>Ga0256407_10004951_pt1 | contig 21772 bp, 20 predicted proteins | sample RumenRJG_04DNA_FD_193489 | JGI IMG/M metagenome (GOLD analysis project Ga0256407, IMG submission 193489) | Bovine rumen microbial communities from Lethbridge, Alberta, Canada - RJG_04 | ecosystem: Host-associated > Mammals > Digestive system > Stomach > Rumen | place: Canada: Alberta... | reverse complement strand
GTGAATCTCGATGGTCTCTTAGCCTTATTCGGGTAAGCCTCCTTAACCCTCTTATCGAGCTGATAGGCAGTCCATGCATCATATAGGATGAAGGCTATCATGACAACGATTAAGGGGAATGTAGGACGGAACTCTGCGATAGCCCATCCGAGCCATCCCCCGATGGCTGCAAAGGCAATCTTCCAATAATTATAGATACTACTCATCATGTGGCTCTTAAATTTGGCACAAAGATAAGCAAAAAGTGCTTAATAAGCACCATAAATTATGCTAAAAATTATAAAATACTCTCATTTTCATTAATTTATGACAAAAAGCCATCCAATTCCCATATATCAGGAAAAGGATGGCAAAGAAACTCAGTTGATTATTTCCTATTCCTCCGAGTTGGCAGGAGTGAAGGTCTCCGTGAAATCAGAAAGAACCTGATCCACGACTGCGGTTCTTACGGATGCAGACATACCAGCCCTCTCGGTGATGGATATTCCGAACTCACCATTGGTATTGCAGTTTGCAGTACCAACGATATTTGTCCCGTCATAGATATTGGCGGTTGCAGAGATTGGGTTCCCGTCACGATCCTTCTGAATATTGTAACGGATGGTGAAACCCTGAACGGTTGAGATACCAGTGGTGTTTGATGATTCGATAGTCATGATACAAAATTTTTAAAGAGTTAGACATTATTTGTTTCCATTCTCGATCAGATCCACAAGGAATCCATACATTCCAGCAGCGAGGGTGAGAGATGACTGCTCCTTGATGAATGCAAGTTCCTCGGCAGAGAATTCTTCAGCCCCCTGAGCCAATTTCTTACCGATCTTATAGGCAAGATACTTCTCATCATTATTGAGCTGCCGACCTCCATTGTTACCAGCAAAGAACATGATCTTCTGAATCTCATCAGACATATTCACTTCCTGATCATTCAGCTTGATTTCCTTTCCATTGAAATCGAGCGCATTCACATTGAAATTTACCTTCATAATCTTGATAATTTTATTGTTAATAAAAGAAATATTACCATCCTCCCGCATATCCGAATACCCATCTTCCGTTATATCTGCAATAGATGAAGACATGATAAACGGATCCGTCACAATTCACTTCTGTCTCGCTATTATCTCCTCCGATATGGATATACTGACCGCTTCGGGCTTTTACCGTCACTCTCGTATTCCAAGGTAGAACCCAAATCTCCTGCCCATCCTCGCAGCCATCAGGCAGATATGCGGTGATAGCCGAAGTGTTATGGAAATGCACCAAGGAATCATCCTTTGTCATGTAGGCGGTATTATTTCCGCTGATATGGCGCATATGCCTTTTAAGCCCCGTTACATGACCCCGATTGATATATATGGCGGTAGCTCCTATATTGGTGGTGATATTTGAATTATATTCGAGTTCCTGAGCATTGTAGGTATCATAGATATCCACATAGAGACCTATCTTCGTATAGGTATATGCAGCAGCTGCCGTATCTCTCAGATCGCACATGATCTTCTGCGATGATGATCCGTTATAGGTGTTCAGACCAATCTCAGCCCTCACATTCGATCCGCTATATCCGAGATAAGCATTACTATTACCCCTTGCATACAGATGGAACTCCGTACTATTCAGGGCTGAAGCCTGAGATCCGCCATCATAGGCTCCCGAAGTCGATACAATTGAGCTATCCGAGATCTTCAATCCTGCGATGGTTCCCTCAACGGCAGCGATCTTAATCACATTCAATAGCGATGTCTTGATATATCCTCCCTCCACGATGGTAGATCCGAGACGGGAGAATGTGATGATATCATTATCGAGATATGATGCCTCGATCTTTGAATTGATCACATTCTGCAATGCCGTTGCGAGATCCTGCATGGTGACAGAGCTTTTCCCTGCCAAGGATCCGAGATCAGAACTATTGGCTTTCGCATTGATGGTGTTCTTTAGAGCCGTTGCAAGCTCATTGGTAGAAACACTATTCAAGAATGCCAAGGATCCGAGATCCGAGCTTACCAGCTTATTATTGATGGTGGTCTGCAATGCGCTCGCAAGATTAGACCATGCAACGGAATTCAGGGATGCAAGGCTACCCAAATCGGCTGAGTTAGCCTTGGCATTGACCGTACTCTGCAAGGCAGCAGCAAGATCAGCCCATGCCACGCTGCTCTTTGTGGCGAGGGTTCCCAAGCTCGAAGAATTCGCCTTTCCATTTATCAGGTTTTGGAGATCCGTTCCGAACATTTGGAAAGTCACGGCTCCTGCGAGATTGATCCTCGATGATGCAATGGTTGTGGTGGTGGCATTCTGATTGATATAGGAGATGATGGTATCTCCATTCTCCATCTCCTTTTTCGCCCACCATGTATTACCATCACCCTTGGTGATCCATCCAGCAGTATTGATGGTATTATTGACCGTATCGATGGATGATGCGTTGGCTTGGATCTTTCCATTAGCCACCACCAAATCAGCAGCCACCAAATCGGTTGCAGCCTTCAGCGCATCCTGAATAGCCTTGTTCGCATTCTCCACCGCAGTATTGAAATCAGACAGAGCCGAATTGAAAAGAGCGAATTTTGTATCTACATCAGCCTTCTCCGTTGGGGTGGTCTTTCCGTCAGCGATAGCCGTATTGATGGAGGTCAGCAGATTATCGATTGATCCCATGAGAGTAACCTTCGCATTCAGAAGATTCGTCTTCGGGGTTCCTGACAGATAGGCATTCGCATAGAGGGTCGTATAAGTCGCAAGGATTCCATTCTTGGAGTTATTGACCGTATTGATATATTTCTGAATGGCGATAGCCTCCGCCTCCGTGATGATACCATCCGCAAAGGCTCCATCCACATAATCACCGAGATCATCAACCGCATCCGCAGTGACTCCGATAGCCTCGTTCATATCCGCAAGATCCTGAGCCAACTGAGCCCATTCCGCAAGATTCTCCAATCCTGAGGATCCTGCCTTGATCCTGATATTTCCTCCGATCTCTCCCAATACAAGGTCAAAGTATGTCTTTCCATCAGGTGATACGATCTTCTGAGTGGTTACCCGACCTGGCAATACCTCGGTGAAGCCATACAGAGATGCGTATGATCTCTCACCATCATATTCGGAGTTCAGGACTCCCATCAGGAGCCAATAGTAAGTATCTCCCTCCGTGAGCTTATGAGCGGTCTCAGAGAGATAGAAAACGGCATCCGTATCGGCACGATTAGCCCTGATATACAGATAATATTTCTTCGTTCCATCCTGAAGTCTGCCTGAGGTGAACGCTGCCACATCCCAAAACTTATACTCCGATGGATCATGGGAAGCCTTGACCGTATCGATTCCGAGGGTCATGTGCTGAACGATCCCCTGAGGGATGGTTAGCTGCTTCGTATTCTGATTATAGCTCACATAGGCAGGAACCTCGACTATTGGATCCGTCTTTCTGTTCACGAACCTGAACTGAAGGGATTCATCACCCACCAGCATTGACATGGTCTGAACCGTGATTGGATTGATCCCATTGGTGAAATTATCGAATCCAGCCTCCATGAGCGCATTCAGCATCCCGATGGTCTCCTTGGCATCACGGAATCTGCGCTTGGTGAAGCTCAGGATCGATTTCTCCACATCCTCTATCTCCACATCGATGGCATCGATCTGCTTCATCTTTGAGGAAGCGGTTACTCCCGATACGGAGCTTGATATCTCAATGGTAGGGGTATATGGAGAGGTGAGGAAATCCTTGATTCCCGTGATACGGATTGATTTCCCCTCAGGGGCGAACTGCTCATCAGAGAAAAGGATATATGCTCCGACCTTCAGATGCCCGCCTACGTTAGCCCAATTCTGCTTCGCCCAAAGACCTTGCAGGGTTCCCGTGAAGGTGAACTTCTGTTCCTCATACTCATAGAGATATCGGGCTCCCTCCCTGAACATATCCCATGATGCTCCGACCTGATTCACATTATCGCAGACATACTCATCGGGCAGAGAGCATCCGAACACGGCATAGGTATCACCTACTGCTGGCTTGAAGGTATTATTCGGCATGATGACACCATCGATCTCCTGAGGAACGATCTCGAATCTCCGAGCCGCCTTGATGGTGGTGGTTCCATCAGGATTCTGAATGGTTTTCTGCTCATGGAAATATCTAACCTCGAATTCCTTCCCATCACCCGCAAGCATTCCTGATTGGAATATGATGGTCATGGTCTCACCCTCTATCAGATAATTCTCATAGTTGAGGGTATTCGGGATCGAGGCATCGATGATATCATAGAAATTCTTCTCCGCATCGACCTCCACCACTCCTGATACTGATCCGATCCTCGATGGATAGATCTCCGAGAGATCAAGCGAATCCTCCTTCACGGCATCCGAGATCTCATCAATACGCTCAATATAATAGCCATCATTATCCGTCTTATAGATACGATCCTGATAGATGAGAGTCTGATTCTTTGGTAGAAGGAGCTCCTTTGATCCATATTTCGAGCGGTCTATATTTCTATCACCTCCCTGAACATAAAGCCTCTTTATGGGCTTCTCATCAGACTGAGAGGATCTTCCTACACCTGGCACGAATCCATTTCCCTTACCATAGGATAGGGGGAGTGGATCATTCTTGAAATACTCGACCTTACGCAGAGATATCGCCTTATTCACGATTTCCCATTCCGTCCCGAAAGTATCTGCGATATTCTGAAGGGCATCATCGATATACGAATGATTGAATTCGATGGTCTTTTCAGTCGATTCGATGCAAGTTCCGACACTCCATCCGCCACCGCTCCGCTCATTGAGATTCGCCACGATCTCCTGAATGAACTCCCTCGGAGTGGCGCACATGGGATATTTCAGGCGATGATCCACCGAATTACGCATCTTATAGAGTCCCATAAGATCCTCATCGGTTCCCATCGTCATGGTATATTCGATATTCCGAGTTCCCTGCTTCTTTATATTCTCAGGATCATTCAGGGTGAATGTCTGACCCATATACTCAACCCATGCACCGACTGGGATCTCGATGAATGCGGGGAGCGAGAATCTGAGAACCAACTGAGGCTTAGACATGATGGCTCTGTATCGGTAGGAGTTCTCCGTTTCCTGAACTTCGAGGCTCACCAATCGATCTGTCTTGCTGATAATACTTCTCCCTGACATCTTGATCTCAGGGATATCACCTTCTGTATAGTAATGGATAATCATCGAATATATTTATTTTTGAGCATTAAACTCGGTTTAACGGATAGGGATAGCCCATCCCCCATATAAGAGGGATGAGCCTCCCATATTAGAGGAAATGGGTAATAACGGCAGCAATGGTGGTTGTCGAGCAAAGGATCTCGGTAATGAATATCCCCTTACCATCGATGATCCGATAATACCCCTTATTATCCTTGAACGCACAGAAAGCACCTCCCATGAGGATCACCATGACGATCCAAAGCATCATCCACCAAGGGCAGATCAGGATGGTGCATACCTGACTCAGGATCCCGCCTGAAATGGCAAGGATAATATGCCATTTGATATGATCCGTATCGAATAGCGGCATTGCGCCAACGAAAAGCAGGGATGCGATGGTCAGGAATCCTACGAATTGGAAATTACTGCCATCCAATGCCTCGATCAGCGATGGTGCAACACATATCACCACCGCCCAAAGCCAAATAGTCCAAAGCCATCTCCACCCTCCTTTCGGCAGATCATAGACCATGTGGGAGATCGACTTGGGGAGTTCCTTCTTCTTCCAAATGATGATGCCCACACCGAGCACCAGCAAAAGGATTGCAATTACCAGCATCTTAATCATGATTCATCTTCTTTATGAATTAAACATTGTATCGAAATTGATCTTCGTGGGATATCCGATGGTGATATCATAATCCTCCACCTTCTTGATGGTATCGAGAGATTCGATATTATGGCGATGTCCCTCGGTGACTGCCTGACAAGCACCAGCATAATCCTCAACGGCATTCACCATAACCCTCCATTGCGAGGTCGGGAATGTATAATCTATACCTCCCCAGTTCTTTGTATAGGTCTCATCACCCTTACCCTCAGCCGCATCGACAAGACGGATAAGACGGCTTCTCTGCTCGAAACTGAGCCACATCGGGAGCCCTCCTATAATGAAGGAGTTCACATTGGCTGAATTGTCGAATTCCGTGATCTCACCATTCTTCTTCGACTTGGCGAGTGCCAAAAGCTCTGCCTCGGTTGGCTCTATGCCATCGAGACGCTTCAGCTCGATATTGATCTCATTGATCCGATCCCTCGTGATCTGACGCTGCTTTACGAGATCATTCAGATCGTATGGATCGGGCGCACCCATTAGGCGGGCTTCTTGGATCCTTGCGAGTTTCCAATCACCGATTGGCGATGTGTTTGATGAGAGATTCCCCATCAACTGCGCCATTTCTGCGTTCAGCGCATTCCTTTCAGCAAAATGCTGATCTTCATTCTTGATTTCGCTCATAATTAAATCTCCAATTTATTAATTAAACAAATATTTCAGATCACCCGTCTCAGCCTCCTTGAAGGCTTCATCGTAGAGTTCTTTCCTTCCCTTGCGGATATACGGCTCATGCTCAGGAAAAAGGCTCAGATAGAGCCTATCCATACTCATGATGGTTTTTCTATATGCATTATGCTCATGGATGAATGTTCCCCGCCATGACTGATAGCAGTTCCATATTTCATTCTCGGTCATCTGACCCTTATCGAGCATCCTTCTGAAAGCCTTCAGTCTCCGCCTCTCCCTGACGATCTTTCCCCGTGTGGGTCGTTTGAGGATCTTCCCCGATGGAAGGATATTATATTTGACCTGCAAGAATGCGAACCCATGACCCAGCTTCGTGATGATGGTTTTCTTTCTATTCAGGTTGAGCCTGAGTATCGAAAGTGATTCCTCTACATCTGACAGAATCACCTCCGCCTCATGCTTCGTCCTGAATATGGCAAACCAATCATCCATATATCTGCCATAGTATTTCGTACTTTTCACGACCTTCACCAATGTATCGATCAGGTTCAGGTAGAAAACGGCAAATATCTGAGGGGCTTCGCTTCCAAGATTCAACCCCTTATTCGAGTGAGATGATGTATCTATGATATAGTGGATCATAGCCATGATCTCTGCTGGCTCACCTGCAAGCCTCGGAGCGATAAGCGACTTCAGGACATCATGATCGATATTCTCGAAGTATTTACTGATATCCCCAAGGAGGATATATCCATCAGTACCATTTCGGGCTATATACCGCCTTATCATGATCTCGAAACGCTTTCTCGCAAACGTTGTTCCCCTCTGCTTCAGAGAGGCATAATTATCGTATATCAGGCATGGTCTGAGCGATGGAGTGAGAATGTTCTTTGTGAAGGATTTCTGAATAACCCTATCACGCACAACGGGGGCTTCTATCTGCCTTATATGACCTCTCTCATTCAGCTCGAAATCGATGGTCGGCTTCACTGCATAGCCACCACCCATCACTTCATCCTGAAGCTCCAAGTTATTGACGAGCATATTGCTCAGATACCGCTGGGTAGTCTCCTTCCATCGGCTCTGCTTAGTACCCTCATAGGCACATTTGTTGAGCATATTCAGCCCCATCAACTCCTGAAGTCTTGACATCTTCGATAATTCTATTATATTATTAAAAGGCAGGACGCTTATAGTCTCATCTGACGTATCAGGAAACGTCACCCTGCATATTTACCATCTTTGATGATGGAAGGTCTGATTCTCCTTATCCTCTGCATATTGCCGATATCTGTATATCGGTCTCTCAGGGTTAATCGCAGCGACATGATTGGCATTCGATGCAGTGTTATTGTTCGCATTGCCGTTGTTGTTCGCATTAGCAGCATTGGAAGCAGAAACCACCTTCAGAACCAAACCTTTTCCCTTGATCCTAATTCCCTTTCTCAAACTGAGCCTTCAGCTTATTATCGCTCTTTCTCCATGCCTTCAGACTATTGATCATCCTTATGAGATTCCTGACATCTGATGTATATTTGTCATCGGGAACCCTCAGGCGCATCATGATCCTCTGATAGTTTGTCAGGATGGCATAGCAGCTTCCAATAGCCTTTCCGATGGAAACCCTTCTTTCCTCCCATTCTGCCATACAGATGGGATATATTGAATTGGCTATCTTGATATAGTATAGCAGACTATCCGTAAGCCGCTCCAATGACATACATCTTGCATTGAGGAAAACCCGATTCTTCTGCGCAAGATCACCTTCTGCATAGAAATCATGCTCCACAAGATTATCGACTCCCTCAACGACCTGAAAATAGATCATCTCGAACTCGATCTTACTCTGACTGCGTTTACTCTTTACAACACTCATATTCTTGATTACTTTATAGGATCCTTATTGCAGCCCCACAAGAGGGCTGCAATGTTTAGTAAAACCTCTTATTTGAAGAGGACAAGCGCAGCGACAGGATTGGCAGTCGATGCAGCGCCACTGGTCGCAGTGCCGGCGTCGCTCGCAAGAGCAGCATTGGAAGCAGAAACCACATCTCTAAGCCAAGGATATTCACCACCGAATATCTCGGTATGGTTATATACCCTGAAGACATCTAACTGTCTGCAAGCCTCTCCCGTATCATGACCGCTTGAACTCCATACGGTTGCACCATAGACCTGAACCTCGGAAAGGGCACATATCTTGCAATCTGCAACCCATTCCCATCCCGATGATGCCCCCTTGTTTGAGTCATTAGCCAATCGGTTTACCGCAGTCGTATTCACCGCATTGGTGAGAAGTTTTGAATGACCCAAAAGATTCGATGCTCCGAGATCCGTTTCAACGAGGGGTAGGAGGGTGTTGGTCAGATAATAATGGAGATCGCAGTTCTTATATCCTGCACCCCGACCATCTGCACCCGTAGAAGTGTTACCGCTGGCATTCCAAGCCTGAGTGGCATGCGGGATAACAATCAGTCCTACATGATTCTGAGTGAGGCGATAAGGAGTGGTAGTACCCTTCATCGGATTGAGTCCCGCAATGACATAGGTACGCCCATTGATCGTTTTCTGATCGCCCACATGGAGCCCGTGCTTTTCGAGATTCTGATCCGCAACTGCCGCCTGAAGGTCTGTGAGGCTGAAATCAGTCTTTCTTGTACGGGGATGGGTAATGATCTGCGAAATGGTAGCCTTACGCATCTCATCGGCGGTCGGATCAAAGACCGCAAGCAAAGATGCGAGCGCATCGCCATCGAATGCAGTCAGTTCCGAGATCTTTTTGCCTGCCTGAAACTTTTCAAGCATCTGCAATAATTGTTCTTCTTGAGCTGGTGTCATAATTTCTTGAATTTATTAAAATGGTTTATAAATGAATTATCATATAAAGAATACATCCCCCGATCCCATCAGCAGGAATATATCATTGTCATTAATCATTAGAACTTTATCCCTTCGGGCTGCAACGATCTCCACGATCAATGTCTCATACAACTCGGTTTTCAGAGTCGGGATGACATGGATCAGCGATATCCCGATCTGCTTAGGTGTAATCACACCCGATGGCGATACGGTCAGGCTTTCACCCTCCACCTGATAGATGATATTCTGAGGCACTGAGGATGGTGAAAGAGATGCGACTACCTTTCTTGTCTGAGTGGCATTGACGGGGATCCCCGTTGGAGCGACTGCCGAAACGCTCTCAGGGAAGAAATCCGTTACATCACCTGGGTCTCCTTTCTCACCCTTCGTATCTACCGATTTACTCTCTCCATTCCTATTTACAACGGTCAGAGTAGTGCCTTCCAACGTGGCATTGACCCTTCCTGCCTCCGTTGCCTTGGTATCTGCAAGGTTGGCTTTCTGATTGGCGAGAGATGCCGCACTATTCGCATTCGATGTGGCACTCTGAACATCATTCTTCAAAGTTCCCCATTCACCTCTCACACCCTCGCTTGATGTACTACCGAAGAATGAAGCCCAATTACTCTGAACCGCTATATACCATGTAGTCCAAATCTTCCTCACTCCGTTTGCATCATCAGCAGAGGAACCGAAAAAGCCATCCCATGCCTGAAGTGTCGAATTATAGAAAGTGCTCCATATCTTACGGACACCATTTGCATCATCAGCCGAGGTTCCAAAGAATCCATTCCATGATGAGTTGATACTACTCCAAAAATCATTCCAAAGTTTTCTCACACCCGTAGCGAGGGTATCAGAGAACCATTCTGTCCAAGTGGTCTGACGGGTGGTCTCTGCCTGAACACGGGCATTTTCCTGATTGGTTCGGGTCTGCTCGTTACTCTGTCTTGTGGATTCATTCTGCTGACGAGTGGATTCATTCTGCCCCCTCGTAGTTTCATTGCTCTTGCGGGTATTCTCAGAAGTCACCCTCTCATTCTCAGCCTGAACACGGGCATTCTCGGCAGAGGTTCTGCCTGATTCATTCTGTGCCCTCTGAGTCTCTGCGGTTCCTCTTGCGGATTCATTCTGCTGGCGGGTGTTTTCGTTCTGTCCCCTCGTCTGTTCATTGGATTGACGGGTGGTTTCGTTCTGCTGGCGGGTATTCTCGTTAGCCTCGATCTGCTGACGTGAGGTATCGGCTCTCTGAGCTGCGGTATTTGCAGCATCGGCAGCATCATTCGCATCATCGGTGGCTTCGATCATACCATCCACAACCTCCTTGATATATCCGAGGCTGACCTTCACGGATTTTCTGCTTCCATCGACTCCGATAGTCCACAATCCATTAAAATTGGTGCAAGCGGGGAGTTCGGTTATCTTCTTCTTGATTGCCATGTAGCTTATCTATTTTTATCAAGTAATACAAAGTTCTCGTTTTCTTCGGTCAGGATCCACTCCATATCCTCAGAGGCAAGGAGCCATTCCGTCTCAACGGGTCTATCAGCCACGAAAGTCAATGTCAGGGTGAACTCGCACCATACATGACCATTATTCAGGATATCGAATTTTGTGATCTGACAACTCTTATAGAAGCACTCATATTCCATAGCCACCTCCCATGATAGGAGGCTCCTTGTCTCAGGTTGGATGAGAATCGTGAAAAGAGAGTCGTAGCGATGCCAAAAATCGGTGATATCACTCGCATGGATGAGTACCTTCATCTGCACATCCCTTGCCTTGTAGAATACATTCTCATCATCATATTCCACTCCCGATCTACCCTTGATGCTCACCTTCAGGTTTTCCCTTACATTCGGGCTTTTCAGGATATTCTGATTCGTACCATCAAGGATATTCACTCCCATCCGTCCGAAATCGACATCATCGAGATCATACCCTACATTCATCTTGATTACCGATGTCTCATAGGGCTGCACATTCAGGACACGGGGGAAATCCTGATTCAGGATCGCATTGCTCATTCCTGCCTGATATCTGATTGGCGGGAAATCATCCACAAGGGATATGGTGAACTTTCCGAGAGACACCTTCGATGATATGGTGGAGTTCTGCGATAGCCTGAGCTTGAAGCTTCTGCCAAGCTCCACGAAATTGAATATATGATAGGATCTATCCGAAAGGAGAAAGAAAAGATCACTCACCATCGTCACATTGGTGACACAGAACTGCATCTGAAAGGTCTTTGAGTCGAGGACTGGATCTTCGAGATCATATTCTGCACCATCATATTCCTCCCACTCGGTTGAGTCGGGATTCTTGAATGGCGGCATCTGTATGAGTGCCTTATACCCATACCTCTCAACGAATACACCATACTCGGTGAACGCATCCTTATTATCTATGAATAATCTCCCTGCGTAGTTCATTTCATCACCTTTGCATTGTCCGATACCTTGATATTATAGCTTGAAACACCATCCTTCTCTATCTTAATGACAGAATATCCCGATGCCTCGATCTCAGCCGACGCCCCATGCATCAATATGATGCGGTATAGAGCCGTCTGATCGCATTTTATCACTGCGGTGGTATTACCTACCACAAAGATATTTTTCTCCCCTGAGAGAGCGATTTTCCCCTTGTCGATCCATACCCCCATCTTCTCAGGATGATACTTGATGAATTTCCTGAAGGTTTCGAGTGACGGGAATCCGAATCGGGTGAGGAATTCCGATCCCTGAGCCGAGAACATCAGGGAGATCATTTCCTCCAATGTCTCGGTTCCCTTGAACATGGTGCAGACGGATATACGGTCAGCCAGCTCGGACTTACCTCTTTCGAGGCAGATCCTCCGAGCCTGATCCTTGGCTTTCTGCCATTTCTTCTGTGCTTCAACGATCTCCTTCATATCATCTAAGTTTAATACCCTTCATATTAATATCATCAACAGAATCCTTGATCGATTTGGTCTTTTTATCAATATCATCAAGTCTCCTATTCATGTCCGATGTATTCCTCTCGATTCCCGTCACCTTTTCGAGGATCTGATTCGATGTGGCATTAAGATCATTTACTCCCTGAACGAGAGTATAGGTATGCCCCTGAATGGTTGTCAGGCGGGCATTATTCTCATCAACGGAATCCTGAGATGCGGTGGCTATACCCTTGGATGCACCCTCTCTCTCTGATTCCTCAGGTGCAAACCAATCCTTGACGGTGTCGGGTAGGGTACTCCAAATCTTATTGAATCCATCACCAACCTGATTCAGGTCATTGGAGAATCCATTCATGGAATCGATGACGGAATCAACCCCCTTGAATTGACCATCCTCACCGAACCATTTTTTCTTATATCTATCAAAGATCTGACCGAGAGGTTCTTCAATGAATTTCTGAATGAGCATCCTCTGCATGACATCGGCAACGATCTCTTTGACCTTATTATGCCAAGCCTCCATCGCATCCTCTCCCTTTCGGGCTGCTTCAAAGAAGGCTTCTCCGAGCTGAGAGGCAAGATCCTGAGCGGTGGATCCGATGATTTCCTCCAGCATCTCATTAATGAGATCAGCCATCTTATTTGCGATTTCCTTGATATCACGCTCCCAGTCACCGATCTGCCCCCAATCGGTATCTTTCTTATCCTTTTCTTCCTCTATCTGCTTATAGATTAAGATCTGCTGCTCTGCGAGGTTTTCGAGCTGCTTACGGGAGTCCATGAATTTCTCCTTACCAAGAGCCTTATTTGCGGTATATTCAACCTTCGCATAGGCATCCGCAATCTTCTTGATGGATCGCTCCATCATCTCATTCTCGTAGATCACCTGACCTATCATCTGCCCCATGAAGGAACCATATCTCTTTGATACCTCATGGAGTCTCATCACCTCTACGGTGGTCTGAGCATATACGTTCCTTACCCTCTCAACGGCATCACCGAGCTTATTCTGCAATCTGACTGCATCCTGATTATCGAGTTCCCATTGGAGCTGATCGATCCTTCTTTGCAGATTCTCGATTTCCTCCTGCTTCGCATCATCATCATTGAATAGGGATGCGATGGCGGTAGCCACTTGGAGAGCTGCCGAAATGACTGCGAGGATCACGGATGCCTTCTCGATGGTTGAGATGGCGGCGGCTCCTGCTGCCGCTGCACCCGTAGCACCCTGAGCGGTTGCCTCTACGGTTGTCTCGACACCCTTTGCGACAGATTTTCCCGTATCACCGATGGCATCGATCACCTCGGATGTGGCATTGAGGACGGCATCGGTGACATCGAGAGCCTTATCCATGCCATCGGCAAGATCCTTCGAGAAAACGGATGCGAGATTCCTTGCTTTCCCTCCGAGATCCTGAACGACCCCATTCACATTCTTGATCTGATTCGCACAATTCTTGAATGATGATGTGACCTTATTTCGGGTATTGAGGGCTTTCTGCTCCGCATTCTGATTCGTCTGCTCCGCCTTCTTCTTCTTTTCGAGAGCCTTGGCGGTGGCTTCAATGGCATCCTTGTATTCCTTGGTTTCCTTGTCAGGATTACCATCTGCACCCATAACCTGCACCTCTTTCTCATGCTCCAATGCTGCATTATATTCATCCTGAGCGATCTTCAGCTCATTCTGAGCATCTTTCCACTCCTGCATGGCGGTGGTGAACTCGGACTTTGCAGCGGACAGATCCTTCAGGGACTTATGGAGAGCCGCAATCGGGTTACGAGATGCGATCTCATCCTCCAGCCTTGCGATAGCTTCCTGATAATCCTTGATTTCCTGAGTACCCATCGCTTCCTTGTTCTGCTCAAAGAATGATCGGATCTTGGTGAGGTTGTATTCGAGGGTCTGAATGGACTGCTTGCCCATATCTCCGAATACTGCCTCCCAATTTATTGATGCCTTGAAATCCTCAGATTCGAGCTTTGCGAATGACTGCTCCATCTGACGGATCGCCTCATTCCTGAACTCATCAGGAATGAATGCGAGCTTCGCAGACCAATCACGGGTCATCTTCTCCATCCTCTGCTCGGTGGTTCCGTATTCCTCTATCAGGGCATCGGTATATCGCTGGCGGGCTTCTGCGATCCTGCGATTCTTCTCATTCTCGATGGATTCAAGGATGGTCGCATTCTCCTTACTGATATTCTCGACCTTCAGGAGATCGGCAGCATACTGATCGATGGTTTTCTTCCCGCCTTCAGACTTCTCCCACATATCGAGTGTATTACCCTTCTGAGAGAGGAATTTCTGCTTCTCTGTCTCCTTCTGAACCTTTGCAAGCTCCCTTATGGAATTCTCCCAAGCCTCCTTCCTTTGGAAAGCCTGACGGGAAATCTCATTGATCTCCTTTGAGAGACCTTCACCCATAGCATTGATGGTATAGTCGGTGATCTCATCATGGGCATCCTTGTTGAATTTCTTAACTGCCTCCTTCCAATCATCGATGGCTTTCTGATAATTACGGGCAGCAGCCTTTGGATCAAAGGTGGATCCTCCCTTGGTCGTAGATGTCGGAGCCGAATGCGGATTCATATCAAAGGCATCTTTCAGCCCCTGAGCTTCCTGCATCTTCTCCTTGTATTTCTGAAGCCATGAATTAGCCGTTTCCTCGGCATCCTTCTCCGCCTTGGCTTTCCTTTCCTTATCCCCCGCATCAGTAGTGAACCAATTACCAAACTCTGAAGCCTTGGTATCACGGATGGTAAGGAGATTGATATAAGCCTCGGTATATTTCGAGAGGATAGCCTGAGCCTCTGCCTCTTTCATGAGCATCTGACAATATGCCTCACCCTTGGTTTTCAGGACATCCTTCCATTTGGAGAGGGAATCGTAATAACCGAGGGCAGTACCATATTTAGAGTTCAGTTCCTCGACCAACTTCTTCTCCTGCCTCTTATTTCCATTGAAATGATCGATCTTCTGAGAATAGTTATCTATCTCAACGGATGCCTCCGCATATTTCTTTCGGGAATCCTCCAACATCTTCTGATGTTCCTTGAATTCCTCATTGGCTTTCTTCGCCTCTGATCTTAGATGTGAGATAACCCCGATCAGGACTCCGATACCAGCAGCGATCCATCCGAATACGGGAATTGACTTGATGGCGGCTCCCACCATCCTGAATGCCCCTGCAAGGGTGATGTTAGCTGCCGTTCCTGCGGTGGCTGCAACTGCATTTGCCGATGTTGCTGCGGTATCAGCACCCTCTGCGATAGCTGCCTGAGAGGATGCAGCCGCCTTGGTCTCCTTTGCGGCTGCATTGGCTTCGGTGGCAATGGCATCGGCTCCCTGAACGGCTGCATTTACCGATGTGGCTGCTGCCTCTGCGGTGGCTTCCCCTGCACCGATGGCAAGGAGCTTATTCCACCATTCCTTCAGACCATTCAGGGTCACTAACTGAAAGGCAGAATCCTTATTGAGGGTCTGCTGCATCTGCTGCAATCCCATCGTGATAGCCATGAGGGATTGTACTTTGAGCATGATCTTCTGAAGATCCTCATTCTCATCACCAAAGAGGGCAACGGCTCCCTGAGCTGCCGAGAATGCGCCTGAGAGACCTCCGAGACCCTGAACCAATCCTGCGATCTGTTGCTCATCATTGGCGAGAACCTTTCCCTGCTGGGCGATATCACCCTGAATATCGGTCAATCTACCGAGCTCTGCCGATAGCTTCTTGTATGCCTCGGATGATTCATCGATTCCGTTTGCGATAAGCCCCGCCATTTCGTCTTTGAGGGCTTTTATCTTCTGTCTCAGGGATTCATGCTGCTGAGAGTTTTTTGAAGCCTCAGAAGCCTCCTTTTTCAGTTTTTCCTCTACCTCTGCGAGTTTAGCTCCCTCGGCAGCAGCCTCCTTTTGGATCTGCTTTCTCAGGGCGATATTCTGACTGATGGCAGACATCTGTTTTCTCAGGGAATCGTAGGTATCATCATCCCTTTTCATGAATGCCTTACCAGCAGCAGCCTGAAGTTCCTTGTATTTCGATTCAAGCTCATCGATGGCATGGCGATTGGTATCAATAACCCTATCAACCTCCAAAAAGCCCTGCTCGATGGTTTCAAGAGTCTGCGATGCATTTGAAACGATATCGATATTGACACGGGGGATATTGTTAAGCAGCTCATTGATCCGTGAGCTCTCAACCTCCACCTTATCTCCGACATCGGCTATTCTCTGCTCGATATGAGCTGCACCCTCATCGACTCCTGATACATCGATGATGGTTCCATAGCTCAATGTTCCATCTTCATTCTGCTTCATGCCCTGACAATTTCTTCTTCATCAAAATCTGAGAATTTACCAAAGTTATCGGGATTGTTCGCATCCAGCGACTCATCGAAATCAGGCTTACCGTCTTCCGACTCATCTCCCATCAGCGGGACTGCCCGACTATACATCACCGCATTGGTGTATGATATATCGTAGAGGGCATATCTCTCATCCTTTCCGAATATCCGTGCGATACCGAGGATGGTAGCCCAAATACTATCGTTTAACGCTCCACTTCCTTTGTCGGCTTTAGAATGTTTGCCTCGCTTAGGGAAGTGGTAATTACGAAAAAATCCACGACCTCCATATCTTCCAATCTGCTTATGATGCAGTCGTTAAGTATAGAAGGACGGATATACATCAATTTCTCTGCTAATTCAGACTTGGCATCTACCAAGACCTTCTTCGGTTTTCGGGGGAATATTCCGAGGATCTTTTTCTGAGGAATCTCCCTTTCCTCCACAAGATGATTGGCTCCGAGGATCAGGATCGCTGCCATCTCACCGAGAGCCTTGAAATATTTCGCATTATGCAGTACAGAATAGAGGATCTGATCCTTTGGAACCTTCTCAACGATGGGAAGGGTGGATATGATCTCCGATATAAGAATGAGTGTTGCGGTTGATGGTGGGGCGATATTATATACCCTTCCATCAATCTCGATCTTGCCGATTGGCTTTTCAAGGATTGCAGAAGCCACCTTCTGCTCGATAGTTCTATTATCCATGATCATCAACTGAGTTTAGTAGCGGGAGGTGGACTCGAACCACCGACCTTCAGGACATGACCCTGACGAGCTACCGACTGCTCCATCCCACGATATCTGCCATTTTATCCTGCCAAACGGCAAAAGGGTGTCTTTCCACACGTCATTAATGAAAGGAGGTTTCCTAACCAAGCCTTATGCGGGCTTGGTGAAGGTTGCGGTCACTACCTCAGATATGGCTCCATCCTTGATGGCGATAGCCTTGATGGTGGTCGTAGCACTCAGCGAGATAGCCTCACTATAGGTCGTACCATTCGAGGCAGAGGGAACGCTTCCATCAGTGGTGTACTTGATGGTTGCACCCGTTGTCGCAGAGGCGAGAGCAACGCTCAGGGTAGATCCTTCAGCCCATGTTGCGGGGGTGAATGTAGGAGCCGATACGGTTGCCCAATCGGATGCCTTCACCTTGAACTTCTTGTAGAGCTCTCCATCCTCACACTGAAGGATCTTGAATGTCAGATCCACGAACTGACCTTCTTCCTCAGATGAGCCAGGTCGGAAAGATACATGGGTTCTGCGGGCTTTGATACCCACCGCACCGATATTCTTAGGAGTCAGCTTGATCGAGAAATCATCAGGCACGACATTGGTCTTTACGGTCAGCTCATCGCCTCCCTGAGACTTGACTGCACCCGTGAACATATTCTCGGTATCGAAGTCCATCTCCTTCACTCGGGTAGTGATGGTAACAACGGGCTCACCCTCTTCCTCAGCGACCACAACTCCGCCCGTAGCGGTGGCGGTCAGCTTCTCACCATCCTCTGTGCCGAGAGTGGTGGATTTGTCATTGATCGTACCGATGGATGCGAGGTTTGAAGCCATAGCGTCATTATCGCCAGTCTTACCGACCTCGATCTTACATTTCGACCACGACATGATAATCTTTCTTGCCATATTCTTCGACTTTTTTAGATTATACTTATGATTAATTACTCACTTATACGTCTGAAATGGATTCGGGCGGTTATACACCATTGCCCGATTTCCTCATTCTTGATGGAGGTAGGAGTTCCATCCGATTCCATCCAATACTCGGTCTCATCATTCCCCTCAATGAAGGATCTGATAGCCCCTTCAAGCTCTCCGATGCGGGCTGCATCACGAACCATGCGACCATCCGAATTCTTGGTGTCAGGAACATAGATATTGAGGATCACCACTCCCGTCTGAATCTGCTCATCAAGCCCCGCAAGGAACTTCACTATCAGATCCTCGGTCTTGGCATTGGCTGGGCGCATATCAGGGCGATATACCTCACCTCTGATTGCATTTCCAAGGCTCCCATTCTTGATGAAGGAATAGAAATCCCTCTCCACCTCGATCTCTGTCTTTACTGCCATTCTATTCAGGATCAATCAATCCGTTCAACAACTTATTCACAAGGGATTCCGCTTTCAGCTCTGCCGATGTAAGCACATCCTTATGATGAATATTCTCCACGTATGCGGCATATTTCATTCCAGCACAGACGATCAGGACTACACCCCAAGGATATTTTGCCTGAAGTTTGTTCAGAAGGGATTCGGCTGCGGCTGCGCCTTTCTCGCCATTCCCCTGAGAACCGCTATACTGCTTGGATGCGCCATAGACAACGGGCTTCCCGTCATATAGGACAACATAACCGATGGATGATCTCAGATTTCCCGTGATATCATTATAGCTTCCGTTCTGTCTCGCAACCCTCACGCATTCCTCCCCGATATAGGAGAGCTGCTTGATGAGGTGATCCACGATGGCATTCATCTTCATCTTCAGACCATTCCTGAGTTTCCTCATATCGGTCTTACTGACGATAACCCCCTTGTAATTCTTATGCGAGGTTAGAACCTTTGCCATACTATACCATTATCTGAACACGACCTACGGAAGTCAGAGGCTCAACGCTGAGGATATCGAATTCTCCAAGTGACTCACCCATGCGCTCCAACGAGATGCGCTTATGGGGGAAATCCGCCAGCTCAATGAGGATCGTGAATGATGCCTGACGGAATAATCCATCCTCATATCTACCCTTTCGGGTATCGCTATTGGTCTTTATGGAGCAGGGTATGGGATCACTCCATGAGCTTTGAGCCGAGATCGGCTCTCCGTATTCATTGAGACCTCCACCGCTGACACTCTCATATCTCAGAAATCCGTTAGTCCTCATGACCTACCATAGATTCGATCCATCCTCCATGACACGCAGAAAATCGCTCAGAATCTCATCGGCATCGAGCCCATAGATATTGCACCAATACTTGATACTTTCCTTGATTCCTTCTTCCCTGACCGATGTAGAGACACCATTCTCCGAACGGCTCCCCTCCACATAGCCCTTTATCAGGCTTACCGCCACCCGAAAGATCTCAGGATCCTTCGGAGTGGCATCAGCCGTTGGGTCGATCCCCTCATTGAAAAGTGCAAGCTCGATGGTCTTATCATCGGGATAGAATGTGTTCGCCATAGCGTTACACAAACCTTTCAATGCCTCTGAATTCTTCATCGATTACTGCTTTGTCTTGAGGGTATAGATTCCATTCATCTCCGTGATAACGGGCAGGGCATTGACCTCAGCCTTGGTGAACTCGACTCCGTTAGAGCCCTGAGTCTCACCTACACCCCACTGAGAAACACGGATGCGGTTATAGTTAGAGTAAGCCACTCCAGCCTCAGGCTTCAGCTCATTGTTCGCCCAAGCATTCTTGACGAGACCGAGCTTTCCATCAGGAATGAATACCATATTCTTGGCATTCCAAGGAGAGTAAGGAGTGCGCTGAGTTCCGTTCTGAATACGAACCTGACGGCGGATGGGCACGAAGATGGGGAATCCGTTTTCCTCCATGTATGCGTTGATATCCTTCAACTGCACAATCTTCATGGATTTGTCGGTTCCGTGGATCATCTGCTTCATCTTCTTCGAGCGGCACATATAAGAGATTCGGTCGGGTGAGCAAAGGATCTTTGCAAACGCAACCTTATCCTGAGCGGCATCGATGATACTCTGAATATCCTCGAAGCAATCAACCGTCTCGATATTGGCATCAATCCACTGAGTTGTGGCTGAAGCGATATTGGCGGCGGGCTGATTGTAGTCGATCAATCCACGTGCACCTCCCTCAGGGTTGGTAGTGTCATCAAGGGTGAACTTACCTTCGCTTGAGAGTGCGCCACAGAAGATCATATCGAGCTTACCGAGAACACCATTAACTACGGTCAGAACCTGACCCCACATCAGCTTCACAAGCTGCTCGTTCTTAGCCTTGTCAGGCAGGGACTTAGAATCGAGGATCTGCAATACCTTGCGATAATCCTTGGTAGTCATAGGCAGGGTGAGTGCATGGGTCAGGATGGTCTCCTTCAGGGTTTCAAGACCCTCTGTGCCAAGGATAGCCTCCTTAGCATCAGTTCCGATGGTGGGAGCTGCAACAGAGATATTGTACTGACCGATCAATTCCTCGAAATCAAGTCCGATGGTTGGGATATCCCAATCAAGGAACTGCTCGAAGATCACGTTGTCGAACAATTTCTTATTCAGCTCTGAGACCTTATCGAAGCGAATCTGAACATTCTTAGTCAGTTCGCCAAAGATTGTTGAATAAATAAACTCAGGCATGGTTCTACTGCTTTATGAACAGAATGTTCGGGTTAGACTTGAGGCAGCAGCCGTTCAACCAATCGGGCAGGATGGGGAAGCCGAGGCTCGGAGAGAGCACGACAGCCTCATAAGCTGCATCGATGGTCGGCAGACCTTTGCCATTGAACTCTTTCACTGCGCCATTAACCATATTCGGGGTGTACTTAGCCACAGACTTCTGCAAGATGACATAGTCACCTACTGCAAGCGTTTCCTCACCGAGATACGGAGTGACACTCTGAAGCTTGATCTCATCGTCACCGACTGACTGAGCGTCATTAGCGACAATCTTCAAGGCTCCAGTGGTTGTAGAGGTTGCATCGAGATAGCCATAATCCAATGACTCGATGATGACATCACCATTGCTCAGTCCCGTGATAGCGGCTGAGAGGTTCAGGACATCGTAATCGGCATTGGAGGTATCGATCGATGATACGGTCACGGACTTATCATCCTTACCGACCTTGGCGATCACGTCACCTACGGCAAAGAGATGTCCCTTGGCAATTCGGGGCTTCGAGGTGGTTCCACCACTCAGGACTGAAGCGATCTTGATGACTGCGGCAGACATATCGCTGAAGTTCACCTCCACAAGCACTCCACGATAAACGACAGAGCCAACGGGGATATTGTTCTTCGGCTTGAAACCACCTGGCAGCATCTTACATTCGCCTCTCCAAATCTCAGGAGTATGCCCCTTGATTGAAGTTTTCTTGAATTCGATAGCCATTGTTCAATGCGAATTAAGGGTGAATAATTATGGATGCTTAATTGTT
>Ga0256407_10004947_pt1 | contig 21776 bp, 11 predicted proteins | sample RumenRJG_04DNA_FD_193489 | JGI IMG/M metagenome (GOLD analysis project Ga0256407, IMG submission 193489) | Bovine rumen microbial communities from Lethbridge, Alberta, Canada - RJG_04 | ecosystem: Host-associated > Mammals > Digestive system > Stomach > Rumen | place: Canada: Alberta... | reverse complement strand
TTTTTCTATTTAAAAATCATCAATAAAAATATATATTTTAAATTATAATTTATATATATATTATTTAGAAAAAAGTTAATTTCATAAAAAACAATAAGACCAATTAAATTTACTTTTATACTACACAATTAATTTTTTTTCCATTTACAAACTCACAATTAGATACAAGAAAAGATTTTAAAAAAATTTTATAATTATTTTTTCTAAAATGAAATTTTCTTTTTTATATCTTCTGGTTTTGGTACAATTTCATTTTCATTTTGTTCAAAAATAAAACTTAAAATATCATTATTATTAATAATAAAAGAAATTAATTCTTCATGAGAAATAAAATCTCTACTATCAGTTTTACAGGCATCATTAAAATAATGTGAAAGTTTCCATTTAATACTACTATTATTAATTAATTTCATTAAGACTTCTTCAAAATCTTTAAAAAAAATTAATCCATTTCCAATTCTTAATTCTATAATTGTTTTTTTACATATTTTAACAATTGCTTCAAATTCATAATCTATTGCATTAAATATTATTTCACAAAATTTATATATATGAATTCTAAATGCTAATTTATTTACAAAAAATTCTAAAAATTGATCTAAATTTATTGTATTATTTTCATTAATTATAAAATTTCTTTTTATTATATTATAACAATCATTATTTGTTAATTTGAATAAATTATTTGATTCTTTTAAATGGGATATTATTATTTCAATTTCTTTTTCTTTTATATTTTGTTTTAACTCATTTATTAATTTTTGAAAGAAAATAATTTCTTTTTCATTAAATCTAAATAAATAAAAATAATCTTTTTTCTTTTCTTCAGTTAAAGAAATTATATTTTTAGAAACTTGTTCATAAACTGTTGAATTACTAATAATAATATCAATTACATTATTTAATATTTTATAAAAACTTAAAATTAAATGAATACATTCAAAACAAAAATTAGTATCCATAACAAAAGATAAATAATTTGTTTCATAAAATAATTTATCAAATGAAATAGGTAAATTTTGTAATAATAATAAATAAATATCAAAAACTTCTCTTAATATTTTATCTTTATTATCTATTCCTAAAAATCTTTTAAATAATAAAATTCGAGGATCTTCTTTTTCATAAATTAAAATTGCTTTAATTGTTTTTTCACAATTTTGTTTTACTATTTTTTTTAATTTAAATTTTTCATTCATATATTCTAAAAAAATTTCATCAAAATTTAATTTTGGTAAATTTTCTTTTTCTTTTAAAATATTATCTTTTGCTTTTCTTCTATATAAATCAGGTATTAAATTTAATAAACTTTGTTTTCCTAAAGCTTCAATTTCTTTTGTATTATATGTTATTTCTTCAACTATATCAATTAATTTACTTTGAATTAATCTTTTATTTATTGTAATTATATTATTATTTTTTATTAATTTATTAAATTTATAATAATCAATATCAGTTTGAGTTGATTCATCTAATTTTATAATATCCATTTTTATTTGTAAAAAATCAATTTTTTGTCTTAATTTTCTTTTTTCATTTTCAAATTCAAATTCATTTTTTTTATATAATTTTTTATAATATAATTTCCTTGTTTGCTTATGATTTACTAATTCCATTAATCTTTTATTTTCATTTAAATAAAATTTTTTAGAATCATAAAAATAATTTCTTTGTCCACTTAAAGATAATAATATATCACTATTTAATACTAAAGTTTTTACATTTGGGGCAACATTTTTAAATTTTAATTCATCTATTACATTTTGTTTCATTTCTTCTATGTTCATATTTTGCTTTTTTATTCTTAAATTTTGATCTAATTTCAAATCATTAAAGTCAATTATCCAAAAATTTAATTCATGTTCTAATATTGAAATTTTTGCTTCTAATTGATAAACTTCTTCTCTTTTTTCATTTACTATTGTTATTAATTGATTAATTATTTTTTTATGATTTTGTAAATTTTCTTTTGATATTTTATTTGAGAATAATATTGTAGTTAAATCTTCTATATTTTGAGTATTATTATTTTTTTGTGATAAAAGAGTTTTTGATAAATTTTTATAATAATTTATTTTTTCTTTCATTTTATTAATCACATTAATCCATTTTTTATCTTGTTCTGCCAAAAAATGTACAAATAATTTATATAATAAAATTGATTTTTCTTTAAATTCTCTTGAAATATCACTTAATTCTTGTAAAAATATAAAAAATAATATTAAATATCTTTTACATGATTTATAATAATTTTCTTTATTTTCTTTTTTCATATCATTTAATGATAGTAAATATTTTTTTTTAAATAATTGCATAATTGTGTCTTTTGTTTTTCTATCAAATAAATTTTCAATATCAGGATCAAAAATAAGTTTATCATATTTTAAATCAAATAAATGACCATTTGCTATTAATTTTTGATTAAATTTTTTCATAATATTTTTAGGAATTAATGTCTCAATTTCTATATCACCATCAATTAACAAATTTAAATAATTTGAAATAATATTATAAATTTCTCTTTTTTGTGGAAAATTATTATTATCTTTATAATTTTTTAATAATTCATTAAAATTAAAATTTTCTTTTTCCTTTATTTTACTTTCTTTATCTAAATCTTCATTTAATAAAGTTGTTTCTGGTTCAATAATATTAAAAATTAAATCACTTTTTTCAATAAGTGAATTTTCAATTATATAAGAACAACCTTTAATTATAATATTTTTTGATTCTTTTATATCTCTCAAATAATCAGATAATATATCATTACCTGATTGTTTTAAACAATGAGGACATTTTGAACAAAAATTATTATTTTTTGACACATTTGTTTCTTTTGAATTTGATTTAGCTAAAGAGATACTTGGTAAATTATTTTTTATATTTTTTCTTAAATTTAATACTGAATTTGATTTAGGAATATATAATATATTTTGATTTAATATATTATTATTATTTTTTTTTTCATTCACTATTGAATTTTTTAAATGTTTTAATCGATTTCTTAATGAAATCATTTTATTTATTTTAATTAATGAATCATCAGAATATAATTCACTATTTCTACTTGTTATTTGAGAACATAAATTTTTAATTTCATTTGATTTTTTTTCAATAGGTAAATTAAGTTTATTCATTGTAGCATTAACAGAATTAATAATACTATTAATTTCACTTGACTTATCAGAATAAGACATAATTGAATTTGTAAAAAAATAAATATTAAATAATTCTAATAATAATAATTATAAAAAGTTAATTTAAATTTTAATTAAGAAAAAAATGGCAAATTATGGAACATATCAAATTCCTCATTTTGAAGATGATCTTCCAACAATAAATGAATTTTTAAGAATTGTTCTTAATACAATTTTTTTTCATAGATGGATTGGAGAAACTAATTTTGAAGATTGTGATAGTATATTTCCAAATATAACTTATGTTAAAATTAAAAACGAAAATTTACAAAAAACTATTGAAAGTAAAATTAGTTTATTAGAAAAAAATATTATTAAAACTCAACATGCACAAGTCATTTTAAATTTTTATGAAAAAAAGGTTAAAAAATTTTTTTTATATGAAGAACTTTCTAATATTTGGGAAAGTTGGACTTTTTTATTTATTATAAAGAATGAACAAAATGATTATTCTGATAATGATAATTCTAATAAAGAAAATAAAATTAGAAAATATTTAAGTTTTGTTTTACAAAAACTTAATGATAAAATTGATTTTATGCCTAATTTTTCTATGGAAACAAAATTACCTGAAGAAACTTTTCCTTATGAAATAGTTATTAATACTGAAATGAAAGAAAATGATTTAATGTCTATTATTAAAGATATGAATATAAAAAATGCGCTTAAAGATGATTTCATTTAAAAAAATACAAATCATTTTATTATATATTTTAAATAATTATTAAATAATAAATGTTATTTATAAATTTATTAATTAATTTTTGTATTATTAGATATAAATATTTTAAATTTTATGAACATTAAATTAATATAAAAAAGAATTTTTATTAATTGTAATATTTTAATAGTAAAAAAAAAATAAATTTTTAAAAAAAATATTTTTCTATTATTATATATTTTTATTTTAAACTAAAATAATAATGAGTTATCAATAAAGAATAAAATTTCAATATTTTTTTCCTTTACCCTTTTTAATAACAGTAAATCCATCTTCATCTACATCATCAGTATCCATTTTATTATTATTTCTTTCTTTATTTTTTTCTTCTTCTTCTTCAAAACTTTCTTCAATATCTTCTTCTTCTTTTTCAAAAATAACTTTTTGATTTCCTAAAATAGGAAAATCAACATTATATTTCATATTACTTTTATTTTCTTTATTTTTTAAATTATTTAACAAAGTATCTTTTCCATTTTTTAACTCATTAAATAAATTAATAAGTATATTTGCAATTTCAGAATCACTTTGATCTTCTAAATCAATTTGAAAATAATCAGACATAAAAGTAAATAAACAATCTGAAACTTCTTCAATTAAATTTGAACGATTATTATTTTTTATTATTGTTGTTAATATATCATCATATAACATTTCTAAATATTCATTTATTTCTAAAACTGTTTGATCTTCATTATAATATGTTAATATTTGAGGATTATTATCTAAAGCTAATCTAAATGCAGTCCATCTTTTAAATATTGAAATACAACCTTGCTTAAATTTATCTCTATTTATTGGGTATTTTATCTTTTGTTCCATATTGATACCTCAATATAAAAAAATTTAATTTTAAAATTTATTTTTTTTATTGTTAATAATTATTTCTTATATAAAATAATAAAATAAATAATAATTCAGTAAAGGAGAGATTAAATATTTTAGAAAATATTTAAATCTATTAATTATGTCAATGTATCAAATGAATTTTAAAAAACAAGAATCAATGGATAATATATTTTTATTCAAAATGAATAAAAATTATTCAAGAAAATATTTAGTTCCCAATAAACAAAATAGTTATGTTAATAAGTTAAAAATTTCAAAAAATATTTTACCAAAAATATTTCCCATTAAAAAAAATAATTCAAGTATAAAATCAACTAATAAAATAGAAAATCAAACTATAAATGATGATATAAATAGAATTTTAAAAATAAAAAACAATAAAATAATTCAAAAATTATCAATAAAGAATAATATGAAAAAATCTTTAAATTCTATTAATACAAATTCCAATTGCTTAATATCACAAAATATCAATGATAAAAAAGAAAATGATAAAATATTTCCTAATACTTTAAATAAAAAATCAATATATGTGAAAAAAATGTTAAAATTTTACAATATAAGTCCTTCAAAATATTCTTTTGTGAATCATATATCTAAATTTTATAAGAATGAAAATAATAAAGCATTTTTTAAATCTTTTTTCTCAACAAATAAACCAAATTTTTCAAATTCCAATTCTCCAAAAACTAATGATTTAAAAAGTAATAATGCTTATGGAAAATTATATATAAATCCTTATAATGAAAAAGAAAAATTTTTTAAAAAGAATATAATATCCAATAAAAATGAAGAAGAATTAAAAAATAAATCAGGTATGTTAGATGAAAGTAATAGTTTTGTAAAAGATATTAAAGAAATTATTAATATGTGTTCAACACCAATAAAGAAAAAAGATAATAATATATCTAATAATAAATATTAGTAATAAATATTATTTTTTTAATTAAAATTAATTTTTTATAATTAATTTTAAATATTAATTTCATTTATAAAAATAATTTAAAAATATGAAAAAAAATGAAGGTGTTCAAATTAAAAAAGTTTTTGGAAGTATAGGAACAACAATAAAAAATAAAAGTATTTTATTAAGGCAAAAACTATCAAAAATAATAAAAAAAAATGATAATAATAATAAATTAAATAATACAACTATAGGACATGAAAAAAGAAAATCTTTCAATATTCAAATCTCAGAAGAAGAAAATGTATATGATGTAAATGATGATGAAGAAGAAGAAGAATATGAAGAAATTAATGAATCAAATATAATAAATGAAGAAAAAAAAATTATAAATGAAAAAGAAGATAATATTTCAATAAATAAAAACAATATTCAAAATAATATAAATGAAGATATACAAGGTATTTCTTTATCACAAAAAATTCAAGATTTTTCTGATGATATAATATGTCATTATATATTTTTAAAAGGAACATTAATTTCAAAAGATATTATTCCAGTTATTGAATTTACTAAAATTAAACCTGTTAAAAGAAAAAGTATTTTAAATCGTTTTGTTTTTGGTAAAAAACAAGTTAATAATAAAGATAATAATAATCAAGATAATAAAATTCCTTATCTTGCTTTTTTTGATGAACAATTTCTATATTTTTTAAAAGATAAGGAAATTAATGAATTAGAAAAAAATACAAGAATAATTGGGAATAAATATAATATTTGTAAATTAATTGAAAAAAAAATTGAAAGAATTGAAAATGAGAAAAAGTTAAAAGTTAATTTAGTTTTTTTAATTGAAAATAAAAAAATTTTAAAACAAATGTTATTTGATAAAGAAAAAGGAAATGAGTTTATAAATATTTTAAATAATAAAATTGAAAACTTTAATTTAAAAATAAATAATAATTAAATATATTTATATTTACAAATATTTTTTATAAATTTAAATGTACTAAATTAGTTTTTTATAATAAAATATTAAATTAAGTTTGTTTTGTCTTCTCTTCATTTAAAAAAAATTTATGCATCATTTCATAATTTTTAACTGTAGAAGTTAATTTTCCTAAAATAAAAATAGCACTTAAAATATAATTTAAAATTTCAGTTGCAACTATAATAATAAACATAGTAATTAAAAAATCAGATAATTGTAAAATTACTTTTTCAAAACTTGGAAAAGTATAAGAATATTGAATAATATTTAAATAATTTTGAAAATAAACCAAAAGAACAATATTATAAAATTGAAATATTCTACTATGAAAAATATTTACAATATTTTCATAAGTTTTTTCAATAGCAAAATATGTACTTAATTCAGTCCTTAATTCATTAATATAACCTGCAAGTAAATTACCAAATTGACTAATTAAAATAGGTTCATAATAACATATTTTTTTTAAATATTCAGAATAACTTTCTTCTTTAGTTAATATTTCACACCCTTGATTTGAATTAATTAAAATACCATATTCATAAGTACTTTTATTTGAATCTTTATAAATAAAATTTCTCAAGCTTGAATAATTACCATAAATATAATCATTAACTTGAATAATCTCATCATATATTTGTTGAGAATAAGAATAATTCAATACTATTATACTACGTATTAATAAATAATATTTAAAAATATTATCTTGTAAATCATCTGAATTTTCTGAGGTTTGTCTTTTTATATCAATTTTATTTAAATAATCAATCATTATTGGAAATGATAATACTATATATATTCCAAATATCATTCCTAAACCAAATAATATTCTTAATACCTTATTTTCTACTCTAAAATTATATTTTATTTTTTGCTTTGTTTGATTTGGAGTTAATAAATATGTATCTTCTGTATCAATTAAATATTCATTATTGTTTTTTTTTGAATCATTTTTTGATGTTTTTTTTAAAGTTTTTAAACCTGATGATACTTTCATTTCATTATATATTATTTTTTTAGTAATAGTTATTTTATTTTCTAAATATTTTTTTTCTTTTATTGTTATTTTCATTATATTATTTACTAATTTCCATATTTCATTTATTGATATTTTAATTGATATATAAAGAAAGAGAATTGATAATAAATTACAAAAAAAAAATATGATAAATCCACAAAATATAAAGATTTTAAAACTTTTAAAATACTTTAAAAAATTCATTTTATCATAATAATTTACTTCATTAAATATATTTAAATATACATATCCATTTTTAATCATTGTTTTTAATTTTATTTCACTTTCACTTTCTGAATTTTCAATAACTTGTGTTTCACTAAATTCAAATAAATTATAATCAACATAAAATCCATCAATTTTACTAATAATATAATAATTATTTAATTGAGTATCAAAAGAATTAATATAATTATAATATTCAAAAGTCCCACTTTCAGTATAAAAACGATATAATTTTGGGTCAATTTTCTTAAAAAAATAATTCCCATGTTTAAGCTTTGTATAAAGATTTTTAACTTTTCTAAAAATAGTAAAAGTATAATTTGAAGAAGATCTAAATAATTCATCAAGATAATTTAAAACAGTAAAATTTCCAATTCCTTCAAGATTATTTTGATATTCAATATCTAAAGATTTATAATTTGTACTTCCTTTAATTCTAACAACATTTAAAACAAAAAAAGCTTGACTAATAACTTCTGCATTTAATTCTCTTATTGATTCATATTTTAATCTTTCTTTATAAAAATTATTAGATCTAATTTTAACATAAATACATAAGAAAATAGCAATAAAAATAAGAAATAAATTATATAAAAAACTTAATTTTTGAAATACATCAACTTTTTTATTTACATTCTTTTCTTTTCTATTTGTAATATTCCATTTATCTCCATTTTCTTTCATTTCTTTAAAACTAATTACACTTGATGCTGAATTTGAAAAAGAAATTGGTGCTTGTACTGTTAATGGTTGTTCAGTTTCTCCAAATTTTTTTTTATCATTTAATCCTTCTTTAAAAATAGGAAAAACAATTTGTACAATAAATAATTCTGATTTATTAGATAAATATGAATTTTCTATTTTAATTGATACTTCTATTAAATGGTGATCTCCAAAAATTATACCTAATTTTTTAATAACTTCTACTTTTTCTTCTTGTTTTAATGTATCTACATATCTTCCTATATATTGTTTACAATTTTTAATCATATTATTTGTAATTATTTCTAAATTTTCAGATTTATTTTTTTCTATTTCAAAATTTTCACAACCTAATAATTTAAAAATATTTGGTTTTTTATTTAATCTTGAAAAACCAAAATATTCTCTAAAAAATAAACCAAATCTATAAATATACCCATTTGAATCCATTAATACATAATTATTTTCTTCTAAAGGATCTTTTTCTTCTAATTTACATGATATAAATAAATTACCATCAATTGTTGGTAGTCTTGTAAATGATAATTTAATTCCTAAGATTAAATTTTCTGATGTTTCAATTATTGAATCTAGTTTAAATGATTGTGTTAATAAAATATTTTTTTTTATTTTTTTAAATAAATCTTTTGATATTAATTTAGGGAATATCATATTAAAATTTTTATCATAATATTTGATTCCTGAATTAGATGTTTTTATATCATATAATAAAGGAACTTTTTTCATTATTAAATCCTGATTTTCAATAGATAATAAGAAAAAATTATTTTTATCAACTAATGAATCTAAATAATTAAAATCAAAAAATTCAAAATTTTTATCAATTGTATGATTAAAAATTAAATCTTCTATTAAAATATATTTTTCTTTTTCAGGTTGAAAATTCTTTAATACATCATTATATTTAGTAATAAGTTCATTAATTTGATTTCTTGAATTTCCAATAACATCACTTTGTTTATCTAAATTATAAATAATTTCAGTTTTTGAATTATTATTAAAACCTTTTAATATTTCATAAAAAGCATCTAATAGTTTATAATAATATGAATTTATTTGTTGAAAAATAATAATATACATTAAAGAAGAATCATCAACTCTTTTTTCAAAATTTTGAAAATAAATTTGTAAAAAATTAATAATAGCATTTAATTGGAATGAAATAGTATTTTTTTCATTATATAAAAATTTAAAAATAATAAATCTTGATCTAAAAGTTTTTCCATCTTTAATAAAATGAAGTAAAGCTTTATAAAATAAAATATTTTCTCTATTATAAATACAAAATTGATCATTAATACTCTTAGATCTTGATTTAATTTCTTCTAAAATATTATATAAAAGACTAAATATATAAGTATAATTTTTAAAATCACCTGCGGATGTATTTGCAGAAAATGAAATTGCTCCTTTTTTTTTTGCATTATTATCACAATTTAATGCATTTTTTAATTTTTCATTCCCTCCTGATATTATATTATAATCTTGTTGATTTGAACAAAAGTAATATTTTATATCATATTCATATTCTTTTAATAATTTTTCTTTTACTTTTTCTGTTATTTTAACATTTATTGGTTGTTCAAAAAAAAATTCATTTATTGGATTAAAATATTGCTTTATTTGTAAATAGCAATTTGGACTTTTTTTTTCTAGATTTTTTATAAAAAAAGATAAAGTTGTTATTTTCTTTCTTGAATTAAAAAAAGAAAAAAGACATAATGTTAAGAAACAAATTTCAATTATTTCAAACCTTTTAAATATTTTTAATTCATTTAATTTATTAATTAAAAATAGAGAAATAAACCTTATAATAAAAAAAGAAAAAGATAATAAATCAAGAAAATAAAAAAATGTAACATTTTTGCTTTTTTTAATAGTATAAATATAATATAAAGATTTTATATAAAATATATTGCAAAAAGTTATAGACCATAATAATTGAAAAAAAATTGAAAATCTAATATTATATCTAATAATAATAATAATTGAATTAATTATCATTAAAAACCATTCTAAATTATAATAATTTTGATGATCAAAATACTCAACATGATTTAAACCAAAAGAATAAATAAAAAAATCATAATATATAAAACTAAAAGAATTAAAAATTATTAATATAATTAAATCAAAAATATTATTTATATTTAAATTATTTCTAACATCACTTAATTGAGAGAAAAAAGGTCTATTATAAAGAATTAATAATATTTGTATAAAAGGTTGAAAAATTAAAAAAATAATAAAACTTAAAATATTTCTAAAAAAATTAATAATTGAATGATTAAAGTTAATCATATTAATCATAAAAGAAACTGTAATTAAAACTAAAAATAAAGCTCTGAAAATTAAATAACTATCAAAATATCCAGGTTCATGAACTTTAACATTTAAATATTTGTTAAATAATAATGAAATTTGATCTTTTTCATATTTTGAAGGTTCCATTAAATTACTTTGAGATATAGATGATAAATTTGATGAAGTTGAATAATCTGAAATCATTAAATTATTTAATACTTCAAAATAAAATAAAGGGTTTAAAAAATAAATCACACTATGTAATCCAATAAAATTTCTTTTATAGTCAAATATTATATCTATTGTCATTATATTATTAAGAAAGAATATTATATTCGTAATATATAATAGGAAATTTAATTTTAAAGATCTTATTTTTAATCTACTAAAACAATTAAAAATGATAATTGAAAATTGATTATATCTCCTATAAATATTTTTATTAACCATTATTTATTTAAACCTTTGTATAAATTTAAATTTAATAAATTTTTAATTCTTTAGAATTAAAAAAAAAGTATAAAAAGTATAACATAAAATATTAAAAATTAAAAATTGTTAATAATTAATAAATATAAAAAATTAATGGGAGCTTGTATAGTACCAAAAGTATGTTGTTTAAAAAATGTAAATCAAATTGAATCAATAAGAGTAGGAAAAGAAAGTTATGTTATAGATAAAAATTTAAATATATTAAAAATAAGTAATAACTCAACAGCACAAAATTCAATAATAAAAAGACCTGATAAAAAAAATAATGAATATACATCAAAACATAAAAATGTTTTATTTTTAGAAACAGATAATAATACTGTAAGAGTAAAAGAAACAAATAAAAATAATAATAAATCACCTAGAAAAGGACATAAAAAATTAACTTTTGCTCCTAAAAATATTTCAATGGAAAAGTATTATGAAAAAAAAAAATTAATGGCAAAAAATTTTTTATTTAATGAAGCAATGGGAAATATACAAAATATTCAAAGTTCAAGATTACTAAAAAAAAATTCAAGAGTATATGATAGTTTTATAGAATATTATTCTCCTTCAAGAAAATCAAAATCATCTAAAAAAGTTTATTTTATAAAAAATACAAATTCATTTAAAGAAGATACTAAAAATTTAAATAAAAAATATAATAGAAGAAAAACAAAACCAGAAAAAGAAAAAAAAACAGTTAAAATGGAATCAACAGTAGTAACAGAAAAAAGTTATAAAGTAAATGAAACATTAACAACAAAACAAGAACAATATATAAGAGAAGTTTTAGTTAATAATAATATAGTAAATGATTTTGATGAAGATACAATAAATGAATTTATAATTGGATTTTTTTCATTTGAAATAGTATCAAATTATACTTTATATGAAGAAAATGATGAAGCTAGAGTTTTTTATATTATTGAAGATGGAGAAATTTTAATAATAGAAAAAAATTTAGAAGGTAAAAATGAAGAAATTATATTAAAAAAAGGAGATTTTTTTGGATTAGATAGTTTTGAAGAAGGAGGAAAAAGAAAAGAAAAAGCTATTTCAAAAATACCTTCTAAATTATTAGGTGTTAGTGGAGAATTTTATAGAAGTGCTGTTATTTATATGGATTTAAAAATTACTAATGAAAGAGTTGAAGTATTAAGAAAAGTTTTTTTATTTAAATATTTAGAAAAAAGTAAACAAATTGATTTAAGTAAATCTATGATGTTAATTGAATATAAACCAAATTCAATTATTGTAAATGAAAATGAAATTTGTGATAAAATTTATATTATTGCTAATGGGAATGTTAGAAAAACTAGAAAATTTAAAAAAATTGATGTTTTAACAAATGGAGATTTATTTTGTCATATTAATTTATTTATTAATTCACCTTCTTTTTATACTTATTCAGTTGATCAAAATCCTTTAACAGTTTATGAATTACCATATGATGCAATATATGATATTTTAGGAAATTCAAGTTTAAAAGAAATTGTTTATAATATTTTCATTCATATAATTCCAAAATCAAATTTAAGTGAAATTATGATTACTGCACAAGATGAATTATTTGAAGTTTTTAAAGTAATTTATTATGAAGGAGGTGCTATTGTATTTAATAAAGATTGTACAAAAAATAAAAAATATTGTATTATTATTGATGGGAAATTAATAATTAATAAAACTAAGGAAACTGTTGCAAATACTGGTTCTATATATGGTGAAACTATTATTGATTCTAAAATTGATTTAAATGATGAAATTATTAGTTTTGATGAAAGTTTAATTTTAGAAGCTTCTTGGGAAGATATTATTAAAGTAAATGAAAAAAAATATAATGCAAGTTATAAAATGGATTTAATGGAAACTGTAAATCAATTAAAAAAAATACCAATATTTTTAACATTAAAAGAAACAAAATATTTACAAATAGCAAAAAATATTTCAAAAGAAACATTTGAAGATAATATTATAATAATGAAAGAAGGTTCAATAGCAGAAAAATTTTACATAATTAAAACAGGGAAAGTTAAAATGGAACAAAGAGGTAATTTAATAAGATATTTAGAAGCAGGTGGATGTTTTGGAGAAATTCCAAATATAACAGGAGAAATTGACTTATTTACAGTTACTTCAATTGGTCAAACTGAATGTTATATTTTAACAAGAGAAGATTTTGTTTATGATTATCAAATTTCAAAAGTTATTAAAGATATGAGTTCATTAAATGATATTAATATTGAATTAAAAGATTTATTTTATGTTAAAACTCTTGGTAATGGTAGATTTGGTAAAGTTCATTTAGTTCATAATATGAAACATTTTTATGCTATTAAAAATACTAATATTAAATCTTTATATCAAAATAAACATTTAGGAAAATATTATTTAAATGAAAAAAATATAATGTTAAAAATAAATTATCCATTTGTTGTTAAATTAGTAAAAACATTAAAAAACAAAGAAAATTTATTTTTTTTAATAGAATATATAGATGGAATATCATTAAAAGCTCATTTAGAAAATAAAAAAAAAAGTGATTTAAAAAATATAAAAGAAACAACATTTTACGGAGGAATACTTTTATCAATAATAGACTATTTACATAAAAAGAGAATATTACATAGAGATATAAAACCAGATAATTGTATGATAGATAAAAATGGTTATTTAAAAATAATAGATTTTGGAATATCAAAAGAATTAAAAGATAAAGATATAACTTACACAATATGTGGAACTCCACATTACTTAGCACCAGAAGTTATTATGGGAAAAGGTTATTCTTATTCTTCTGATTATTGGAGTGTTGGAATTACTATGTTTGAAATTTTTTATGGTTATGTTCCCTTCGGACAAGGAGCAAATGATGCTATGGCAATTTATTTTGAAATTTTAAATAAAAAATTAGTTTTACCTTATGAACCTAAGTTTATTGATATTAATCATTTTTTTAGAATTATACTTAATAAGAATTTAATGCAGAGAGTTTGTAATTTTAATTTGTTGAGAACACATGCTTTTTTTCATCAGTTTGATTTTGATAGATTGGAATCTTTTACTATGACTGCACCTTTTATTCCTGATAATACTTTTCAAAATATGAATATTAGTAATATATTACAAAATTGTAATGTTCCTATTGAGAAACATATTTCAGAAAATTTAAGTGATAGGAATTGTGTTGAAAATGAAGGGGGATTTGATGAGAAAGTTATTAAAGAAACACAAAAATATATTGATATGTTTTGAAATTTTTTATTATTTTTTTTGATTTATGATGATTTTGAAGTATTTATATTTGTTTTTTATCAATATTCTTGAAATGTATTTTTATTTCTTTTTCTATGATTAATTAATTGTATAATTGTATTAATATTTTTATATATATTTTTACAAATACAAATTATAATTTTATTAAAAAATTTTAAAAACTTAAAAAATATTTATAAAAAAATATTTAAAAAATAAAAAAAAATATAAAATAAAAAAAATGGATAAAAACCAAGACACAAATCAACAACAACAAAATTCGAAAAAGGTTCAAAACATTCCTCCAGACAAGCATTCCTTTACCTTTGCAGGTTCAACATTTATAGTATCAAAAAAGTATGTATTCATAAAGCGTTTAGGTCAAGGAGCATACGGAGTAGTATGTGCATGTTTAGATACATCAAACAATCAGAAAGTAGCAATAAAAAAAATTCCAAATGCATTTGAAGATTTAATAGATGCAAAACGTATAGTAAGAGAAATAAAATTACTTCGTTTTTTCAACCATAATAACATAGTAAATTTAGTAGATGTTCAAAAACCAGAACAAGAAACAGGTTTTGATGATATATATTTTGCAACAGAATTTATGGAAACAGATTTACATAAAGTTATATATTCAAAGCAAAAATTAACAGATGAACATGTTCAATATTTCATATATCAAATTCTCTGTGGTACAAATTACATGCATTCAGCTGGTGTAGTTCATAGGGATTTAAAACCATCGAATATTTTAGCAAATAAAAATTGTGATATTAAAATATGTGATTTAGGACTTGGAAGAGGAGGAATAAGTGATGATAATGATAATAAGAAAAATAATAATAATGATAAACAAGAAGAATTAACTGAATATGTTATTACTAGATGGTATAGAGCACCAGAAGTTATATTATGTCCTTCAGAATATACAAAAGCTGTTGATGTTTGGTCTATTGGATGTATTTTTGCTGAGTTATTAGGTAGAAAAGCTATTTTCCAAGGTGATCATTATTTAGATCAAATTGGGAAAATTACTGCAATTTTAGGTTCTCCTAATTCTGATGATTTAGATTTTATTTCTAAACAAGAAGCTAAAGATTTTATTATGAAATTTGAAAAAAAAAATAAAATTCCTTTTAGTAAATTATATCCTGGTGCTAATCCACTTGCTTTGGATTTATTAGAAAAAATGCTTACTTTTCATCCTAAAAAAAGAATTAGTATTAAGGAATGTTTAAGTCATCCTTATTTTAAAGATTTGAGAAGTGATGAATTTGAAAATGTTAGTAAAGAAATATTTGATTGGAGTTTTGATGAAATGAAATTGACTAAAGAAAATTTACAGAAAATGATTTATGAAGAAAGTTTGTTTTTCCATGATGAAGATAAAAAAAAGTAAATATGGGTTTGTAGAGGTTTTTTTTTCTTTTTTATGGTTTTTATACAAGAATTTTTTTAGTTTTTTATTAAATTAAAATTGGATTTTTAGTTTTTTATTTTTTTATTTTTTTTATTTTATTTTTCTTTTTAAATTTTGATTTTAAATTATGGGGAGAATTACTTATGAAGAAAGTACTTCTTTAAAAATTTATTTGGCTTTAAGAAATGGAAGTCATTATTTTTTATTTGCTTTTTTAGGAGGATTGGTATGGACAATGACATATTTTCTTTTATTTTCTTATAAAGAAATATTAATGTATTATTTAAGAAGTAATGAAAAGTTTGATGGAAGAGGTTATTTTTATAAATTTATTGAATATAAACCTCATATTAAAAATTTGTATATTTTTAATATTGCAATATTAATTTTTTGGTTTGCTATTTATTTAATTAATGATGAAGATTGGAGGGATTATTGTTTTTATGGTGGATTTCTTATATTTATTTTAGGATATATTATTTCATGGAGTGTATATTATAAATTTTATTCATATAAAAATGATTACTTAGATGATATTAAATTTTTTATTAAATATTTTAAAGAAAAATTTTTTAATAAATCACAAACAGAGAAAGAAAAAAATGACTAATAAAAATATATATTAATTTATTTAAATACATTATTGTATAATAAAACTTTATATTTTTTACTATTTATAAAAATGAAATAAAATAATTTTAAATTAATCAGAAAATTTTTCAATAGCATTATTTATTACTGTAACCCAAGGAGATATATCATATTTTTCTTTACACATAAAACTATAAATTCTTTTAGGAGTTTTTAATAAAAATTGATTACTTTTAACTAATTCAGCTTTACATGATTTATCTAATAAAATAGTACCTTTTAAAATTTTTGTATCAGGGTCTAAATAATCAATTCTTGGTGTATCATATAAAACAACTCTCCTTAAATCATAATAATAATATGGACTTCTTTTTTTTAATAAACCTTTCTTTAATATTTTATCACAAATATTATCATTATATAAAGAATTATTTGAAGTGTATGTTATTTCTTCTGTCATTTTTGTTTTATTTGTTTTTACACTTCTTATATCATGTGTATTTGAACTTAAAACTTCAAAAATTGTTTTATTACTATTCATATTTTTAGAAATTTTTTGACTTTTTGATTTTAATAAAAGTGATCTTCTAATTGAATTAATATCAGTTTTTGAAGAATCAACAATGAAAAATGGATGATTTTTTAATATTTGATAATTATATCCTTTTATTTCATCATAACCTAATCTTTCTTTTGGATTTACTTTCAAAATATTTAATATTAAATCTTTTGCATCATTATCAATATCTTTTAATAAAGATTCATTAATTTTACCTTGAGAAATATTTTGAAAAATTAAATAATCAGTTTTATCATTAAAAGGTGTATTTCCAGTTAATAATTGAAATAATGTTATTCCTAATGACCAAATATCAGAATATTCTGCAATTTTTATATTATTCTTATCATTAATATTATAATTTATTATTTCTGGTGGCATATATTCAACTGTTCCTACAAATTTTTGTTTTTTTACTATTTCTATTGTTTTTTGATCAGTATGTGGTTCAAATTTTATTTTATTATCTAAGAAAAATGATTTTTTATTTAATATTTCATTATTTTCTTTTTTATTTAATTCATTTAAATTATTATTAACATTTATTTTATTATTCACAAATAAATAATTATATGATTCTGTAAATGATGGATCATTTATAAATCTATTTTCATCTATAAATTGATAATTTTTTTCATTTAATATTTTACCTTTAAAAGTAGATGTACCAAAATCAATTAATTTTAAATTAAAATTTCCATCTATCATAATATTTTCAGGTTTTACATCTCTATGAATAATTCTTAATGATCCTAAATATTCCAAAGCTAAAACAATTTGTGAAATGATAAATTTAATTTCGTCAATAGATAAATCATCATTATTTTCAATATATTTTAATAAATCTCCTATTTTACAATATTCTTCAACAAGATAAAATTTATCAATATCTTCATAATAACCATAAATAGAAATTATATTTTTATTATTACATAAATTTAACATTTCATTTTCTACAAAAATTTGATAAGTTTTATTTTCCCTATCAATTTTTTTTTTATCAATTATTTTAATAGCATAAATTTCACCTGAAATTTTAAGTTTTGCTTTATATACTTCAGCATAAGCTCCACTTCCTATAGAAGATAAGATTTCAAAATCTTTTGATGTATAATTATTTTTTGAAGTTAATTTTAAAGATTGATTACTTGATAATAAATTGTTCAATATATTATTATCATTTATTGGACCAAAATAATCAATTGAACTACTTCTAAATAATTCATCTTCGTTTATTGAAACATTTCTTAATTCTGAAGTTTTTCCAATATTATCTATATTATTATTTGTTGAGGTATTTTCGTTTAATAAATTAAATATTGATGTTGAATTATTATTCATTAATTTTAATTTTTAATATAAATAAATTATTTTTTGGTTTTTTTATTTTTTTTTAATTAAATTAGAATGTTTTTAAATTTAGTAAAATATGATTTTGTCTTTCTTTTCTTAATTTTTTTTTATTTTTTCTAATAATTTCAATATGAAAAATAAGAAATAGGAATATTAAAATAAAAATAGATTTATATCTTTTTATTATTTATATAAAAAATATTCATTTTTATATTTTATCCAATAATAATAAAAATAAATAATTATTTTAAATGAATTTTGTCTTTATCTTAGATACATCTATTTCAATGGATCAAACATTTGATGGAATATCTTATTTTGATAGTGCAAAAAGTGCAATAAAATATTTTGTATTAAGAAGAGATTATACAAATAGTAAATTTCAAACAAAAACAGATAAATTTTTTTTAATTACATTAAATGAATCATTAGAAGATAGTTTAATTTGTAATTGGAATTCTTCAACAGAACATTTTTTATATCAATTACATTCTCTAAAAATAAATTGTGATTTTACAAACTTTGATTTTGCATTTAGAAATGCATTTAATATGGTAAATCATATAAGAAAAATAGGTAATGAAAAGCATTTTTTAGGAAGATTATTTAGTAAAATTCAAAATTCATTTATTATTTTTATAACAGATGGTGGTATATTATCAAATTCAAAAAAAATAATGAAAGATCCAAATGTTTCATTAATGGATATTTCTAATACAAATTGTATAATGAACTATGAAAATGTTACTAATATTCCAGAAGATAAATTACCAAAATTATTTAATGAAATATTTAGATGGGATCAATCAATATATGGAATAATATTAAATGATTCATCATTAAATAATTCTAATTCTTCTTATGAGACTTTAAATAGATATTGTAAATTATGTGGTGGGAGAATTTATAATGCAACTAAAATGGAAACTTTAATAAAAACTATGAATGAATTAAATGATAAAATATTACAATATAATAGAGTTTATATTCAATTTTTAATGAATTCTAAAAATAAAAAAATGATTACCTCTATTGAATATCCTTATAATGAAATTATACAAGATAAATGGCCTTTCCCAGATGAAATTTTAATTAAAAAAGAAAATAAATTTTTACCTGTTAAAAAAGCTATTCCTTTATATAAAACTTCATCAAATATTAAATTTAATTTTAATATTTTAAAAGATTGTTATGATGAATATGATATAAAAGATAAAAAATTTATTATTAATTTACTTGCTACTTCTGAAGCAACTGTTAATTTATCTATTCAATCTTTTTTAGAAAATTATAAAGATAATATATATTTTGAAATAACTACTAATATTAATGATATAGAAATTTATAATAAACCTTTTGCAATTATTAAATGCTCTTTTGATAAATTATTAATTAATGAAATATTAAAAATTGAAGATAAACAAAATACAAATTTAGGAATGTTTTTTGAAAAATTAATAACATCTCAAAATGTAAATTTATTAACTAATAAAATTAAATGTAAATATGATAATTTACCTTTTGATTATAATGAATTTAATAATCTCATAAATAAATATAAAAATGGTAATAAGGCAGAATTATTAATTCAAGCTGATAAATATTTTAAAAATATTCCTTTTTATTATAAATTTTATGGTGCCCTTGTTTTAAAAAATAAAAAAATATTATCATATGATAAAGATACTATAATGAAACAAATAGAAAAAGATTATATTAGTAAAAGTCTTTTAAATGAATTTAAAATTATATTTCATAGAGATTGCATTCAACGTTATGAAATAAATAAAATGTTTTTATTAAATAAATCAGAACATCAATTCATACAAAATTCACCTTGTTGTAAAAAGGAAATATTATATAAAGAAGATAAATTAGATATGCTAAAAAATTATAATATGAAAAATGAAGAAGAAGATTATAATAATTTCTTAAATAAATGTTTAAATATAAATAAAGAAATAAAAAATAAAAATGATAATCAAAAGAATTTAAATCAGCAAAAAGAATATAATAATTATTTATTAAATTATAATGAAGACATTGCCTTTATGGGTAATTATAGTGAAATTTACACAAAACCAACTCATCCAAAAGACATAAGAATAAAAGATGAAGAAATAAAATATTTAATATTAGATTTATTTGGTAATCAATTTAGAACAAGAAAAGAAACTTATGCAACAAATCCTAATTTTATAAATAATAATATTTTATATAATAATGAAGATAATATTTATAACCAAGAATTTTCAACTGAAACAAAAGAAGAATTAAATATTACTAATAATAAAAGAAGTAGAGATGATTCTGAAATTTCTAATAATAAAATTTTAATGACTTCTTCTACTTTTGAAAGTGATTCTTTAAGTGAACCTGAAAATAATGTTGATAATACTATTCCTTTAATTGAAGAATTTAAAGAATTTTCATTTGGAGATAATATTATAGAAAATAAAAATGATAATATTATTAAAATGACTACTAAGTTTTCTATTTTTAAAGATGATTTAAAAAATTGGAAATTTAATAGACAAATACAAAAATATACTAAAAATGTTATTCAAAGCTTAAGTGGTAGAGATGATTTAATAAAAAATGTTAATGAAATTTTAAAAAAAGAATATTTATTTGATTCGAAAGAAAGAAAAATTAGATTTTTAAAAAGATTATTATCACTTGGTATAAGCTATTGTGTTGATAAAATTACGTTAAATAAATTGCAAGAAATAATTAATTCTATGAGTGTATAAATTTAATTATTATATATATTATTAAAATGAATTTTAATATTAAATAAAGATTATTTTAACAAAAAATAATTTAATATTGATAAATCTTTATTATATTATTTTTCCAAAATATTATTTTTTAATATTATTATTTATATAAAAATATTTTTAAAAAAAATATTTTAAATATTCTAATTTAAAACAATTAATTTTTTTTTATAATTTATTAATTTATAAAAATATTAATTATTTTTTTTAATATTGTTTAATTCTAATTAATTTTCTTTGCTAATATTTATATTCTTCATTTTTTTAGATTAATAAATTTATTTCTAAATTAGTTATAAAAGTTAATATTAATATATTTAATAATTATAGTTTTGAATATACTCTCATCCATTTTTTTTTAATAATCATTTTTAAATTTAAATTATTGAAAGAAAAAAAAATAAAA
>Ga0256407_10004944_pt1 | contig 21788 bp, 13 predicted proteins | sample RumenRJG_04DNA_FD_193489 | JGI IMG/M metagenome (GOLD analysis project Ga0256407, IMG submission 193489) | Bovine rumen microbial communities from Lethbridge, Alberta, Canada - RJG_04 | ecosystem: Host-associated > Mammals > Digestive system > Stomach > Rumen | place: Canada: Alberta... | reverse complement strand
TGCCAACGTCAAGCCCGGCGCCGTTCTGGAAATCTCAAGCATCGGCTACGCTACCCAGCAGGTGGCAGTAGGCAATGCTAAACAGTACAACGTAGCCCTCGAAGAGGATGCCCTTTTCCTTGACGATGTGGTTGTTGTAGGTTATGGTTCAGCTAAGCGCAAGGACCTCACCGGATCCCTTACCCAGATCGACAACAGACTTATCGCAGCCCAGAACACATCATCCGCTTCGAAAGTTCTCGAAGGTGCCATCCCTGGTATCGTTTACTCAATCGTAGATGCCCAGCCTGGTGTAGACGCCGGTATCCGTGTCCGTGGTCTTGGTTCCACCGAGGCAGGCAACTCAAATGCTCTTGTCGTTATTGATGGAGTTCCTGCTCAGAACGACAATCCTCTTTCTCAGCTCAATCAGGAAGACATCGCTTCCGTAACAGTCCTCAAGGATGCTGCATCTACCGCAATCTACGGTTCCCGCGGTGCTAACGGTGTCATCCTCGTCACCACCAAGAGCGGACAATCCGGAAAAACCAAGGTCAACTTCCAGGCAAGATGGGGTATGAATACTCCCGGCACATATGCCAACGGTCAGATTACAAGTGCAAAAGACCTTTATGAATATGTTTGGCAGGGTATCTACAACTCCTATCGCTATAGCGCCAACGGAAGCGTAGGTCCTAAACTCAACGCTGAAACCGGTCAGTATGAGACCAACCTTGCAGGTAATGTAAGTCACGACGCAGCAGCCAAGTTTGCCAGCCAGCACCTTTTCGACTACATTGGCAGCAACACCAATTTCGGCCGCAACGTCCTCGGCAACTATATGGCATACAGCGTTCCTGGTCTTGATTTCGACTCCATCATCCATACAGGATCCAATGCAACGGTTTCCGGCACAATGCCTGACGGAGCATATCTCGTAGGACTTGACGGCAAACTCAACCCTGCAGCAACCCTCCTTTATGATGATACCTATGCAAACGCAATCCTTACCACCGGATTCCGCCAGCAGTATGATGTAACCGCAAGCGGTGGAAATGAGAAAGAGAATCACTATTTCTCATTCGGCTATCTCTCCGATCCTTCATACGTACCCAGTTCCAAATTTGACCGTATCACAGGCCGCGCAAACGTAAATGCACAACTCTTCAAGTGGCTCAAGGTTGGCGCAAATGTCGGTTTCACCCGTTCCAAGACCGATTATATGGGTGGTGCATGGGGTGCCCGTAATGCCGGTTCCAACCAGGGTAACATCCCTCGTTTCGTTAACGGTGCAAACGACATGTTCCCCTTCTATGCTCACGACAAAGACGGTAACTTCATCTATGATGCAAAGGGCGAAAAGATCCGCAACGTTTATGCTGGCGACTCCTACTCCCCCTTCGGTCCTACCGGAGCAAACTATGGTTCAACCGATATCTGGTATGTTCTCCAGCACGATATCCGTCAGGATCTTACCAAGACCCTCAACACCCGTACCTACGCCGAGATTCCTTTCCTCGAGCACTTCACGTACAGGTTCGACTTCTCATACGACCTCATCAGCAATATGATGACCCGCTACCACAATGGCACCGCCGGACGTTCCCAATACGTAAGCGAAGGCGGTTACTGGGGCAAACGTCTGTATGAAACTCAGATTTACAACATCCAGAACAGGGTTACCTACGTTCAGGATTTCGGAAAACACCATATCGATGCCATCGGCCTGACTGAATATAATGACTACTATCAGCAGTATGTCGGATGGGGCACCTATAAGGAACTCTATCCCGGCCTTCTGAAACCCGGCAACTTTGTAGGACGTTTCAGCGCCTGGACAGGCTCTGCTCCTAGTTATGGCTATGATCAAGGAATCGAGAGAATGCTCTCATATCTTGGCCGCGTCAACTATATCTACGATGAGAAGTACTATGCTTCAGCATCTTTCCGTCGTGACGGTTCCTCCAAGTTCCGTGCAGCAAACCGCTGGGGTAACTTCTGGAGCGTTGGTGCCGGCTGGCGTATTTCCCGTGAGGCTTTCATGGAAGGAACACAGGATTGGCTTACCAATGCCAAACTCCGCGCAAGCTATGGTGTTATCGGTAACCAGAACGGCGTAGGCCGCTACGACACCTACAACACCTGGTCATACGGTGCAACATATGCACAGACCACTGGCGCCGGTGGTGCTCCTACCAGCACAAAGATGAGCATGGATGCCCTCAAGAACACCCAGCTTACCTGGGAGAACACACACACTCTTGACCTCGGTCTTGACATGACTCTCTTCAACAGAGTTGACATCACGCTAGACTACTTCAACCGTGTAACGGTGAACTCCTTCTTCAACAAGCCTCTCTCATACCTCGCAACAGGCCAGATGAACATCAAACAGAATTGCGCAGAACTGACCAACCGTGGTATTGAACTCGACATCAACGCCGACATTATCCGCACCAAGGATCTGAGATGGAATATCGGCTTCAATGCTACACATTACAACACCATCCTTACCGGCCTTCCCGAAGATGCAATTCCTGCACACGTAGAAGGACTGCCAGAAGGCACATTCAAAGCTGGTAGACTTGAGTCCTGGTCTCTTGCAGCCGGCGGCGTCGGCGGACAGGATCAAAACTCATTCCTCCGTGGTGTAGGACGCGACTGGTACAACCTCTACTTGTACAGCTATGCAGGAATCGACGAATTCGGTCTGCCTTTGTACTGGAAGACTATCCAGAAGAAAGATATTGATGCAGACAATGCAAGGGTCGCTGCAGGTGGCAAGGCCTGGTATGCCGGACACGAAATCGGCGACAAGGTAAAGACCAACAACTTCGCAGAGGCTACCGAGCAGGAAGTTGGCGATGCCCTTCCCGAAATTATCGGCGGTTTCAACACTACTCTCACCTGGAAGAACTGGAGCTTCAGCGCGCAGTTTGCATATCAGCTCGGTGGAAAATTCTTCCTCCGCGACTATGCACAGTATCTTTACAACCCCACCAAGAACTCCTCTGTATGGTACAGCTCGATGAATGTTTCCAAGAAAGTAAAGGGTAACACCTGGACTCCTGAAAACACCAATGCTGAGTTCCCTATGCAGTGGTATCCCGCTGGTGAAGGTACCAAATTCTCCGGAACATCTACCAACAACCAGAGCTGGTGCTTCACAGACCGCTCGCTGTTCACTGCCTCCTATCTCCGTTTGAAGAATGTCACTGTCAGCTACACTGCTCCCAAAGCATTCTTCCAGAAGATGGGTGTAAACTTCGTAAGCGGACTGCGCATCTTTGCTTCTGCAGACAATCTCTTCCTGCTTTCCGCAGCTCCGTCGATTGATCCTGCAATGTCGATCCAGGGTGGTTACGTAGATGTGGACGAATACATCTTCCCCGCAATGCGTTCCTACACAATCGGTATCAACCTTGACTTCTAATGTAAACTAATAGATGTCATACATTATGAAAAAATATACATTAAATATTCTGGCACTTGCAGCAATAGTATTCTCTTCCTGCAATTCTCTGGATGTCACTAACCCCAGCAAGCTTACTGACGAAGAGGTTATCGAGATCCTCGAAGGAGATGATGAAGCTGCAAAGACCATTATCATCAACGGTATTGGCAACACTCTCAATACCAGTTTCAACATCGCAGGCCAGAGCTGGAGCGGTTATTCCGATGCGAATATGAACTCCCAGGTGGATCAGGACTTCCTGATGTCTATGCGCGGCAACGATGTTTACATTGGAAGTGAAGCGACAGCGACTTCCCATCACGCAACAGCTTACAAGCTTGATGCTGATGCCACCTATAGAATGACCCGCAGTACATGGCCTTATTTTGCCATGGGTGCTGCCCAGCTTACCGCAGCCAACAAAGTCTTGAAGTTCATGACTGCCGATGCCGCAAAGAAGACTGTAAAAATCGCAGAATTCCGTGGCCAGGGTCTGACTCTGCGGGCCTATGCTTACATTCAGCTGATGGAGCGTTTCCAGCCTGCCTATCTTCAGGGCGGCAAGGACGGAAAAGGTATGCCAATCTACAAGACCAGCGGGTTGAACGAGCCTGCGTCTATCGCTTCTGCGGCTGATACATACGATTTCATCCTCAATGACCTGAAAGAAGCTGTAACACTTCTCAAGGATTATGGATACACCTCTACACCTAATGATATCGACCTTGGAGTCGCTCAGTTCCTTCTCGCACGTGCAGCTCTGCAGGCAGGTGAATGGAAAACTGCTCAGGATGCCGCCAAGGACATCGTAAGTCACTTCCCTACCCTCATCGCAGAAGCAAACTACGGTGCAAAGGCTGAGGACCTCGCAGCATATTGCGCAGGTACCAAAGATATCAAGGCTGAAACCAATGCATTCCAGACTCTTGATAACAACCCTGAGGTAATCATGGGCTTCGAACAGGGTTCAAATGCCAACACGTACATGAACAGCTATGCAAATGTATTTGCTCCCGGTTATGCAGGCTACAGCCAGGAAGCACCTTGCATCGACAACCGTCTTTATGACAAGATTGATGCCAATGACTTCCGCAAAGACCTCTTCACAACAGCCGAAGGTTCTTATACCTATATTACTGACGACAACGCAACGAAGATCTACACCCGTACCATTCCCAAGTATGCAACCCTCAAGTGGGCGGCATCCATTGCAAAGGGACGCACTGAGCGTACCAACCATATGGAATGCGACAATATCATCTTCCGTGCATCCGAGGCATATCTGATGCTCGCAGAAGCTTACGCACAGGATGGAAAGGACTCTCAGGCAAAGGATGTTCTTAACACCCTCCTCAAGGCCCGTACCAAGGCCGGAAAGGCTGCTCTGACTTGCGACACCTACACTGGAATGAGTGGAATGACAGCACTCCAGATGGTCCAGTTCCAGACCCGCGTAGAACTCTGGCTGGAAGGTGGCCGCGAATTCTATAACAACAAACGTTGGGGAATTACTGTTGACCGTTCAAGTTCAGCAAATCATTTCTGGAAGAGCAACACACTCTCTCTTGCTCAGATGGTTCTCGAAATTCCTGTAGCTGAACAGCAGACCAACACCAATTGGGCCAACTAAACAAATAGAATGATGAAAAAGATTTTAGTATTAGCAATAGCAGCTGCTGCGACCCTGTTTGCCGTTAGCTCCTGCACAAAGGAAGAGAAAATCAACGTCATCGACGCTGAAGGTCTCACTATCAATCCTTCAAAGCTGACACTCAAACAGTATGATTTTGCCGAACTCAAGGCCGTCATTACTCCTGAAAATGCAACCAGCAAGGCTGTCAAATGGGAAACCAAAGACAAGTCGATCGCCATTGTCAGCAATCAGGGTTTGGTTGAAGCTATGAAACCCGGTACAGTAACCATCACAGCCACTACAAATGATGGAAACTATACTGCCGAATGCGTTGTTACTGTAAATGCTATCGCTGTCACCGGAATAACCCTTGATAAAGAAAGCGTTGAAGTAGTCGAAGACGAATCCATTACTCTGACGGCAACCGTAGCCCCCGAAAAAGCCACAGATAAAACCGTCACCTGGAAATCCAGCAACGAAACTGTAGCGATTGTCGATGCAAGCGGCAAGGTTACCGGTAAGTCTATGGGCACAGCTAACATCACAGCTACCACCAAGGACGGCGGAAAGACCGCAACCTGCAAAGTAACAGTCAAAGTTCGCGAACCTAAAGAAGTCGAGCAGGTTGAAATCTGGAAGACAGACGTGGCCGGCTACCGTGCCATCCTTGGAGATGCAACAGACAAGACTGCAGGTTTCCTGAAATACAATGCTAAAGACAAAGTGGTCACCTGGGATGCAAATACAACCGGCAAACCTCGTACCGGAACAATCGAGTTTACCAACGGAAGCAAGCTTACCGTAACCCAGATTGAGCCCAAGGATTTTGCAGGTGCATGGACTTTCACAGGAAAGACTTTCGCTCCCAACACCAAGCTTGGAGTTGCTGCAGGCAACACCACAAAGAAGGACGTCACCATTGCTGTAAAGGATGGTCAGACCGCAAAAGACGGCAGCAAGGATATTAAAAACAACCTTACTATCGCAGGTCTTATCAATACCTATGTAGCTGAGGCTGCGGCCGACATCGACTACGACGCAAAGAAACTCCGCATCGGTATCTTCTTCGACGGCGAAAAAGCTCAGGCAGTCAATACCGGCAAAGATGGATTCGGATACATCGCCCTCCTTCCTGAACTTGGAAATGGTTGGGGTTCCTACAACTTCTGCCCTATTCCGTTCAACAACGAAACCAATAAGGGTTGGCTGTGGCTCGTCACCGATGACTTCGGCGCCATGCACTACGGAAAGTCAGATTGGATCAAGTGCGACGGAAAGGATATCCTCGGACTCGCTTTCTGCGCTTGCAAGAGTGCTACTCCGAAAGCTGCCGACTTTGCTTCGGTCAACGTTGCAGGCGGTTACGATGTAATCTGGCAGTGCAACACCGGTGGAGCCAACGATCCCGGTTTTGCTCTCGCAAGAAAATAATTGCTCCATAACGAATCGAAGCCGTCCCTTACCGGACGGCTTCTTTTTTTATTAAAAGATAATGACTATCTTCATCGCCGGACCAAAGACACAGACTTGACTATGACAATAAAGGAAGTCGCCACATTGTGGAAGGAGGACCGGAAAAGATACATTAAAACTTCAAGCTATGCCATATACCTGAATCACATCAGGTTGCACATCATTCCGGCATTTGGAAAAAAGACAGCACTTAGTGAGAACGATGTGCAGGGCTATGTTCTGGACAAACTTGAACACGGCGCTGCCCCATGCACTGTGCGCGACATCGTCACCGTGCTGAGAATGATAGCGCAATATGGTGCGAAACTTGGTGCGTGGGAGCCGCCTGCCTGGAGGATAAAGTACCCGTCGACCATAGGGAAAAAAGAAATCGAGGTCCTGTCACGCAAAGATCATCAGAAAATCCTCGCCCACATCAAGGCGAATCCTGATTACAGAAACGCGGGTATTTATATCTGTCTCTCGGCCGGACTCAGAATCGGGGAGATATGCGCCCTGCAATGGAAAGACATAGATATGGAAAAGATGATTCTGCATGTAAGGGACACATTGGAGAGAGTTTACACTCCGGAAGATGACACGCATACAAGATTGATGATGGGAAGTGCAAAAACCAGAAACTCAGTCCGCGACATCCCGCTCACCAAGGACGTCCGCAAACTGCTGGAAGCACTGATGAAAGGACAGGCCCCGGAGAACTTCCTGTTGAGCGGCTCGGCACGTCCGCTGGAACCGAGGACATACAGGTATTATTATCATAGATACATGAAATCCGCAGGCCTCCCCTACGTGCGCTTTCACGGACTGAGGCACAGCTTTGCCACACGATGCATAGAATCCGGGTGCGACATAAAAACGGTGAGCGTCCTGCTGGGCCATTCAAACATCAGCACGACGCTCAACCTGTATGTTCATCCGAACAATGAGCAGAAGCTCAAATGCATGGAAACTGTCAGCAGATACCTGTCTAAATGACCTTCAGGGAAACGCTCTTCAGGTCCTCGTCGGCAGAGGAAGAACCCGCCATGATGGTAAACTCTCCGGGCTCTACAGTCCACTGTTCGTCCGCACCCCAGCAAGAGAGCATGTCGGGAGTAATATCGAAAACGACATCGGTGCTCTCCCCCGCCTCCAGCCAGACCTTCTTCACGCCCTTGAGTTCCTTGACAGGGCGCGTAACGGAGCCGTATTCGTCGCGGATGTAAAGCTGTACAGCCTCGGCACCGCCGACTTGCCCGACATTCTTCACTTTCACGGTGAGTTTCAGGCTCTCGTCCGACTTGATTTCCCGTTTAGACAAGACAGGTTCACCATATTCGAAACCGGTATAGCTCAAGCCGTATCCGAACGGATACAACGGAGCGGATACCGAAAAAGCGAACTGGCGCGAATACTGTGAGTGCTTGTGATTGTAGACGCACTGAATCTGTCCCGCATTGCGTGGGATGGTGACAGGGAGTTTTCCTGAAGGATTCACCAGGCCGAGAAGAATCTCCGCTATTGCCTGTCCTCCCATCTGACCGGGTTCCCATACGTTCAGAATCGCATTCACCGAAGGATTCTCCGCCGCCCAGGAGACGCCCAGGGCCCGGCCGCTCATGATAATGAGCACGGTGGGCTTGCCGGATGAAGCCACCGCTTCCAGCAGTTCCTGCTGGCGGCCGGGCAGGTCTATGTTGTCGCGGTCGCAGTTCTCACCGCAGGTACGCCCGAAAGCGGAATAACGCTGGGAATTCTCTCCAAGCACCAGGATGTTAACGTCTGCCTGGCGGGCCTTGGCTGCGGCCCTCCTGATTCCATCCTCACGGACCGCCATCACCTTGCCTGCGAAAGTCATCGTATCTATGCTTACTCCGGGGCAGAGCTCCTTCAGTCCTTCGTATACCGTTATCACGTCATCGTCAGCCTGCGGCACCACCCAATCGCCCAGAATGGTCTGGCTGTCGATATTCGGTCCGCACAGAAAAATGCGGCGGACAGGGCCAGTCCTGTGACCCCCGGCCAGGGGGAGGGTGCCCTTCAGGGAGGGGGGTGTCTTCGCGGTCATACCGCCGGACACAGTGACAAGCGGCAGCAGCCCGTCATTTTTCAGGAGGACTATCCCTTCGCGCGCAGCCTCCAGCGAAGTCTGCCTGTGCTCCGGAATGGCCGCGAATCCGCGCTCGGAAGGAAGCTCGGGAACAGGATACTCGAAGAGCCCCAACTCGAACTTCGCCTTGAGAATCTTTCCGGCCGCTTCATCGATACGGCTTTCCGGTATGCGCCCGCTCCTGACACCGTCCAGCACCGACTCGAAGTAATTCGGCCCCTGCATGTGCATGTCGATTCCCGCCTCCACCGAAACCTTGAAAGCTTCATCTTCGCTGGGAACCCAGTGATGCATGCTGTGAAGGCGCTCGATATCCATCCAGTCGCTCACGATGAATCCGTCGAATCCTAGCTCGTCGCGGAGAACGTCGTTTATCAGCCAGCTGTTCCCATGGCAGGGAACGCCGTTGAGCTCATTGTGTGCGGTCATCACGGTGGCTACGTGCGCTTCTTCTACGGCCACCTTGAACGGAGGAAGATGAATCTCGCGCATCTTGCGCTCGCTCATGTCCATGGGAGAAGCGTTCAAGCCGCCGAAAGGCTCTCCCCCGCCTATAAGATGCTTGGCACAGGCCATGACCTTCCCTTCCGAATAATTGCGGTCGCGGCCCTGAAGCCCCCAGATACTGTATTTGCCCATCTGGGAAACCAGCCAGGGATCTTCGCCGAAGGTCTCCCCCATCCTGCCCCAGCGGGCATCGCGTGCGACATCGAGATTAGGCGCGAAAGTCCACGCCATCCCGGTCATGCGCATTTCCTCAGCCGTCTGCGCACCGATCTCTTCCATTATCTCGGGATGGAAGGTGGAGGCCAGGTTGATATTGCTCGGATACACGGTGCAGCCGGCACGGAGGCCGTTCCCGTGTATGGCATCGATGCCGAAAAGAAGAGGGATTCCCAACCTGGACTCGCTTGCGAGTACCTGCAGCTGGTGCGCCTCCTCTCCGGTCAGCACGTGCATGAACGAACCGACCTTGCCGTCGCGGATGCGGTCCGCAAGATCAGGATTGCCGAGATTCCCGTCGGAAGCGTCAATGTTCTTATACGGCGAGCCCTGATCCGGCGGCACATAGCAAGGGCCTACATACTGGCACATCTGGCCTATCTTCTCCTCAAGAGTCATCTCCTTGAGAAGCAGTTTCGTGCGCTTTTCAGCGCTCAAAGAAGCATCGTGCCAGTCGCCCGAAGAACAGGCGCCTGCAAGCACGATACCGGCTATCAAGAGATATCTTTTCATTATAACTGGATTTTCAGTTTTGCACTTTCACGTATTCCGGTCTTGACGGCAGGGACCTTGAGGGTATTGTCCTCCCAGGTCCAGTCCTTGGTTTTGGCGCCGTTCACGAGCACCTTCCTCGGCCTGGACGTGCAGCGCACCTCGAAACTGTAGTTGCGCGCATCGGGGATGCCTTCGTAAGTCCCTTCCACAGGATTCACTTTGATATCCACCGCCTTTCCGTCCTGCCTGCACTCGAAGAGCGTCGAAGAAATCGCACCGTTCTCGTATGCGTAGCTCTCGCCGTCATCCTCGTACATCGTGAAACTGCTTTCTCCATGGGGATAGACCTTGATGATGAAGTCGGTCTGGGGCTTGCTGCCTATGAATTCCACTTCCGGATGGGTGGGCACTATGGCGCCGTTGCGCACAAAGAACTGTCCTGCGCGATTATAGGGGATCTCGCATGTAATCTTCTCCCCCTTGCTATCCACAAGCTCTCCGGTCCAGACGTTGATCCACTCCCCTGCCGGGAGATAGATATCGTTGCTGAACGCGCTCACGCAGTACTGGCGGCCGAACATATACTGGAACACCATGTCGTCGCAGTTGCGGTCGTCGGGGAACTCGAGAGGCATGGAGCGCACCATGGGCATGCCGGTGAGCGCACCCTCCAGGGCATTCGAATAGATATAGGGGATGAACTGGTAGCGGAGATTGATGTAGAACTTGTACATCTCCTTCTCGACTCCGCTGTAATAGAAGGGCTGCATCATGCTGAACCAGCTGTTGACCTGAAGCCAGGGGAGGAAGACTCCGAAGTGAAGGCCCTGCATCTCCTGCTCGCGGGGAACGCTCATCACGTCGCAGCTGAGATTCATGAAACCGGAATTGCCGAGGTTATGCTGGTCGAAGAGGGCGATGATGCCGCCGCCGTTGTCACCGCTGTTCGCGGCTGTCCAATGCTGGCTGCCGGCCCATCCGCCGCAGTAGTGATGCCAGCTGCGCTTGCCCGTATGCTCCCGGGTCATGGATGCCACCTGCTTCACGAGGAGAACCTGGTTCAGATTATGCATCTCCTTGTCGGAAAGGCCGTTATGATATTTCCAGGACGGGTGTTCGTCGATGGTGCGGGCGGGATCCAGCTTGAATCCGTCCACTCCCATGTCCATGAAATTTGCCAGATGGTCGGGCCAGTGCTCCAGCCCGGACTGGGGGCGTCCCTCGCGCGCGGCTATGAGGTCCTCTTCGATGATGCTGTGGTCGTATTCCTCACAGAGCCAGAGCCCGAGATGAATACCCATGCTGCGAAGTGTGCCGACGAACAGACGGGGATAGAACTTCTTGGGCATCTTGTCCTGCAGCCAGTAAGGCTCCGGGGAGAACTTGTCGTAGTTCCAACGCTTCTGCGTGGAGAAATCGTAGCGTTTTTCCATCCACTGAGGCTCGAGCCAGAAGAGGTCGACGGGCACTCCCATCTGACGGAAGTTCGCGGCGTCGCTGAGGATGGCCCACTGGTCCTCACGCATGTTGGGGCCGAAGGCGAATCCGTAGGCCCACTTGGGAAGGACGTAGGTGCGTCCGGTGATCTGCGTGTAAAGATCCAGCACGGAGGGCATATCGGTACCCGCCATAAGATAGAAATCGGCGGTGCCGGCCGTATTGTAGATGTTGAACCTGTCGGGATCGGTAAAACCAACGTCTAAGTGGCACTTTCTGGTGGTGTTGTCGAACACTCCCCATCCGCGCGAACTCATCATGAAAGGCATGGGGATTTCCGTATGCTGATAGGCAGTCCACATGCGCAGCATCTCGCCCCTGTGCTGTATATGCTCGCGGGAGGTGCTTCCACCGCCGTAGAAGCGCTCGCCCTCTTCCATGCTGAGGCTGATGATGCTTGCGGTGGCGGGGTCTCCCGCCTCGGCCACGTCGCGCTTGTTCTTAGCGTTGTTGTCATCGCCGATTATACCGTCGTTTTTTGCCACCACTAGGCCGCCGAACTTGTCGATCACGGCTTCGGCAAGCGCCTTGACTTCCGCGCTGCCACCCTTGTGGAATACAATCTCGCGGACGATGGAATCACCCTTGGAATCCTTCAGGCAAATGACGCCCGTCGCCTTGTTGATGACGATGCCGGCAGATGCCGTGCTCACCGTAAAGCAGCCGCCTTCGTCTTTAACCTGCTCCCCGACAGCCGCCCAGTCTGTCCTGACTATGCCATATCTGTTCAACAGGGCTTCGGGGAACTGCCCGTCGGGGCTGATGCAAACGCGGAAAATGTCACCTTTGCAGACTTCGACTCCTATGGTCAAACCATTCTCAAGACATACTTTGTGAACAGGGTTCGCCATTACGGGCAAAACCGCAAAAAGGCTGATGATAAATGCAAACGTTTTCTTCATATTTGATATGTTATTCTGCGAAACTTACGTTGATTCCCGGATCTTTCCTGGCGACTTCGGCCATTTCATCCATATTGAAGCCCACCTTGCCGGTAATGAACTCGGGCACATTGTACGATTCAAGCTGCCGGGCATAGTGCCGGGAGTTTTTCTGTGGAAGCAGAAAAGCCTTTGAAGCAAAACCTTCCTCGTCTATATGTGATATGTAAAGCCTCGAATAAAGGCCGTCCAGCCTGCGGCTGGCATAGATGATCCAGCGGCCGTTGCTGCTCCAGCAGTGATAGCTTTCCGTATCGTCGCTGTTTGCGCCATCCAGGGAGATGTCGGCTCCGGTGCGAAGATCGATCACGTGAAGATCCGAATCATGATGCCAAATTCCGAAACAGCCGTAATCCGTTTCGGTGAAGAGCAGGAACCTGCCATCTGGTGATACGCGCGGGAGAGTGGCTCCCCTGCCGCTTTTCCATGCGCTGTAGACAGTGTCCACCTTTGTGCCGAAAGACTTGCTTTCGGCATCGAAATCGATGGAGCAGATGCTGTAGCGGATATCCTTGTAGCCTCCCGGCACTTTCTGCGCAGGAGACGAGCAGAAGAAAAGCCTCCGTCCGTCAGCCGAAAAGGCGGGGAAAGTCTCGAAACGGGTGGAATCCGTGATAAGACCGGTAGTGAACACCTCGTGATTGCGGGTATCATACATCACCACATCTGAAGCGGAATCATAAACCTCTATCCTGTTCCTGTTCGTAGTGTGGAAAAACTGGGCGATGTCATTGACGGAGAAGGCGATGAAACGCCCTCCGGGATGCCATCTCGGATATACCAGAGCGGAAATCGTCTTGGGAGTTTTCGTGTTCAGCTTCTCTATCTTCCCGTCCATCCATGTGTATGTCCCGCCATTCACCGCACGCATGTGGAACATCATCCTGTCCGGATCGCGGTTGCAGAAAGAATGGCAGTTCATGCAGTTGTCGCCCGTCTTGTCGTTCGTTATGATCGGGGTCTGTTCGAAAGTCTCCAGATTGCGCTGGTAGAGCCCCATCCTGTACCATGTCTCGTACCCGGGAGGTATCAGGCGGTAGGCCACGAATGGATCGATCTTGTCGGCGCTGACGTGTATGACGAATGGCTTTAGCCCCTTCCATCCGTCGTCTTCCCGAACGCACACCTGTGCCCGTATGTCCTCACCGGTAGCGGTAAGGGTGCGCCATTTCCTGATGGGGATATCGAATTCGGGGCCTTTTATACAGACGGTCACCTCGCCCGAAGACAGGATCAGGGCGGTTTTTCCCGAAGGAGCGTCACAGCGGAAATTAAGAGGTGCTATATTGCAAGGGACGGTCACATCGGAATAATCGGGAAAAACGGCGGGACGGGAGTCGATTTCGCCGGAAAGCTCTATTCCGCCACCGCAGGACCACAGGAAAACGGGCAGGACGGCTGCCAGGATAATCAACGGACGTTTCATAGGCTTGTGTTGACTCTCATGATATAATACCAGAAGGTGTCCTTGTACTTGTCTTCGGACAGACCTGTTTCGAGACGCGACTTGAAATCACGATACCGTTCATATGTCTTCTTGCTGACTCCCATCTTTTTCCAGTAATTCCGCTCAAGTTCCGACAACATGCAGGCGGCTTCCGCAAAAGACCTCGGCAGGGCGGGAAGGGAGACGGTACCATAGAATTCGTCGAGGAAAGCCTTGAAGGCTTCCATGTTGCAGTCGAGGAGATACATCACTCCAAGGTACTCGGCAGTGATCGTGTGGGCGGGATTCTGCCGCAGAATGTATTTAAGGTCCTCTTCTATGCCTTCCGAAAGGGCGATCCTGTCTTCTTCGAGCACGCACCGGCGTTTGGGGCCAAGCACGGGATCGGCCTCCACAGCGGCATCGTTCCCGAGCATGTTCCTGTACAGCGAGCAGTCATAGCCGTCTCCCTCAAGGATGTCAATGTATTTTTCCGCGACCTTCCAGGCACCGTAAATCAGGTTCGTCTGCACAAGACGGATGAGCATCTCGGGAACGTATTCTTCATCTGCCACGACATTGGCTTCGAAGGCCATACGCTGCGAAAATGCGATATTTCCCATCGAAAAAAATATGTCGCTCGAGATCCTGCCGACCTCTTCGGTCCTGTTCCATTCCGGAATCAGTCCGAGGGAACTTGCCTGGGTGTACTTGAAAATATCTTCCGCCAAACGTCCTGTCTGAGCAAGGGCGAGATTGAGTTTTGCAAGTTCCAGATAGTTAACCTTGAACTCGTCGTTTTCGTAGGTCGCGATCACCTTCTCCCAGTCGGTCGAAGGCAGCTGCCTGGTCGTACACGAACAGGCGGACAGGAACAATATAGATATACAGAGCCTGAAAAAATGCATTGTGGCAATTTTCTCGTAAATCTACGAATTATTTTGCATTTTTCGTGGCTTGCCATTAAATTTGTAGGACATGAAAACGCTAACCAGGATTTTTCTGCTCTTGCTTGCCGCATGTGCGTCCGTGGCTCTGCACGCCAAAGACTGGCACGCCACCGACTTCGGGGCAAAGGCAGACGGACACACCCTGAACACCTGCGCCCTGCAGGCCGCAATAGATTATATAAGTGAAAATGGCGGAGGGAGGCTCATTCTCTCCGGAGGCGACTTCGTTTCCGGGTCCCTCTATCTCAAAAGCGGTGTAGACCTTCATATCAGCGCGGGGTCCCGCCTTCTCGGATCCCTCAGTCCCTGGGATTATATCAAGGATCCCGTAGCCGGATGGACAGCGCTGCTGCTCGCCGTAGGCCAGAAAGACATCTCCATCAGCGGCAGCGGAGAAATCGACGGCCGGGGGTTTGAAGTCGCGAACAATTACGTGCAGTCCGTACATCTTGGGCTGATCGAGGACGCTCTGGGGCTGGACAGGCTGGACGCTCCCAAACGCCCGGAAAACATACATTTCTTCCGCTGCGAGAACGTCAGTGTCACGGATGTGGCCATCAACCATCCCGCGTGCTGGAACCAGCAGTATGACCAGTGCCGCAATCTCCTGATAGAAAGGGTGAAGGTGGATGCCAAATGCTACTGGAACAACGACGGTCTCGACGTGGTTGACTGCTCCGACGTAATCATCCGCGACTGCGATTTCGACGCTTCCGACGACGTGTTCTGTTTCAAGAGTCACGTTCCGTACGGGGTGAGCGAGAATGTGCTGGTTGAGAACTGCCGCGGACGGTCGAGTGCCAACGGCATCAAGTTCGGAACCGTCACAAGGGGCACATTCCGCAATTTCGTTTTCCGGAACATCGAGATTTACGACACCTTCCGCTCTGCGGTCACCATCGCGAGCGTAGACGGGGCCACCATAGAAAACATAAAGATCGACGGGCTTCGCAGCACCAATACCGGCAACCCCATATTTCTACGCACCGGCTCCCGTAATGGCGGCGCGGCGCCATGCCTGCGGAACATCGTCATCCGCAACATGTATGCTGAAGTGCCATTCGAAAAACCGGATGCAGGTTACATGTACGAAGGGCCGGTAGAGGATCTTCCGCGCAATGTATGCCCGAGCGGCATACAGGGCATTCCCGGACTTCGCATACAGAACGTGCTGCTGGAGAATGTCGAAATACATTATCCCGGAAAGGCCGATGCCTCGTATGCCTTCCGCGGCACTTCAAAAGCGGAACTCGAGGCCATCCCCGAACTTGAAAAAAGTTATCCCGAATACTCCAACTGGAAGGAACTCCCTGCGTGGGGATTCTATATCCGCCATGCCGACGACATCACTTTCAAGAATGTCAAGATCGTCGTAGAAGACGAGGATTACCGCCCCGCCGTTGTCGCAGACGACGTCAACGGCCTCGACCTCAAGGGCCTTACAATAATCCAGAAAAGCGCTCCGAAGGGGAAGAAACAGACGGTGTTCAACAAGGTAAGAATATTCAATTTATCCAAATAATCAACAATGAAGAAATTGCTCAAAATTGCTTCGGTTCTGGCTCTCGCCCTGATTTCGGTCAGCGCAGGCGCCAAGGACTATCTGGCAACCGATTTCGGAGCCAGGGCAGACGGAAAGACTCTCAACACGGCATCGCTGCAGGCGGCCATCGACTACATCTCGGACAACGGAGGCGGAAGGCTCGTACTGAATGGCGGTGATTTCGTGTCCGGCACAATCTATCTAAAATCGGACGTCACCCTGCACATCGAAGAAGGATCACGCCTTCTGGGTTCCCTCAACCCCTGGGACTATGTCCGTGATCCGGACGCTCAGTGGACCGCTTTCGTCTTCTCCATCAAGCAGAAGAACATCGGAATCTCCGGCAAGGGTGAAATCAACTGCCGCGGCTTCCTGGTAGCAACCAAAGGTGTGGATTACTGCCATCTGGGCCTGATCGACGACCCTCTCAAACTCGACCGCCTTCAGGAAGGCAAACGCCCCGAGAACCTTCATTTCTTCAAATGTGAAGGCATTACCGTAAAGGACATCACCCTGCGCGATCCCGCCAGCTGGAACCAGCAGTACGACAAATGCCGGGACATCCTCGTGGACGGGGTGAAGGTAGATGCAAAATCCTACTGGAACAATGACGGCATCGATATCGTCGACTGCTCGGACGTCGTCATCCGCAACTGCGACTTCGACGCTGCTGACGATGTTTATTGCTTCAAGAGCCATAGCAAGGACGGTGTTTCCGAAAACATACTCGTAGAGAACTGCCGCGGACGGTCGAGTGCCAACGGAATCAAGTTCGGAACCTACACCCTCGGCAAGTTCAAGCATTTCCGCTTCAAGAACATCTACATCTACAACACATACCGTTCCGCCATCACGATCGCAACCGTTGACGGAGCATCCATTGAAGACGTGGAAATCGACGGACTCCAGAGCATTCATACCGGCAATCCCATCTTCATCCGCACCGGCTCCCGCCGTCCCGGCGAGAATCCCTACATGAAAGACATCGTCATCAAGAACGTTTATGCCGAGGTTCCTTTTGAAAAGCCCGATGCCGGTTACATGTATGAAGGCCCCGTGGAGGATCTCCCCCGCAACGTATGCCCGAGCGGCATCCAGGGCATACCCGGAATGCCCATCCAGAACATTACTCTCGAGAACGTCGAGATAGTTTATCCCGGCAAGGCCGACGCCAACTACGCTTTCCGCGGTTCGTCCAAGGCCGAACTCGAAGCAATCCCCGAACTTGAAAAGAGTTATCCCGAGTTCTCCAACTGGAAGGAACTCCCTGCATGGGGATTCTACATCCGCCATGCCGAAGGAGTGAACTTCAAGAACGTCAAGATTACGGTGAAGGGTGAAGATTATCGCCCGGCCATCGTTGCCGATGACGTTAACGGCCTCAACTTCAAGGGCGTGCAGATTTTCCAGGAGAATACTCCCAAGGGAAAGAAGCAGATCATAACCAACAACGTCAAGAAATTCAAAAACAAGAAATAATGAAAAAGATAATTGCTATAGCAGCGGCTGCACTTTTATGCATATGCAGCTTTGCACAGGGAAAGGAATATCTGGCATCATACTTCGGCATCAAGAGCAACGGAGAAATCGACAATACGACCAGCATCCAGAAAGCAATTGATTTTATTGCCGAAAAGGGAGGAGGCACCCTGACATTCTCCGTAGGACGCTATCTCACAGGCGCCGTGTACCTCAAGAGCGGAGTCAACATCAGGCTTGATGCTGCTTCCGACATCATCGGTACCGACAACATTCACGGCTATAAGGGCCAGAAGGCCATCTTCAACGCCATCGGCGTGGAGAACGTAAAGATTTATGCAACCCGTGGCAACGGCGTCATCGACGGTCGCGCGGACCTCGTCCTCAAGAGCTACAACGACCAGAAGGCAAAAGGGTATATCAGCGCCTCGACTCCCGTTCCCACCCTTCTCTATTTTGAGAACTGCAAGAACATCAAACTGCAGAAGTTCCTGTATCGCAATCCTGCGACTCCCGGGAAGTTCTATGAAGCAGTCAACAGCGATGTGACCGTGGAGGGTTGCTTCACCGATACCAGAGACTGATGAAGAGAGTGATACTGGCAGCGGCGCTGCTGGTTCTTGCAGCGCTGCAAGTTTCCGCAGAAGAATGGAAGGCGCATTGGATCTCCAGGGCCTACTGCGCCGGGACCGGCAACACCTGGATAGCGTTCCAGAAAAAGGTTGATATCCAGGATGTTCCGTCGACTCTGCCTGCAAGGATAGCGGCGGATTCCAAATACTGGATGTGGATCAACGGAGAGATGGCCGTGTACGAGGGCGGACTCAAGCGAGGCCCGGCTCCCGGAGACGGTTATTACGACACGGTGGACATAGCTCCGTATCTCAAATCCGGCCAGAACGTCATTTCAGTTCTGGTATGGTATTTCGGACGCAACGGGTTCAGCCACATGGGCAGCGGGATGCCCGGCCTGCTTTTCGAGGCTGAAGGCGACGGTGTGCGGATACTCTCCGACGACACCTGGGATGCCTGCGAGCATTTTGCCTACGGAACGGCGTCCGGGAAGGCCACCAATTACCGCCTGAGCGAAAGCAACGTGCGCTACGACGCCCGCAAGTTCAATCCCGACTGGTATAAGGGAGGGAAAAAGATGGGCAGCGCCTATGAAATCGGAATAAAGCCCGGAAATCCTCCCTTCGGAAAACTTGTCCCCCGCCCCATCCCGATGTGGAAAGACCATGGACTCCGCGATTACGAATCTGTCCGCCGCTGCGGCGATACCCTCATCTGCCGCCTCCCCTACAACGCCCAGTTCTCCGCCTATATGGAACTGGACGCCCCTGCGGGCAAGAGCGTTTTCCTGCACACCGATCACGACTCCATAGGGCCCGAGAAGTGCATGCACGGAGAATACATTACCAGGAACGGGAAGCAGGTCTACGAGCATCTGCCGTGGATGAACGGCGAATACATGTATTACATCGTGCCGGAAGGGGTGAATATAACCCGCGTACAGTACCGCGAAACCAGTTACGACACCGCCTTTTCCGGTTATTTCCGCTGCGACGATCCACTGCTGAACGAATACTGGCAGAAAGCGCAGAGGACTCTGCTCGTCTGCATGCGCGACACCTACATGGACTGTCCCGACCGCGAACGTGCACAGTGGTGGGGCGACGAAGTGCATGAACTTACCGAGGCCTTCTATGCCTTGAGTCCGACTTCATGGAGCCTCGCCCGAAAAGGCATTCTCGAACTTGCGAACTGGGCCATGCCCGACGGATCGATGTACGCCCCTGTCCCCTGCTCCAACTGGTTCAAGGAACTTGCCCAGCAAAGTCTGGCTTCAGTAGGCTGGTTCGGCTTCCATAACTATTGGTTCTACAGCGGCGACGATTCTTTCATCAAAGCCGTTTATCCCGCCCTGCACAAGTATCTTCACGAGACCTGGAAGGTGGATGAAAACGATCTTCCGATAGAACGCACCAAGGGATGGAACTGGGCGGATGCCGGCAGGGATATCGACAAGACGGCCCTGCTGCACCCCTGGTATTACCTGGCGCTGAAAGGCGAACAGGCCCTGGCCGGGGAAATCAACAAGATCGACGATGTAGGGGTGAACGAGAGAATGATGGACAGGCTCAAGGAGTCCTACAACAAGCTCTTCTGGACCGGCAGCTGCTACAAGACGCCGGGATACGAAGGGCCCGCGGACGACCGTGTCCAGGCTCTCGCCGTCGTATCCGGCATTGCAGACCCCGACAAATACGCTGCGATCATGAAAGTCATGGAAGAAAGGCAGGAGGCTGAGACCTATTTCATGCGCTATATAATCGACGCCTACTTCATCATGGGGCGTCCGGACAAGGCTCTTGAGAGGATGCGCGCATACATTCCTTCCGTAATGAAGGAAGACTACTCCACCCTCTGGGAGCACAGGGGCCACAATGGCTCCAGCAACCACGCGTGGAGCGGGCATGGAATCATCCACGCCGGACAGCGCATCGCAGGGATCGAACCTTTGAAGCCGGGCTTCAGGGAATTCAGAGTTCATCCGCAGATGGCCTCACTCAAACATGTAGAAGCCGGACTGGAAACCGCCTACGGCATGATCGAAGTCGTGCTTGACCGTAAAGGCAAGCGCGTCAACGCCGTGATCAACGTGCCCGAAGGGACGACGGCTATTGTTTCAGATGCCCGCGGCCGTGAGCAGCGGCTTGGCCCAGGCTCCCACAAACTCTCCATCCGATAGTTTCAATCTCTCTTTTAGTGCCCCGTGCGTGAAATCAGCCTCTTTACGCACGGGGCATCTGTTTTTGAGCGGGTCGTGCGTGAAACAGGCGATCTTACGCACGAAAACAATCATTATAATGAAACTTAAATTTTAGTTTTTACCCCCGCCCGTACCCCGGACAAATCCATTTTTCATTTGTTCCTTTGTATTCAAAAAAGAATGGATATGAAAAATGTCATTGAAAAAAAGCCCGTCAATTATTCAGTTCTGGAAGGCAACTGTGAAGCAACCTTCCTGAACGGAGGCCCTTACTGGCACCTTTGTACCCCGGGGCAATTCACGGAACTGCTATTTGAAACCGACGAGGATTATCGTTTCATTATGAACACGATAGCGATTGCATCCGCTGCATATAAAGTAGTAATCATCACTTTTGAGGTAATGAGCAACCATCTGCATTTTATACTGGAAGGTGAAGATAGCGAATGCAGGAGGTTCTTCGATGCCATAAAGCGCAGATTGGGCAGGTACTATCATACTATAGGACGTTATGTTGACTTGAGTGACTTCACTTGCAAAGTGATTCCCATCGAGGATTTACGCGCGATGAGGATTGAGATTGTCTATGTCAACAGGAATGGTTATCTGTCAAATGAATCACACACACCATTTTCATATCCCTGGGGAAGTGGATGCCTGTATTTCTCAAAAGCACAATTTGGGCATATCAAATATGCAGATCTCACGGATTTACAAAAAAGGCGAATCTGCCGTGGCAGGCCAGCCGCTTTGCCACTCAGTTTTTTTGTTATTGACAACATCATTGACATGTCCAGTTTCTGCGCCATCAATAAAGGAATGGCTTTCTACCGCAATGCTCACCATTATTTTTCATTATTGGCAAAAAACTATGAGGCATATTCAGAGATTGCAAAACGGCTGGGAGATGATGTTTTTCTTTCAGACGACGAAATGTTCGCTGTCTTGACCCTCTTGAGCAAAAAGGAATATGGAGGCACTCGACCGGCAATGCTTCCAGTAAAAGACAAACTGCATCTGGCGCGAAGGATGCGGTCTGAATACAACGCATCCGAAGGGCAGATCCAACGTATGCTGCGATTGGACAGGAAAGTCATTGCCGAATTGTTCGGCAAATAGGAGTCTCCGTCCCGTGCGTGAAATCAGCCTCTTTACGCACGGGGCACCTGTTTTTGAGCGGGTCGTGCGTGAAACAGGCTTTTTTACGCACAGGGGAACAAGCATTGTCGTTTTTTTACTAACTTTCCTCTATAAATCAGAGAGAAGACCGTTGTCTTATGTAGGCGAGCGGCCGTTGCCAAGCAGTGGCGGGTATGACAGTGTATCCCCAAGC
>Ga0256407_10004942_pt1 | contig 21792 bp, 18 predicted proteins | sample RumenRJG_04DNA_FD_193489 | JGI IMG/M metagenome (GOLD analysis project Ga0256407, IMG submission 193489) | Bovine rumen microbial communities from Lethbridge, Alberta, Canada - RJG_04 | ecosystem: Host-associated > Mammals > Digestive system > Stomach > Rumen | place: Canada: Alberta... | reverse complement strand
GTAATATTCTATTTTATCGGAAAGCATTCGATTGTATATGAATCTTACACAGCCGAATGTCTTTGCAAACATAATTTTCTGCTCATTATTGGGATATATTCTGAATTTGTAGGCTTTGTTCATCTCTATTCACCTCTTTATTTCAAAGATAGCATAATATGAAGTCATAGTCAACAATAATTCAGTCTACGGCTGAAAGGCAATTAATCTCACCGCCTATAGAGGCGGGAGACTTCTTGCCTATTAGGTTAAATTTTAAGCCGTTTTTACCGCAATTATAAAACCATCACAGTTATTTCCGCAAATCTGATATTCACTGGCTCTGGGAACTCGCATAGACGTTTTATCTCCGCTTTGTGCGGGAACATAGTAAACCGTCCAGTTTGCCATAGAACCGTCAGTCATATGTATCGGATTAGACAGCGTGTGCTTTCTCAGAAGCTCGATATACTCCTCAAGACAAAGCTTATTCTGCATAATATACGCTGCGTGCGGCACTCCTACATATCTGTAGTGCCACGTTTCATAGCCTATATGCGTTTCCTTTACCTTATCTTTCGGGTATCTCAGAATAAAACCGTACTTTGTGCAGTTATTCAGCAGCCAGCCGTATTCGCCGTCATTGTCAAGCTCTCTCATTGTTCCGTCCTCTTCTATTACGGAAAAGTCAACAGCATAGCCCGTCTGATGCTCACTGTAACCGGGAACTGCGACAAGTTCTTCTTTATAACCGTCTGCGTTCTCAGCGGCTTTCTTTGCAGCGTCCTCGGAATAAAGCTCCGCCTGAAGTGACTTGCTTCTGTATCCGCTGACAACGTAAAGATTATCCTTTCCTGTCACATTGTAAAAATCAGAAAGCATTCTGTCAAGATTTTCCATAACTACACGGTTTACTTTGACATTGTAGTCAGACGCACCGTATTTAAAGCTGCTTCTTTTTTCAAGCACAGTCTGAAGCTCCTCACCGTCAAACTTGCAGTTGTAATAATTGTTTACCAATACCAAAGGCCCGTAATAAAGTCTGGTGTTGTCCACGTCAATTTTTACAAAATCGTCCTGCACATCAAGCGTTGTAACATACGGCAGTGAGCCTATGAGATTTTTTTCGCTTGCCAGAACCGAACCTATACTTGCAGAAAATATAAGAATAAATGCTGTAGCACTTATATATATGAAAAATACCAGACTTACCAGAATAGGATAGTGGTTTTTAACTTTCTTTTTACGTAACAACAGCCTTATCCCCCATTCGTCAGATTAATTTATTTTTGTGTTATATAAAATTATTTCTTTTCTAAGGAAACTTCTTCCTCAAAGCCTTCAAGCTTAGATGTACAATGAGGACATCTTGTAGCTTCTATTGCGATTTCGCTCTTACAGTAAGGACACTCCTTGGTAGTAGCAGCTTCTTCTTCCTCTTCCTTCTTCTTGCCTATCGACATAAGCTTGTTAATAGCCTTTACTATAAGGAAGATTATAAGAGCCATAATCAGGAAGTTGATTAATGCTGTTATAAATGCACCGTACTTGATTGTTACTGCTGTTCCTTCTCCGCCGCCTATAACATCAGGGAAGGTGAATTTCAGCATAAGCTGGTCGAAATTCATTTTTGTAAACAATCCGAGAATAGGAGAAATAATATTGTCTGTGAGCGATGTTACAATGTTCTGGAAAGCAGCACCGATGATTACAGCTACTGCCAAATCAAGAACATTTCCTCTCATTACAAATTCCTTAAACTCTCCGAAGAACTTTTTCATAATTAATCATCACACCTCTTTAATGTATTGCACGGACAGTCTGATAAATTAAAGATTATTTCAGTACTGACCGCAGCATTATCTGACAAACAGTGCGATATGCCGACTATACGGCTGCCTCAAGCTTTTTACTCCGATTTTCCGCATTCAATATGTGTATCTTAGCGAACCGTTTTTTAATATATACGATTTGCAAACGGTTAAAATTTAGCACACCTCCAAAAAAATTGTGCAGATTTATGAATTAATCAATATCACGTGGTTAATTATACTATAAATTATTGTTTTTTTCAATAAATCTGAACAATTTATTAAAAGACGATATTTTTTATTTTTAAAGTTACAGAATACGGTAATTATCTGAGAATTACCTTATGGAATATCTTCTTTCCTTTTTTGATTACAATACCCGCTGAAAGCTCTTCTCTGCTGACTGTCTTTTTAGGGTCTGTTACCTTTACATCGTTTACGGATATTCCTCCCTGAACTACAAGTCTTCTTGCCTCTCCGTTTGAAGCTGTAAGACCTGCCTTGCAGAGAAGTCCGAGAACTCCTGCTTCGTTTCCTGTCAGATCTGCTTCCGTAATCTCGGTTGTGGGCATATTTTCATCGGTTGCCTTGCTTGAAAACAATGCTCTTGCCGTTACCTGTGCTTTTTCTGCCTCTTCCCTGCCGTGAATAAGCTCTGTAAGCTCATATGCAAGTATTTCCTTAGCTTTGTTGAGTTCGCTTCCCTCAAGCTTTTCAAGCTCCGCTATCTCACTAAGCGGAAGAAATGTGAGCATTTTCAGACATTTTATTACGTCGCTGTCGTCAACGTTTCGCCAGTACTGGTAGAAATCGTAGGGACTTGTTTTATCCGCAGAAAGCCATACTGCTCCCGACTGAGTTTTTCCCATTTTCTTTCCCTCTGAGTTGAGCAGAAGATTTATTGTCATTGCGTGAGCATCTTTTCCAAGCTTTCTTCTGATAAGCTCTGTTCCTGCAAGCATATTGCTCCACTGGTCATCTCCGCCAAACTGCATATTGCAGCCGTACTTGTTGTAAAGTACGTAAAAATCATATGCCTGCATTATCATATAGTTAAATTCGAGAAAACTCAGACCTCTTTCCATACGCTGCTTGTAGCATTCTGCCGTAAGCATTCTGTTTACGCTGAAATGTGTGCCAACTTCTCTGAGCATTCCTATATAATTAAGGTCGAGCAGCCAGTCGGCATTGTTAACCAGCATAGCCTTGTTGTCGGAAAAATCTATGAAACGTCCCATCTGTACCTTGAAGCATTCTACATTGTGCTGTATAAGCTCCTTTGTCATCATCTGACGCATATCTGTTCTGCCTGTGGGGTCGCCTATCATAGCCGTACCGCCGCCGATTAATGCTATCGGCTTGTTTCCTGCCATTTGCAGACGCTTCATCAGACACAATGCCATAAAATGTCCTACGTGCAGACTGTCTGCTGTAGGGTCAAAGCCTATGTAAAACGTTGCCTTGCCGTTGTTTATCATTTCTCTTATTTCCTCTTCGTTTGTTACCTGAGCTATTAACCCTCTTTCTATAAGCTCTTCGTAAACTCCCATTCCAATTCCTCCTGATATTTTTATTAAGCAAAAAAGTCCTCTGTGTAAAAAATGCAATTACACAGAGGACGAACTGACCTTGAAAGTCCGTGGTACCACCTCTATTTACCGCCTTGCGGCAGCCTTAAAGGATAATGTCATATCCATAAGCTGTAACGGGCTTTCCCGATGATGCCTACACAATGTACATAAATATTATATACATCTTCGGCAGCACAGCTTACAGAGGTAACTTCACAGCAACAGTACAGCCGTTTTCACCGTCCACGACCTCTCTTAAGCTACCGATTGCTACTACTTCATCTGCTCACGGCTTTCTGATATTGTTATCATTATAATAAAACTGTATACCTTTGTCAACCCTCCGATTGCATATGCGGAAATCGGATTTCAGCAAACAGAGGTAATCAGAGCTTGTTTCCGCAGTTAGGACAGAATTTAGGTGTCTGTCCCTCGGGAGGCTCAAAGCCGCACTTCGAGCATTTAGCCTTTGAGGGCATAGGCTTTCCGCATTCTGAACAGAACTTGCCTTTGTTTACTGCTCCGCACTCACATTTCCAGCCGTCTGCCTGCTGAGGCTTGGGTTTGCCGCACTCGTTACAGAATTTTCCTGTGTTGCTTGCTCCGCACTCACACTTCCACGAATTTGCAGCCTGCTGTCTTTGCTGGGGCTGGTGAGGCTGAGGAGGAACAAATCCGCCCTGCTGCTGACCGTAGTTCTGCTGCTGATAGCCCTGCATAACGTTTCCTGCCATATTCATACCCATTCCCATACCTATGAATGAGTTCATCGCACCGCCTGAATTGCTTCCTGCATTTTTCAGACCTTCAGCTACATTCTTAGCCATATATCCCGACTGTACCTGCGGATTTCCGAACATCATACCCTCGGAACGTGACTTTACAATCTTTTCGGAATCCTGGTCATATGAAACAGAAATAGTAGTTTCAACAATTTCAAATCCTCTGAGCTGACGCCATTCGTCATCAAGAGCCGTATTGAGGTATTTTGTAAGATTTTTCGTATTTCCGTGAATCTGATATATGGGATAGCCGTCAATAGACATCTGTCCGAGCGAATTGCGAAGCTCTGTAAGGAACTCTCCGTTGAACTGCTGCTTGATAGCGTTTATATCAATATTGCTGTTTGATATTGTGCTTCCTCTGTCTACAACCTCTGTATAGAATTTCATAGGGTCTACAATTTTTATAGAGTAAGTACCGTGAGCTCTTATGAAAAGCTCTGCCTGATACATCGCATCAAAGTAGTTCATAGCATTCTCCGTGCCGAACTTTATACCCCTGATTTCCTGCATATTTATATAGAAAACTCTCTGTGAACGGGGAGTAGTTCCTCCGAACTTAACTCTCTCGAATGTATCCTTGAGTGCGTCTTTCCACTGACCTGCAAATATCGACGGCGAGGTTGAATCGCTTACCTGATAGTAACCTTCCTCACAGGAAGCTGCTATAACTCTTCCTCCGTCTACAAGAAGCATCATTGAGTTAGGCCATACGTGTATAATCGAACCGTTTGATACAACATTGTCTGTACCTCTGTTGGTATTGCGGCGGTCATTTGCTCTTGCTTTCTGACCTGCTGCAAAAACAATGTTGTTGGACATATTTTCGGGCGGCTCAATAACTTCTCCGTACTGGTCGGCAAAAGCTCCTCCTACAGAATTTATCGCTGCTCTGATAATTCCCATTATTAATCTCTCCTTTTCAGATACAATTTTTATTTTTCACTTTTTAAATTAAAATAAAAATTATTATTGCTTATTATTTGTATACTATGTATACCTTCCCGAACATTATATAATACTTAAACAAATAATTCAATATATAATTTGTTAATTTATAGGGTATGTCTGAATCCTTTTTATGCTTTAAGAAAACGGAACACAGCGGTATGATGCTGTGTTCCGTTTGTTCATAAATTTATTGTATTCTTTCAGCTTCGGAATTTATTCCTCAGGGCTTTCTTCAGCCGAACCGAGAGTAGCGGTAACTGTCTGTTCCTTGTATCCGCCGTTTCTCTGCTGACGCTGGATTGTTATTTCAGCTTTGTCGCCAGGGTTCATATTTTTAAGCTTGTTCTGGAGCTGTGACATAGTGGAAAGAGTTTCACCGTTGAGCTTTGTTATTATATCTCCTGCCTGAATGCCTGCCTGTGATGCGGGAGAACCTTCGGTTACACTTGAAACATATATTCCTGTGGGAAGTCCGAATGAATTGGAGTATCTGTCACTTACGTCTATGCCTCTTATTCCGAGATATGCACGGCTTGACTGAGCTTTATGAGTGTTGTTAATCAAATCCTCAATAATAGGCTTTGCCTTTGAAATGGGGATTGCATATCCCATACCCTCAACGCTGGTATCAGAGTATTTAGCTGAGTTTATTCCTACCACCTGTCCGCTCATATTGAGGAGAGCTCCGCCGCTGTTTCCGGGATTTATTGCAGCGTCCGTCTGGATAAGGTTCATTGTATTGTCTGTCATCTGAACCTCACGCTCCAATGCACTTATATAACCTACGGTTACCGACTGACCGTAACCGAGTGCATTTCCTATAGCTATTGCACGTTCACCAAGTTTGAGGTCATCGGAGCTTCCAAGCTCTGCCGTTGCTATATTTCCTTTTGTTTCATCTGAAATTGAGGAAAGCTTCACTGCTATTACCGCAAGGTCATAGTCTGAATCCGTACCCTTTACGCTTGCAGAATAGCTTGAACCGTCATTGAATGTTACATTTATTTCTGTAGCGTCCTCTACAACATGGTTATTGGTTACTATGAGAAGTTCAGACTCGTTTTCGGAAATTATAATGCCCGAACCGCTTCCTGTTGTTTCCTGCTGATAGGTATCGTTTCCGCCGAAGCTGAAGAAATATCTGTACGGATTTTCAACAGTTGTAGTTGCTTTTACATTGATTGATACCATAGCTGGCATAACACGTTCCACAACCGAGGAAACATCGCTGTCTGTGTCTGATTTGGACGAGCTGTCTGTTTTGGTTTTGGTGTCAGATGTGCTTTTTATCGTGCCGTTTTCTGATGAGCCTGAAAGTTTAAGCGAAGAACTGCTGCTTGATGAAGTATTGCTTGGAATAAATCTGTTTCCTGCATAATTTATACCTACCATAACCGTTCCTGCAACTATACCGAAGCAAAGAGCGGCAGCTATTACCTTTGCAAAAAATTTTCCGCTGCTCTTTTTTTCTTTTTTGACTTTCGGTGTGCTCTGTGTATTTGAATACACGTTTGAGGCGGTGGTACTCATATCGGGAGTGCTTTTTCTGTAGGAATAGCTGTACTCTGCTTCCTGATGATATACTCCGTTTGAATTGGAACTGTCCGTATTGCCGTATGTTCCGCCTCCGTAATATGAGCCTTCCGAGGGAGTATCGTTATTGGGTGTGTTTCCGTAAGAACCTGCATTTCCGCTGTAGCTGCGGGAATTCTGATAGTAGCGGCTGTCAGAATATATATTGTTTTCATCATTCTGCATATTGTTCTGAACTCCCGAAGCGTTTATTGTGTTTTCGTTTGTATTGTTATATCTGCTTTCATAGCTGTTGAAGTTGTCGTTGAAGTTATTGTCATTTCTGCCTGCTGCATTGAAGCTGTTGTTATTGTTATTGTTATTGTTGTTATTATTATTGATGTTGTTATCCATAAATCTCTTTCCTTTCGTCGAATATTTAAGCTGTTGGTTTTATGCACTTCTCTTGGAACGCCTATATAATAAAATGAAAACCTTGAAAAAATATTGAAAAAGCTTTAATTTTTAATTATTCAAATAAAGTTAATATTTGTAACCAAAGTATGCTCTATAAGACAAAATATCCTAAACAATATGCAGCCATTCCAGAATAAGTTATGCAAAGATTAAAAACAGTGATGTAAATTTATAAAAGGGTTGAATATTGTCGCATTTGGGGTTATAATACTAACTAGCCTGAAAAAAACAAGTACGTCAATCCCTTCAATTTCATATTCTGTACATATGCTGATTGTTTGCAGAGGGATTTGTACAGGCCGTGCAGGAAATATTTGTTTGGAAGATGAGGAGAAAGCTTTATGAACGGTAATAAGAGACTGCCACTGGAGATAGAAAGAAAATATCTCATAAGAATGCCCGATGTATCTTTACTTGAGAAGCAGCCGCTTTATATGCGTATAGAGATGGAGCAGGCATATCTCAGGGACAGGGGAGATAATTCCGGTATGCGTATAAGAAAAAGTACGCTCAACGGAAAAACATCATACAAAAAGACGTACAAAAAGAGCATAAGCTTTATGACCAGAATAGAGATAGAGGACGATATATCAGAACAGACCTGGAAGGATTTGCTTTTCAATAAAGACCCTGACAGTACACCGATTGAAAAGGTTCGTCACTGCTTTATGTATGGCGGACAGCTTTTCGAGCTTGACATATATCCTTTCTGGAATGACAGAGCTACGCTTGAAATAGAACTTAGCGCCGAAAACGAAAACTTCGAGCTTCCTCCCTTTATTGAGGTAATAAAGGAAGTAACCGATGATGACAGATATAAGAACCGTTCCTTGTCTTATGAAATAGTAAACGAGGAAATATGAATATATAATTCAGCCTGCGGAAAAACACAGGCGATTGCAGCCGTTTTCGGACATTTGTCCGAAAACAAAATTCAGGCATCTGCCTGAATTTTCACTGCGGCATATGCCGCAGCGGGCTGCAATCGCAAGTATGAGCGAAACCGCAGGCTTTTGTTTTTAATCCTGTCATCATTCGGCTTCCTGTATAACGGGAAGTATGCTGCCAACATCAGTCAAAGGCTTATTGCTAAGCTCCAGTGAGTATATATTGTAATTTCTCAGAAAGGATTTTATTCTGTCACAATCTCTGTGTAAGCTGAGCTTTCCTGTAAAGGCAAGAATATCTTTACTGATTTTTCCGCAGCAGCCTCCTATAAATCCGTAGCTGTATCCGTAAAGCCTTACATCTCCCTGTTCAACCATAAGTGCATCAACTCCGTTTTTTATGCAGGCATTGTATATTCCCGAATCCGCTGTTATGACTGCATTTGCATTTACTACCGCTGTTGAACATTTTGTATATCCTTGTTTTACATCTATAAGCCTGATTTTTTTGCTTATGCAATAATTCTTTACCTCCGTACAGGTATATTTCTCTCTGCATATCAGAAAATTACCCATAACAACGTGATTAAGCAATGTATTGTAAGGGTATTCTGTTCCCGTCTTATCTTTGGTAAACTCCGTCCTGATTTCAAGACTGCTTTTTTCTAATTTTACAGAACTGTCAGTACTTAAAAACACCTTTCCCCTTTCGTAATATGAACACTGCATATCCGCATGGTATCTTTCATAATATGGCAGATAACTGCACGGAAAAACTTTTACTGCATTAATTCCCAGATTTTCCAGTTCCTTTATTATGTAGGTATACTCTCCTGATATTATAACGTCGGTTACTCTTTTTTCTGGCAGATTTGGTCTGCAAAATTCTCTCAAATTTATAATTTCTCCCCTTTCATTTTCCGTCAGCATATGCGATTGCAGATGTCTGCGGACATTTGTCCGCAGACAATAAAAAGGCTTGCCTTTTTATCATCAAAAGCAAAGCTTTTGATGGCTGCAATCGCAGCCTGAGCGTTGACGGCACTCAAAGCGAACGCAAAGCATTGGCAGGATTTAATTCAGATGCCTTTACAGCAGGATAAACTCCGAAAACCGCACCTGAAATCATAGAAATAACGCACGTTGTAAGTACGGTTTTTAAATCTGTACCTACAGAGCTGTTGTTCATCAAAGCACCTCCTGCAAGCACGACAAAGAAAGCCATAAACGCTCCAATTATACAGCCTGTAAGCGAAAGTATAAGTGCTTCTGAAAGAAACTCACGTACTATGACGGCTCTTCCTGCACCTATAGCTTTTTTGATACCTATTTCACGCTTTCTCTCTCCTACCGATACCAGCATAACAGTCATTATGCTAAGCCCTGCAACTATGAGCGATACAGCTCCGACAGCCGAAAGTATTGAAGTAACTATATTCAATATATTGGTAAGTGATTCCTTTTGTTTTGCCAGATTTGTTATTTTATAGCTTCCCTCACTCTCTGAATTGAGTGCGGAAAGCTTTTTCTCTATGGTTCTTGACAAAGCAGAAAGTTCCGTGTTTCTGTCGGCTTTTGTTATTATCTGATTATAGTTTGCAAGTCCTGCAATATGCTGTACTGTGGTATAAGGAACATATATAAAGTTCGGAACATAGCTTCCCATAGCAGACTGCAAAAGTCCGCTTCCTGTTTTTATTACTCCTGCTATCTTGAAATCCTGAGTATTGCCCTTGATTGTAAGCGTTATCATATGTCCTACTGCATTATCTTTTCCGAACATATTTCTGGCAAACGTCTGGTCTACAACACATACACAGGCATTGTTTACTATATCGGCTCTGCTTATATCTCTGCCGTAAACGGTTTTAAGCGATACTATATCCTTTGCGTTGCTGTCTATTCCCCATATAATGGAATTTTCGCTTTTTCCGAATGATGACAGTGCTTCTGAATTTTCCGCAAAAACGGGCATAGCACTGATTACTCCGTCTATGCTTTTTATAGTATTGAGTTCATCTCTGCCGAGCGGAATGCTGCTGTTTTTTGCGGCTACCGTAAGTCCTCCAAGACCAAGGCTTTCTATTTCCGTATTTACGGCTGTTGTTCCGAAAACTCCTATACTGTTTATTATTATAACAGAACATACACCTATGGCAACACCCAATATTGTTATAAGGCTTCTTCCTTTTTTTCTCATAAGATTTTTAAGGGGATATATAAGCATTTGTTCAAGCATTGTCATTCTCCAGAAGTTTATTTATTTTTACCGCACCTTTCTTGTTTTCCATTTTGTCGGGAAAATTTATTATGAGGTCGTTTTCCTTTATTCCCGAAAGTATTTCTATACCGTTTTCGTACTCGTTTCCTGTTTTTACAGATTTTCTGACAGCTTTTCCGTCATTGTAGGTATATACTGCTCCTTTGCTGCCGCTTTCCATTTCGACCGCTTCATAGGGAATGATATAGTCATTATTCTTGACCTTTGTCGTTATGGTACATTTTGCGGTATAACCCTGTCTTATGCTGTCATCAGGGTTATTTATATCGACCGTTACATTTACCGCAGTTTCTTTTCCTGATGTTGTGATAACCTGCTTTGCTACGTTGTCGATTTCCGATACAACTCCGTCATACTCCTTATCCCCCAGTGCCGAGCCTGTTATTCTGACTTTCTGACCGTTGGAAATAACCGAAATTTTACTCTCACTTACAGGTATGCTGACGCATAAATCCTTGCTGTTTACTATTGTTACCGCTGTCTGAGTATTTATGACATCATCGCCCTGCTTTATTCCGATATCGAGTATCTTGCCTGATACGGGGGCTGTAATTTTCAGTTCGGATTTATTCACCACATCTGCAAGCATACCGTCAAGCTGACTGTATTCTTCGGGTATATCAGCATACATAGTAAACAGAACATCGTCTTTTTCTACAATATCCCCCTTAATAAATTTTATGTCCTTTATTCTGCCGACTGACGGCGGTGTTACTTCGCAGGTTTCCTTATACTGAATTTTTCCGTAGCATACGACCGTATCCTCTACTCTGCTTGCCGTTACCCTGTAGACATCTGCTGCATACACGCTGTTTTTCACCGCCGCTCCACATATTATAAGCGTAATCACCACCCCTGCGGTTATAACCAGCTCCAGAATGATTTTTTTCATTAATTATCAGCTCCTCATTTCTTATTATTCAAAAATAAAGTAAGATTATTTACATTAAAAATCTTTTTTTCCCTTTGGTTTAAGGGTTTCACCCTTAAAAATCCTGACCAAAGGCTCCGCCTTTGGAAACCGCAAGGGCTCTGCCCTTGACCCGCAAGCCTTTGAAAAGGCTTGACCTAAACTTTATGGTTTTGGTTAAGGGGGAATAATTTCAGGTTGGTTTTTATTTACCTGACAATTAATAAGGGACAGAGGTTTCCGCCTCTGTCCCTTTTGATAAAAATTATTTATTCAGAAATGTTCTGACTGTTTACGTTTGCCGAGCAATCCGTGCAGCCGCAGCAGCCGTTACAGCCACCTCCGCAGGAAGAACAGTTTTTTCCGTTTTTCTTATCCTTCACGACTGAAAAAAACGCAAGTAAGATAACAGCGAGAACTATAATTCCTACCGATATAGTGCCCATATTGGCAGACAACCATTCAAGCATAATAAAAACCTCCCTGAAGCTTAAAATTTCTGTTTCAGACAATTTAAACATTTACTTTTTGGGTAAGTCTGTTCGACTCCTTATAAGGTCTGAACAACATATATATTATACAGCCTACAGCAGCAACGGCAATAACTGCACCAATAATATTCCACACTGTGAGAGTACCGCCTGCAAAGAGTGAGCCTATCTGATTTATAATAAATGCAATAACATAGGCAAAGCCACACTGATAACCTATAGCAAACCAAGTCCATTTAGCATTGTTCATTTCACGCTTGATAGCACCTATTGCCGCAAAGCAGGGAGCACAAAGAAGGTTGAATACAAGGAATGAATATCCTGTAACACCTGTAAAGGCATTACTCAAAGCTTGCCATACCGTATTATCACCGCCACCGTAAAGAACTCCCATTGTACCGACAATGTTTTCCTTAGCGACAAGACCTGTTATTGAAGCAACGGCAGCCTGCCAGTTGCCCCAGCCCAGCGGAACAAATATCCACGCAATAGCCGAACCTATAGCTGCAAGAATTGATTTGTCAAGCTCATCTTCCGCAAGCATTCTGAAAGTACCGTCAGCAAATCCGAAATATGTTGTAAACCATACAACTACCGTTGACAGCAGAATGATTGTACCGGCTTTCTTTATAAATGACCAGCCTCTTTCCCACATTGAACGAAGTACATTTATTAATGTGGGCATATGGTATGCAGGAAGCTCCATTACGAAAGGTGCAGGGTCACCTGCAAACATCTTTGTCTTTTTAAGCATAATTCCTGAAATTATTATAGCCGCCATTCCTATAAAGTATGCTGAAACGGCTACCCAAGGAGCTTTTCCGAATATAGCACCTGCTATCATAGCTATGAAAGGCATTTTCGCACCGCAGGGAATAAATGTTGTTGTCATAATTGTCATACGTCTGTCACGTTCGTTTTCTATGGTACGGCTTGCCATAATACCGGGTACTCCGCAGCCTGTTCCTACAAGCATAGGTATAAAGGATTTTCCTGAAAGTCCGAACTTTCTGAATACCCTGTCAAGTACAAACGCAATACGTGCCATATATCCGCATGCTTCAAGAAATGCAAGCAGTAAAAACAGCACCAGCATCTGAGGAACAAATCCAAGCACCGCACCTACACCGGCTACTATACCGTCAAGTACAAGTCCCTTGAGCCAGTCGGCAACGCCTATGCTGTCAAGTCCGCTCTCAACCAAGGCAGGTATTCCCGGAATCCATATTCCTTCTGCGGCAGGGTCAGGCTCTTCAAAGCCGTTTTTCTCAAAATACTTCACTGCTTCTGTATAGGAAATTCCGATAACCTCTTCTTCATCGGCATTTTCGGGAACTTTGTCAAAATAGACTGTCATATCAACAGTTTCAAGTGTTTCTTCATCTTCTACGGAAATAACTGCTGTCTTTTCGCCTTTTACCTCAGACATCTCTTTCAGTGCAGCTTCTTTGTCAAAGTCCTCAGCGTCCGTATCAAGTTCGTAAAAAGCACTTACCGCATTAGCTGCGTCCGCATACTCTCCTGCTTTTTCCTCGTATGAAGCCGCACCTATACCAAACAGGTGAAATCCGTCACCGAAAAGATTGTCATTTGTCCAGTCAGTGGCAGGAGTTCCCACTGCAACCATAGCTATGTAGTACACCAGAAACATTATACACGCAAATATCGGCAGACCTAAAAATCTGTTGGTCACTACCTTGTCTATCTTATCAGATACCGAAAGTGCTTCGCTGTTCTTTTTCTTATAGCATTCATTTATGATTGAAGAAATATACTCATAACGTTCATTTACAATAATACTTTCTGAGTCATCATCAAGTTCTTCCTCTACAGCCTCAATATCCCTCTCTATATGACTGCGGACTTTTTCGGAAAGACTGAGTTTTTCCATTACCTTTTCGTCACGCTCAAAAAGCTTTATCGAATACCAACGCTGTCTTTCTTCGGGCATATCGTGAACAACTGCTTCTTCTATATGTGCAAGAGCATGTTCAACCGTTCCGTTGAACGTATGCTTCGGAACAGTCTTACCTCCCTTTGCGGCTTTTATTGCCGCTTCTACAGCTTCGTCCGTACCCGTACCCTTAAGTGCGGAAATTTCTACAATATTACAGCCGAGCTTATCTGAAAGCTTTTTTATATTTATCTTGTCACCGCTTTTTTTTACAATATCCATCATATTTATTGCAATTACAACAGGTATTCCCAATTCCGTAAGCTGTGTTGTAAGATAAAGATTTCTTTCAAGGTTTGTACCGTCAATTATATTCAGAATTGCATCGGGACGTTCATCAATAAGATAGTTTCTTGCTACTACCTCCTCAAGCGTATACGGTGAAAGCGAGTATATACCGGGCAGGTCGGTAATGATTACACCGTCACTTTTTTTAAGCTTGCCCTCTTTTTTCTCAACCGTTACTCCCGGCCAGTTTCCGACAAACTGATTTGAGCCTGTAAGTGCATTGAACAGTGTCGTTTTACCGCAGTTGGGGTTACCCGCAAGAGCAATCCGCAGTTGTTTCATACTTTTCTTCCTTTCATTTCATTATTGTTATATTAAACTAACCTTTATGGTAAATCATATTGAGAAAACCCGAGCGGCTTTCTCAATGATATGATTTCTGATTATTTTATTCAATCTCTTTATTCAACTTCTATAAGTTCGGCATCTGCTTTTCTTATGGAAAGCTCATAGCCTCTTACCTTCAGCTCCAAAGGGTCGCCCAAAGGTGCTACTTTTCTTACAAGAACTTCTGTTCCCTTCGTAAGTCCCATATCCATAATCCTGCGTTTTACTGCACCCTCTCCGTGCAGCTTTTTAACCTTCGCTGTCTGTCCTATTCCTACATCTTTCAATGTTTTCATTTTTATTTCCCCCTGTTATACCATAATTTTTTTTGCCATTTCTTCGCTTATTGCAACTCTGGTTTCCTTTACGTTTACTATGACGTTTCCTCCGAGCTTATTGACTATCCTTACATTTCCTCCTGCTACAAAGCCAAGATTTTCAAGATGTCTTTTCACATCGGGACTTCCTCCTATTTTTTTTATTATATTTTCCTCTCCGATAACTGCCATTGATAACGGCATCATAAGAAATCCCCCTTTGTCAAGCCTTCTTTTTTAGGTTAGGCTTTTCTAACTGTATATAATGATAACTCTTATTTAAAAATTTGTCAATAGCTTACAAAAAATAAATATTTTTTTATATCCTGAATATAATTTAAAATATCATACAGAAAATATACTGTATATTTTAACCAATACAATTTATTGCAGTTCTTCATTTTTTTGCATTGAAAATATAAAAAAATAGTGCTAAAATAAAGTCAGGATATACAAATTACCCAAATCTTAAAGTTTGGGTCAAGCCTTTTCAAAGGCTTGCGGTTTCTAAAGGCAGAGCCTTTGGTGGGATTTTCAAGGGCAAAGCCCTTGAACAAAAAATATTGTAGGATAACGCAAATGCTTCGGCGAATTTGCGTTGGCATATATATCAAACTTTTATTTATCACTAAGGAGGTTTCTCAATGAAATTTTCAAAAAAATTAATATCATTGACTTTAGCCGCATTTATGGTACAGAGCGTATTTGCTGCGGGCATTTCATCAGCTTCCTCATACAATACCGAAGTATTCCAGAGCAGTGCTGTAAGTCACAAAGAAGCGGTCGGTGACACCGAACTTCTGTCATTCGGCGATTTTATGTACAAGGTCGAAAATAACGCAATAACCATAGTAAGCTACGGCGGAAGCGGTGCTGATACCCTTAATATCCCGTCAAATATCAACGGTCTGCCTGTAAAAGTCTTAGGTGACGGCGTGTTCGCAAACTGTACCTCCCTTAATTCAATTACTATTCCTGAGGGAATACAGACCATCAGCAACGGTGCATTCTTCCAGTGCCGTTTCGCAAGCATTACAATTCCGACTACCGTTACAAAAATAGGCGACTTCGCTTTCCAGCGTTGTAACAATCTTACTACAATAAAAATTCCGGGCAGGGTAACAAGTCTTGGCAAATACGCATTTTCAATGTGTACCGCTCTTAAATCCGTAACATTATCAGGTAAAATTACTACTATCCGTGAAAAAACCTTTGCTGACACTGCTCTTACTTCCGTCAACATACCCTCAAATGTTACCACTATAGAGGACAGTGCGTTTGAAAACTGTGCAAACCTTAAAGAAGTAACAATCCCCACTTCCGTTACAACAATACGTTCTGCCGCTTTCAAAACCGATACAGCTATAACAGATGTCTATTTCCTCGGTACAAAGGCTCAGTGGAGCAAAATATCCATCGGAAGCTATAATGACGCAATAACCGACAGCAACGTACTCCACTACGGCAGCCAGTCAGTATCTCTCAGTGCGTCAAGAGCTACTCTTTACGTAGGTCAGACAAAGACACTTACTGCTACAATCACACCCGAAAATCCCGATGAATCATTCTACTGGAAGAGCGATAATACTACTGTTGCAGCCGTAAACTCAGCAGGAAAGATTACCGCAAAAGCTGAGGGTACAGCTACAATTACGGTTTCAACCTCTCTCGGAAATACCGCTACCTGCATAGTTTCCGTAAGAAAAGCTCCCGAAAGTATTGCACTTAACAAAACGTCCGCAACAATAAGCGTAGGCGAAACTCTTGCTCTTTCCTACACTCTCACACCCTCAGACGCATACACGGTATGCTCATGGAGCAGCAGCGATTCAACAATCGCTTCCGTTACATCAGGCGGAAGTGTTACGGCTAAAAAAGTAGGCAAGGCTACTATAACCGTAAAGACATCAAACGCAAAGACAGCTACATGTACCGTTACCGTAAAGAAAGCTGCTACTGCTGTAACTCTTGACAAAACTTCGGCTTCAATGGGTGAAGGACAAAGCTGTCAGCTTACCGCAACAGTAACACCTTCAGATGCTCTGACAAAGCTTACATGGAGCAGCAGCAACGAAAATGTTGCCACTGTAAGCGGTTCGGGAAAAGTATCAGGTAAGAGTGCAGGTACAGCCACAATCAAGGTTACAACTTCCAACGGTAAGACGGCTTCCTGTTCGGTAACAGTTAAAAAAGGCCCTACAAGCATATCACTGAACAAAACCTCTGAAACACTCGGAGTTGGTCAGACACTTACTCTCGTTGCTGCACTCAACCCTTCAAACTCTGTGACATACTGCAACTGGAAAAGTACGGATACTACAATAGCTACCGTAAGCTCGGCAGGAAAGGTTACAGCTAAAAAGCCCGGTGACGCTATAATAACTGTGAAAACCTCCAACGGCAGAGTAGCTGTATGTGAAATAACAGTAAAAAAAGCACCTACAAGCATAGCGCTCAACAAAACATCTGTAAAGAACTGCGTTGGTCAGTCATTTACTCTGAAATGTACTCCTACTCCCAGCAGTGCTTACAAGGTATGTACATGGAGCAGCAGCAACAGTACCGTCGCTTCGGTAGACAGCAACGGAAAAGTTACATCTAAAAAAGAGGGTACTGCAAAGATAACTGCTAAAACCTACAACGGTCTGACAGCAACCTGTAATGTAACGGTTCAGAAAGAACCCACAGCAATAACTCTTAACAAGACTTCACTTACAATGGCTGTAGGTCAGTCATATAAGCTTGTAAAGACACTTACTCCCTCAGATTCGGTTACGGGATATACATGGCAGAGCCACAACCTCTTTGTCGCAACCGTTGACAGTACAGGAAAAATAAAGGCTGAAAATATGGGTACATCTGTAATAACAGTTACTACATCAAACGGAAAATCGGCTGCTTGTACCGTAACGGTAAAAAAAGCTCCCACAACTGTTGAACTCAACAAAACAGAGGCAACTCTCGGTGTTGGTCAGACGCTTACTCTTACAACCACGCTTACACCTTCAGACGCTTTCACATACTATAGCTGGAGCAGCAGCAACAGTACTGTAGCTACAGTTGAAAAAGGTAAGGTTACTGCTAAAAAGGTTGGTACGGCTACTATAACCGCAAAGACCTCCAACGGCAAAACAGCAACCTGTACCATAACCGTAAAGCCTGCACCCACTGCAGTTTCGCTTGACAAGACCACGCTCGACCTCAAGGTAGGTCAGTATTACAAACTTACAACTACCCTCACCCCCTCGGACGCATACACTTACTACAGTTGGAGCAGCAGCGACAGCACTGTAGCAACTGTTGAAAAAGGTAAGGTCACTGCTAAAAAAGTCGGTACGGCTGTTATAACTGTAAAGACCTCCAACGGCAAAACCAAAACCTGCACTGTAACAGTTAAATAATTCCTTTCAGGCTGTGTGAAGATTATCATTAATTTTCACACAGCCTTTCTTTTTGAGAGTTCTGCCTGTAAAAATACCTGAAATACAGCCTTCATAGTTATTATAAAAAGCTACACATTTATAATATTTTTAAGTAATTGTTACAAAAAATTAAATCTTTTTTTATTGCAGTTTACCGAAATATGTTGTATAATTTTATCGCAGTTGCAAATTAACAGATTGTTGTAAAAACAATGGATATATATTTTGATATGTTTTCAGAGGTGTAATAAAAGATATGAAAAAAACGTTGACTATTATGCTCGCAGCAGCTATGGCGATTACAATGACTGCTGCTTTTACAGGATGCAGTAACGATAAAGCAGGTTCTTCCGCAGCAACATCAGCCTCCGCTGCTACAGAAGCTACTCAGAAGGCTACAGCCAAAACTACCGAAAAATCTACTCAGAAAGCCACTCAGAAAGCTACTCAGGCTGCTACGGAAGCTCCCACAGAGGCAGAAACAGAAGCTCCTACAGAAGCTCCTACAGAGGCAAGTACATTCAATGTTTCTGAGATAATCAAGCAGGACGAGTTCACCGCCGATGATGCGGCAGCAGCCTTGATCCAGTTCCTCGGAAGCGATGAAAGACTTTCCGCAAATTATCTCAGCTCCGTAACAGTTGAAGAGTACGGTCAGAGTGTTGAGTATTTCTGCTTTGACGTAAGACTTATTGACGAAATCTCAAACAGCCATATTGATTATTACTATGTTATAAATTCACGTCAGGGCGGCGGTATATATGACAGCGAAGCTTTTGCACAGAGATTTGATATAAACGGCGGAGAAGAAGAGCCTGACACCTCCGACGATGCAGTAAAAACCGAAGATTTTACAGTAGCCGATGCTAAGACCGCTTTGCTCTCATATCTCGGCGGCGATGAAAAGCTTAGTGCCGATTATCTCGGCTCAGCAAAAGTTGAGGATTACGGTTCTGAGGTTGTATATTACTGCTTTGATATAAAAATCACAACCGAAACGGAAAATACCCACGTTGATAACTACTATATAGTTAAGTCACGTTTCGGCGGCGGTATATATGACAGTGCAAGCTTCAGAGAGCATTTCCCCACTATTGAATGATGAACGATAACTGACAATCAAAAATAAGAGGTCGGCTACACATTGATTGAGTAGCCGACCTCTCACATTACTGAAATACAACTATAATCAGAAGATTTTTACCTGAAATTTTTGGCTTGTTAAAACTGCGTTGATATGATATAATCGTTAGGTATCGGCAAATCCGGCTTGAGAGCGGTTATGAAAACACAGCTTTCATCTTATTTTTGGTGCGATTGCAGCCCACAGCGGCATTTGCCGCTGTGAAATTCAGGCGGTATCGCCTGAATTTGGTCAAAAGCAAAGCTTTTGACCGGCTGCAATCGCCGCCTGAGTGTAGCCGCAGACCGATATTCTGAATTATACTGTTTTTTGCGGAGGCTGTAATGGTTGTACTGGGAATAGACCCCGGTTATGCGATAGTAGGCTGGGGTGTGGTTTATTTTTCGGGAAATATGTATAAGCCATTGGGATTTGGTGCGGTTACAACAGAACCCGAAATGAAATTCACCAAAAGGCTGGAGTACATACATTCGGGTATGAGCAGACTTATGCTTAAATGCAAACCCGATGCTGTTGCCATAGAAAAGCTGTATTTTCAGAATAATCAGAAGACAGCCATAGACGTTGCACAGGCAAGAGGAGTTATACTTCTTGCCGCAGAGCAGAGAGGAATACCTGTATTTGAGTATACGCCGCTTCAGATAAAGACGGTGGTTACAGGTTACGGAAAGGCTAAAAAGCCGCAGGTAATGGAAATGACAAGACGGCTTCTTAAACTTGAAAAAGTTCCGAAACCTGATGATACGGCAGATGCTCTGGCGGTTGCATTGTGTCATATTCAGGCAAACGGTTCTGGAATAAGACGTATTTTATCACAGGGGAGATACTGAAACTATGTTCTACAGCGTAAGGGGAAGGCTGATATTTAAAGGTGAGAACTTTGTTGTAATAGAGTGTGCAGGAGTAGGCTACAGATGTTATACTTCGCAGAATACTATTAATAAAATCGGAAATATGAACAGTGAAGCATTTCTTTATACTCAGCTTGTAGTAAGGGAAGATGCTATGGAGCTTTACGGTTTTTACAATACGAGGGAACTTGAGCTTTTTAAGCTTCTTTGCACCGTAAGCGGAGTAGGAGCAAAAATGGCGGTTTCCATACTTTCGGTTTTGCCCGAGGAAAGATTTGTGCTTGCAGTTGTTACTTCAGATACAGCTTCGATTTCTCAGACACAGGGAGTAGGCAGAAAAAAGGCAGAAAGAATAGTCCTTGAGCTTAAAGACAAGATTAATACATTCAATGATATGCTTCCTTCCGCAAATGCCGACTATCAGAAAAATTCAGCGGATACAGTTCTGCCAAAGGTATCGTCGGGTAATATCAGCAAGGCTGTCGAGGCTCTGGGTGTATTGGGATATACTCAGGGTGAGGTTATGCCGATACTTCTCACTATGGATTCCACGCAGGCCGTTGAAAAACTGATAAGCGGTGTTCTTAAAGAAATGGGAAGACGCTGAGAGGGTTGGTTAATATATGGATTTTGACAATATAGATTTTGAAAACAGAATAGTCGACCCTGAAGAACTGCCGGGTGACTTTGCGGAAACAGATAATCCGCTTCGTCCCCGTACATTGGACGACTATATCGGTCAGGAAAAAGTCAAGGAAAATCTTGCGGTTTATATTCAGGCGGCGGTTCAAAGACACGAAACACTTGACCATGTACTTCTTTACGGCCCTCCTGGACTTGGAAAAACAACTCTTGCCGGAATAATTGCAAACGAAATGGGTGTAAGTATGAGAGTAACCTCTGGCCCTGCCATAGAAAAGCCCGGAGATTTGGCTTCAATTCTTACAAACCTTAATGACGGTGATGTTCTTTTCATTGATGAAATACACCGTCTTAACAGACAGGTTGAGGAGATACTTTATTCCGCTATGGAGGATTTTGCCATAGACATTATAACGGGTAAAGGTCAGATGGCGGCTTCATACCATCTGCCGCTTCCTAAGTTTACTCTTGTAGGGGCGACAACGAGAGCTGGTCAGATTTCAGCTCCGCTCAGGGACAGGTTCGGAGTTGTACTCAGACTTGAGCTTTACACTCCCGAAGAGCTTGGCAGAATAGTTACGAGAAGTGCAGGCATTCTGGAAATGCCTATAGATTATGACGGAGCTTTGGAAATAGCATCACGCTCAAGAGGAACTCCACGCATAGCAAACAGACTGCTGAAAAGAGTAAGAGATTATGCTCAGGTTATGAGCGACGGATTTATTACGTGCGAAGCGGCACAGCTTGCACTTGATAAAATGGAAATCGATGAACTTGGTCTTGATGCAAATGACAGACGTATGATAGAAGCTATGGTTAAATATTACCGTGGAGGACCTGTAGGAGTTGAAACACTCGCCGCTACAATAGGTGAGGAAGCAGTTACTATAGAAGATGTTTATGAACCTTATCTTATGCAGATTGGTTTCATAAACAGAACACCCAGAGGAAGGTGTGTTACAGAAAATGCCTGCCGTCATCTGGGACTTGCATTTCCAACATAAGATGATTATAATTTTATGAACCAGCAATAAACTTTAACCTAACGGGCAAGAAGTCTGCCGCCTCTAGAGGCGGTGAGATGAATTGCCTTTCAGCCGTAGGCTGAATTATTGTTGACTATGACTTCATATTATGGTATCTTTGAAATAAAGAGGTGAACAGAGATGAACAAAGCCTACAAATTCAGAATATA
>Ga0256407_10004941_pt1 | contig 21794 bp, 9 predicted proteins | sample RumenRJG_04DNA_FD_193489 | JGI IMG/M metagenome (GOLD analysis project Ga0256407, IMG submission 193489) | Bovine rumen microbial communities from Lethbridge, Alberta, Canada - RJG_04 | ecosystem: Host-associated > Mammals > Digestive system > Stomach > Rumen | place: Canada: Alberta | collected... | reverse complement strand
AATCCAAATAATGAATTAAGTTTTTCTTTACATTTTGATGATAGAAATAATAAAAAGAATTTAAATAAAAGAAAAAACACAAATGATTTTTTAAATTTAAGTGAAAATGATAATTATAATAAAAAAAATAATAATGATAAAAATTTAAGTTATAATAAGTTCATTGACAACAAAAATAAAAATGGAAATAAAAATAAAGATTATATTAATGATAAAATTATTATATTAAAAAAAATTATATTAATTTATAAAAGATTTATCCTAAAAAAAGTTATTGAAATTTGGAAAAAAATAAAAAAGAAAATACAATCTAGAAATACATCTCCTTTATTACTAAAAAATATATTCATAAATAAATCAAATATAATAAAAGATAATATTGGAATAAATAAAATAAATGATGAAAATAATAAAACAAAAAATAAGGTTTCTATTGTGAAAAAAATATCAAATATAAATATGTTAACAAATAAAACATTATCTTTATCACCAGATAATATTAAAAAATATATTAAATTTACAGATCAAAAATCATCTAGTAAATCTTTAATTCAAATCAATAAAACAGAGAAAAATAAAAATAGTAAAGAAAAAAATAAAAATGAATTAAAATTAGTAGATGATTTACAAAAGAAAATTAATAATATAACAAATAAAAATTTAAATCAAATTCATATTATAAAAGAAAATGATTTAGAAAATAATAATTCAAAACATGAAAGTAAAATAAAAGATGATAAATATAATAAGGAAATAGAAAATATTTCAAATTATCGTCCTCCTCAAAAAATTAAAGAAATAGTTATTGAAAATTTAAATTTAAATAAACAAATTATAAAAGAAAAAGAAGAACAAAGAGAAATTGAAAAAAGAATGAAATTTAATCGTTCTTTTGGTTCAATAAATCAAAATTCAGATTTAAATTTAAATAACTTTTATTTTGATAATAATAAATTAGCAAATAATGAAATTAAATTAAGAAAATTTAATTCCACTGAATTTATAGAACAAGATGATTTTTATATTAATAAAAACATTTCTCATAATCAAGAAAAAAAAACAAATTCATCAAAAAATATAATACAATATAAACCACCTCATTTAGGAATGATATTTACAAAAAAAACAATTCCTAATTCAGAAAATCAAATATTTTGTTCAAATAGTATATCTAATTTAAATGAAAATAAAAATCCATATTTAAGTAATCCTTTTAATTTAAAATCAAATATAACAAATTATACATCACCAAATCAAAATAGTAATTTTATAAATAAAATATATATGAAAAGGCATCCAAAAAATATAAATAAATTAAATAATAATCAACAAAATACAAATAAAATAATAAAAGATTCAAATTTAAATAATATAAAATATCCATACACAATAAATAATAATATAATAACAAATAATATTACATTTTCAAATCCTTATAATTTTTTCTCAAATGAAATACCAAAAAGAGAAAAAGAACATTTACAAACTGTTCAAAGTGAAACAATAACTTCATCAAATAGTAATACAATTAGTGTATCTTCATCATATAATAATACAATAAGTGGTATTTCATTAATTGAAAATCATAATGAAAAATTAAATTCTATTAAATATACAAGTCAAAGTTTTGTTGTTTCAAAAGATTATAAAAATAATATACAAAATAAAAATATTTCTCTCTTAAAAAATCCAATGAAAATAAAAGGTAATTTTGAAAATTTAATTGAAAATGATTATAATAATTTCAATGGTAAAAACCAAAGAATTCAAATTACAAATGCCCAATATCCTATTAATAATATAATAAATAATAAAGATAATATGAAAATTGATAGTAAAGAATCAAGAAATTATATTATGAAAAAAATAATTGAAAAATGTGATAATGATATTTATTCTTCTAATAACAATGAAAAAATAAAAAAGAAAAATAAACATAAAAAACATTTTTCAATTTCCTTTCCAATAAAAGAAAATACAACAAAATTTGGTTTTCATAATTTAATGGGTGAAAGAAATAAAAATGATTCAAATAAATTTGAATTAATTCAAGAAAGTAAATTATTAATTAATTCACATTCTGCAAATAATATAAGTTTAAAAAGGCCATTTTCACCAAATTCAAGTAGAATAAATAAAATTGAATATAAACCTTTGAAAATTACTTATAAATTAAAAGAATTAAATACAAATCAATATTATCATACTTCAAGAGGAATTGATGAAAATAAATTATTAAGGGATAAAAATAATTATTTGGAAATTATACCAAAACCATATGTTTATTCTATTATTAAAAAGTCATTAAATAGAGAAAAGAAAAATAATTATTTTTCTAAAAAATACTTACCTATTAAAACTATATCACAATCACCTGTACAAAATAGGAAAAATATTATATCAATATTAAATAATAATTTAGATGAATAAATAATTTTTTTTATATTAGTATTAAAACATATAAAAATTAATATTAAATATAAAAAACAATTTTTTAAATTATAATTATCTATTTAAAATAAAAAATAATTTAATTAAAAGAAATAAAAAATATAAAGAATTATTTTTAATATGAAAAAAAATTATTTACTTTAAATTCTAAATTTTATTATTCCCTTAAGTTATTAAATTAAAAAAAATGTCCAATAAACTTATTCATATATCATCTCAGGGAGAATTATCATTTGAAATAGCATTAAAAAAAAATGTAAATAAAAGAAAAATAATAAAAATATCTTTTTTACTTATTTAGTTTGATAACTCATTAACATCACATAATAGTTTAAAAACAATTAATTCAAAAAAAAATAAAAAAACAAATAAACTTCAATCAACATGTTCAACTCAAAAACTTCCTAATTTAGAAAACAATAATAAAACTCTTGTAGAATTATATGAAGAATCAAAAGATTCTGATGAAGAGAATCAAGAATTAAATAATAATAAAACAGAAAGAATTTCTACAAATTTTTCTAATACAACTTCAAATGTAATAATTTTTTTTTTATTAAATTTTAATTAGAATGATGAAAAAAAAAAGAATAAAAAACCAGAAAATTTATTAAATAAATGTAAATTAAAATTAGTTTCTTACATTGAAAATCATAAAACTGTGACTTTATCAGGGACAAAAAGATATAGTGATAAAAGTGGAGAATATTATTTAAAAAACGTTTTAACAAATCAAAAACAAAAAAAAATACAAAAAAAAAATCAAAATAATATTCATAAATCATGTGATTTTGATATAAATAAAAATTTAAAAAAAGGAAGTAAAGTTATTTCAAATAAACAATTAGATAATTATTTAACACCAATTCCAATGAATCCTAAAAAAAGTATTATTAAAAATAAATATGATAAAGCCGCTTTAAATAATGCACAAAAAACAGCAATTTTTTTAAGAAGAATTGAATATTCTACTAATATGAGAAAAAATAATAAAAATAAAAAAATTAATGAAGAAATTATTAGAAAAATTATTATTATACAAAAATGGTGGAAAACTTTATATTTAATTATTTTATTACAAAAAAATATAAGAGGTTTTTTATCAAGAACAAAGTTAATTGAAAGTTTAGAAAAACAAGAAAATTTTATAAATATGTTATTACATATACATTGGTTACATAAAAAAATTGTTTTTAAAAGATTTATTAAGAAACTCTATTATAATGATACAATAATATTATTAATAAAAATGATTAATAATTTTTTTTTTGCTAATTTAAGATTGTTAATTAGAAAATGGAAAATTGTTTCTTTGAAAAGTAAAACAAATGAAAATTTAAAAATTTGGTTTGATGATTGGAAAAAAACTATTGAAAAATTTTCTATTTTAAAAAATATGTTACATAATTATTCTAAAAATAAAAAAACAAAATCTAATAAAGATAATAATATAAATAAAAGTTTTAAAAAAATGAATCCAAAAAATCATAAAGAAGATAAAAATGAGAAAGAAGAAGAAAAAAAAATAAAAAAAACAACAGTTGCCTTTAATTGTAATAAAAAAAAAAATCAAATTAATGACATGAGAAATGATAACTTTGAAGAATCAGAATTTTTAAATGATAATAATAATAATCAAAATAATTCTGAAATTGTGTTATTTAAAAATAAAAGAAATTCAATTAAAAATTTAAAAAAATTTGAAGATTTAAATAAAAATGAAATGAATAAAACCAAAATATTATCTTCTAGAGGTAATGATTTCTCAAATAAACATGATATGAATAAAACATTTACAAATGAAAAAATAAATAAATACTCAAAAACAGAAGCTAAGATAATTAATACAAAAAAAAGAATAAATGAAAAATTTGAAGATAATGATAAAGAAAAAGATAAAAATAAAATAGATATAGAAAAGGAAAAAAAAAATAAAAATAAAAAAAATAAATTAATGAAAAGGAATATTACTACTAATAATAATAGTAAAATTTTAAATACTAATACAAATAAAATTTTACATTCTTATGATACAAATATAAGTAAAGTTTTAAATACTCATAATAGTAGTAAAATATTAAATAATAATAAAGTTAGTAATACTCAGAAAAAAGAAAACAAATCAAAAGAAATAATTAATAATAAAAATATTATTGATAATAAGTCAAATGTTAAAAATAAAAAAAAGAAAGAAGAAAAAGAAAATGATAATAATAATGTTAACTTTATTAATGATCCACCATTCCAAGATATATTAAAAGAAAATACCCAAGCAGCAATTAAAGAAAAAGAACAAATTGTGAATAATGATAATTATGATATTAAAGAGGATAATATATATGATAAAGAATTTGATAATGATAATTTATTAAATTTTAATTCAATTGATGATGAGAATATTAAAGATATAAGTTTTAAAAATGAAGATAATTTATTTTCAAATACAAATGAAATAAATAATGAAAATCAAAAGAAAATAAAAGAAATGGTAATAAATTTTGAGAAAAAACCTAAAAATAGTTATAATGTAAGTAAAACAGAAGAAAATAATACTAAAAATATTGATATTGAAAATTTAAATAATAATAATAAAATATTAGATAATGACAAAAATATACAAAATAAAATTGAAGAAAATAATAAAATAATCGAAAATAATTCGAAAGAAGAATATAATGATTTAGAAAAGCAAAAAGATAAAAAAATTTCAGATAGAATGGGCTCACCAACTTTAATAAAGAAAAATAATATATTACAAGCAAAAATTCAATTTCAAAAACCAACACAAAATATTTTAGAATTAAAACAAAAAAATAATGAATTAAATCAAATACAAAATAATGAAAATAAAAATAATAATAATAATAATACATTAATTGATGATGATATAGAAAATATGAATATAAATCAAGAATTAGAAAATTTATCAAAATTTAAGCCACCTTCAAAAATAAAAGAAATAGTAATTGAAAATTTAAATTTAAATAAACACAATGACCAAAGAAATGATGATTTTTACACTGGTTATAATAATCATTTTACAAATGAGGATGAAAGAAGATTAAATCATTCTTTAAGTAATTATGAATTAGGACAAGATTTTTATATGAATAACTTAAATTTAACTCAAAATTATATTTATAATCCTATTAATGAAAGATTTATTACATTTTCATATAATCCTAATAATCAAGTTCTTGGTTGTCCAATGCCTGTTGATCAAATAAATAATTTTGAATTTAGAAGAAATAATAGTAATAATATACCTAATTATGAACAAAAAAATGAATTTGAAAATAATAAAATTAATGTTAATACTTTTCATAAAAAAACTTTTTCTTCTAATAATTTATATCAATATAAACATCCTCATTTATCAGGTATGACATTTACAAAAAAAATAATTCCTAATTCTGATGTTTCTTTTTCTTATTTAAATCATAATAATTTAAGAGATAGTCAAAATTTTAATACAAATAATCAACTTAATTTAACATTAAATAATGCTATTTCAAATTCACCTATTCAAAACAATTTTGGTAATAAAATATATATGAGAAGAGTTAATATTTGTCCTCCAAAAAATCTTAATAAAACATATATTCAACAACAAGGAATCAATAATTCAAAAATTAATTAATTAAAGTTACATTTAAAATCAATAAATATAATTAAATAAAATATAATATATTATTTTTAAGATAATTCAAAAACAATTATAAATTTTTTTTGAGAATGAAATATTTAAAAAAATAATAAAATGCAATATTAGAATCATTTATTTATTTATATAGATTATTTATTTTTTATATTATTTATTTTTTTTTGAAAATGTGGAAAAAAAATAAGGATTTTTTTATATTTAATTAAAAAAATAAAAAATATTTCCCTTAAATATTTAAAAAAAAAATAAAAAAATTAAAAAATTAAAAATTTGAAAAATGATAAATAGAAATTGTAATAAAAAAATATAAGAAAATTTAGTTAAATAATAGAAAAAAACAAGAGTAGAAAACGTTCATGCAGTTGATATCAACACATATCATTTATTATCAGCAAACTATAAAATAAAATTATTTGGTTATGGTTTTTTTTACACAATTATAGAAGTAAATGAAATAGAATATTCATTTAATCTAACAGATGATGAAAATACTAGAAAATTTGATAATAAATTAGGAAAAAGAAAAAAAGATATTTGGTTAAAGGAAAAAATATATTTAGGAAATACAATTTATGATGATGATGAAATTAAATAATTATTATTTTTTAATATTCCTTATTGGTTAACTCCTTTTATGAAAAACTAATTCATATAATTTTATGGAAAAAATTTTTACTGCTGATTATTTATTAATTACTAAAAAATATACTTAAGTATTAAATATTTATCAAAATTTATTAAAAAATATTGATAAAGAAAATGATATTCATATTGAATTTGAAAAATATTTCTCAATTGATTATACACAATATACAATTGATGAAAATTCAAAACATATTAATGATAAAAATGTAATTTTAAAATTAAAAAATTTTACATTCCAATATCTTTTTTTTAAGTGAATTACTTAAAAAAGAAGAATTGTAACTTTTTCTATATTAAAATTAATATAAGTGATTATTATTATTCGAATTTTTACTTTCCTTTAATTAATTAAAAAAGGAAAAATAGGAGAATATATTCAAGTGGTTAATTAAGGAATAAAAGATTATCAAAATATTCAATTTAAATCTTATTTTTGTGAAATTAAATTATCTATAGAAGAATTTCATTAGTTGTGAATAAAATGTAATTTATATATTTAATTTTCACATATATTTTATTATTAATATTATATGAACTATTAATCTAAATGATATTATTTTATTTAAAAATTTTTTATTTTTTATTTATTATAAAAAAAATATTTGATAAAATTAAAATATTTATAATGCTATTTTGAAATCATTAAAATATATTTTATTCAAAAATGGTAAAAAATATTATTGAAATAGAGTAATAAAAAAATGGAAGTATATTTTTATAATTAAGAAATGAAAAAATGATTAAATCTGATTGAATATCAATTCACTTTTTAAATTTACAATAAAAATTTATGTAAAAATTTTATTTTATGTTTCGTGAGTATGATTCAAATAATAAATAATAAAAAAAAAGTAAAAAAATTATTAATAAATTAAAAATAATTGATAAAAATAATTTTTATATTTTCAATATTGATAAACTAATAAAAAAACAGCATATTATCATTCAAAATTCTTGAAAAATTATTAATAATTAAACTCAAAAAAAAAAATTAAGAATAAGCCAAAAAAAATCATTAATTCAAATTGTAAAAAAACAAAAAAATAAAAAATATCTAATTAAAAAAATGGTATCAAGAATAGATAATTCATATCACAAAGGAGAAATTGTATGGGCAAAAGTAAAAGGTTGTTCATGGTGGCCTGGACAAATTCAATATCAAATATGTAATAATAAAAGGAATTCTGATACAATAAATGAAAAAAAATATAGAATAAATTTCATTGGTCATAATTCTTATTCTAATGTCCCTATTTCAAAGATAAAAAAATTTGAAGAAAAATTGAAAGAATTTTCAAATACTTCTAAAAGTTCTTTAATTAAATCAATTGAAATAGCAAAAAATTTATTTGAAAATTCAAAAAATTCAATTTTACTTGAAAATAATATTAAAAATCAAAAAGATGATGACGAAACAATTTCTAATGAATCTAATTTAGATGATTTAATATATGATAAAATAAATAGAGAAAAAAAAGATTCTTTCTTTGGGAAAACTAGAAGAAATGATGTTAAAGTTTTTAAACCAACAAAACAAAAAAAAAGTAAAATTGATGAAGGTACAAATACAATAAATAATTCTAATATTTATACTAATCATGAAAATATTAATATTGATATTACTTTTAATGTTACTAATAGTAATAATAATACTGTTTTTAATTCTTTTAATTCTGAAAATAAAAAAACAATTTCAAATAAAAAAGAAAATATTGATATAAAAAGAGAAGATAAAAATAAAAATGAAAAAATGAATGAAGATAATGAAGAAAATTTTGATAATAAAAGAATAAAAGATATAATTGATAAATTATTAAGATATCATATTGAAATGGCTTCATCATCAAGTCAAAAATATATTTTTAATATTTTAAATTTGTTAAATGAATTAAAAAAAGAATTTAAATCAATATCAAAAAAAAATATTTATTCAGTTGCAAAAGATATTATTTCAGTATTAGATTCATTTACTTATCATAAAAATAAAGAAATTTCAAGTAAAAGTTCAGAAATTTTACCAGATATAACACAAATGGTAATTCATGAAGTTTTTGATTTTGAAAATAATGAATTAATAAAAATTACTGAAAATATAAACGAAATTGATATTAATGATATTAAAAAAGATATTCAAATATTATTATCAGTTCATAATAATAATAAAAAATATAAAAATTTAACTACAAAAATAATCAAAAATAAAAAATTACATAATAATAATATAAATAATGGAAATGTTATTGAAGTAGATGATAAAGATTTTCAGTTTATTTATGATATTTTTCTTAAATTTGTAGATGAAAAAGATGAAACAAATGCTAAAAAAGAATTTAATTTAATTATTGATGATTTTTTCAAAAATATCTATAATAAACATAATGGACTTGATTTCATAACAGCAAATAAAAGAAAACAAGTATGTCTTAAAATGCTGTCTTTACTTAAAAAAATTTTACCTAATACAAATGAAGAAGACATTAAAAAAATGATAATTTTTGTTGAATATAAAGTTAGATGTGAAGACCCAACTTTAGGAAAAAAATATATAAAACATATTGGAAGTTTTTATATTAAAATGAAAGAAATAATTAATGGGAAGGAATAATCATATTTGTAAAATAAAATTAATTAATCAAATTAATTCATTATAAATAAAAAAAAATTAAACACTATTTTTTTCTTAATAAACAAATTTTTAAATATAAATTATTGATTAATGTATTTGCTAAGAATTTTAGTAACAAAATAATGTTTTTAATTTCAAGAAGAATACCCAAATTTACATTTTTACTTATTTATAATGATTTATTATGCAATATGTAATATATTTAAATTAATTATATTTAATTATTATATTTTTCAAGTACAATATTTATAATTTAAATATATTATAAAAATTAAAAATTTTACTTCCTAAAACAATTTAAAGATGTTAATATAATATTTTTTTAATTAAATGATTAGATAATTGTTTGATATAATTCAATTATATATAAAAATATATGAATACTAAAAAAAAAAGATTTTTTAAAAAAATAAATATTATTTTATATTTGTTATTCAAATTAGTAAATTTTTTTAATAATTTAAATATGTATATTAATTTAATGATAAATTTATTATATAAATTTGTATACCGAATAAAATAAATCATTAAGTTGATTTAATGACTTTAGTATCAGTAGTTGTTGAAGTTACATTATCAATTTTTATTCTTTGCATTGCTTCAGTAGGTTGATTTAAAGTAATTTGAGAAATTGAATTAAAATTTATTCCATCTGTTCCATTTCTATGATTATTATTTGTTATATTAATATGATTATTATATACTTCATTGTCATATTCTATATTTAATAAATTTCCTTGATATGTTATTTCGGAGTATGTTAAATTATTCATTTTTATTAATAATAATTAAAAAATTTTTTAATATATAAATATGTTTAATAAAAAAAAAATCTTATTTCATAATTAAAACTATTTATTTTAAATGTGTTTAAAATAATTACTGATAATCTTTTAATGATAGTTGATTTATATTCCAATTCATTTTAGTTGATGTTAATGAAACTTTTCTTCTTAAAGGCTTCATAATATTTTCATTAAAATTATCAAAAATATCATTACATTTAACTTGAATTTGATTTTCTTTTTTTTCAATTATTTCTATAATTTTTTTAGATATTTCTTCATCATTTTTTGCAGAAAAATTTTCATTAATAGTATCATTAAGATGAAAATGTGAATGATTATCTTCAAAATAATAAGTTTTAATATGTATTTCACCTTTTAAATTATACTCATTATTTTTTACTTTAGTTAATAAATAATGTGATAACCATTCACCAGAATGATTCATTTCAACTTTTATAATTTGTGAACCTATTTCAATATTAACTTGAAAATTCCCATCATCTAATTCTTTATAAAAAACATTATGTGATGTATTATCTTTTGTATAATATTTATTTTGATAGTTTGTTATTTCTTTTTCTATTAAAGTTTGTAAAATATTTTCATTAGTTAATTTTTCTAATTTTTCAAAATTTTCTGATAAAGGAAGAATTTGAAATTTATATTTTTTAGTTTGATCATGATAAAAATTATCTTTATCTTTATTATAATTTGTTATTAATGATTTGTCATTTTCTAAAGGAATTTGCTTAAAATGATCTTCTTCATATGTTTTTATTATATTATTATATTCATTTAAATTTGTCAATTTTTCATCTAATAATTTAATATTATTATTTATATCATTTAATAATCCTATTGGAGTATTTTCAATAATAAATTTTGCAGCATCTAATCCACTCATTTAAATAAATAAAATTAATTTTTTTTAAAATTTTATTTATTAAAAAAAATAATTTTTTCTTCAAATTTCTTATAATTATTATAAAATATGAATAATCAATCATTAAAAAAAAAGAAAGGTCAATCAAGTTCCCTAACATCTCATTCATCATATAAAATATCAAGAAAATCATCAAAACCAATAACAGAAAGCAAATCCAAAAAGTAAATAAAAAAAATAATAAAAAATTAGTTTAAAAAGTTCTGAAAAAAAATTAGTAGTACATAAATCAGAAAATCTAAACACAATAAATTCATTAAAAATATTAGAACATGATAAAAATAAACCAAAAACAATAAAAGAAGAAAAAACACTATTAAACAAATTAAAAAAAAATAATAAAAACCAAATAGAAAATCAATCATTAAAACCAATATCACTTTTATCACAATTTCCAATAAATCAAAATAATCATTCAAGTAACATAAGAGTTTTCATAAGAATAAGACCATTAAATGAAGTAGAAAAAGATTTAATAAACAATAATATAGGAAAAGAATGTATTCAATATTTAGATAATATAAAAGAAACAAATGAACATATTCACAAAAGTTTAAAAACAGAAAATCCAAATGGTAATTTATCAAATCCATATACATTTGATTCAATTTTTGATTCTGAAAGTTTTCAAAATGAAATATATAATTTGGTAGGTAAAGAAATTGTAAAAGATGTTCTTTCAGGTTATAATGGAACAATTTTTGCTTATGGACAATCAGGCTCAGGTAAAACTTATACTATGTATGGAGATGATATTTATGATATTGAAAATAGAGGAATTATACCAAGATTAATTAATGATATTTTTGATTTTGTTGAAAATGCTGATGAGAATATTACTTTTCAATTTAAAATGTCAATTTTACAAATTTATAAAGAAAATATTTATGATTTATTAACTGGAGAAAATAATTTGAAAATAAAGGAAAATCCAATTAAAGGAATTTATGTAGATAAATTAACTGAAGTTTATATTGATTCATTTGATACTTTTATGGAATATGTTGATTTAGCTCAAGAAAATAGAATAGTAAGTGAAACTAAATTAAATTCATATTCAAGTAGATCACATTCAATATTAATATTTGAAGTAACTCAAAATTTACATAATGCAAATTTTTCTAAAAAAGGAACATTAAACTTAGTTGATTTAGCAGGTAGTGAAAAAATATCAAAAACTGGAGCAGTTGGTGAAACACTTGAAGAAGCTAAAAAAATAAATTTATCACTTTCTGCTTTAGGAAATGTAATTCATGCTTTAACAACAAATTCTGAACATATTCCTTATAGAGATAGTAAATTAACAAGAATTTTACAAGAGAGTTTAGGTGGGAATTTTAAAACAAGTTTAATTGTTACTTGTTCTCCTCATTCTTATCATTTTGATGAAACTACTTCTTCATTAAAATTTGCTCAGAGAGTTAAACATATTAAAAATAAAGTTAAGATTAATATTAAATTAACTTATGAGGAATTACAAAAAATTAATTCTCAATTAAGGAAAGAATTAGGAAATATTAAAATTGAAAATAAGAAATTAAGAGAATTATTAAATTCAAATGGGATTGAATTTATTTTAGAGAGTCAATATGAAGATAATAATAATAATGATAATAATGATGAAAGTGGAGATGAGGATAAAAAAAAATTTATGAGTACTAAAAATTCTATTAAAGTTAGTAATAAAAAAGATTTTTATCCTCAAAAATTTAATGCTAAAAGTACTGCTGATTTAAATAGTAATTTTGATATTATAAAAGAAAATGATGATTTTTTAAGTAAAACTAGAAGCCAAAGTAAGATACATGGAAATTATGATAGTCATGATAATTTAATTCATAATATTTATATTGATCATGCTAAAATAATTAAAGATTTAAAAAAACAAATTGATGAATTAAATAATGAAATCAAGGAAAAAGATAATATTATTTCTACATTGGAAGAATCTAATAGAAAAAAACAAAAAATTGAAATTAAAGACCATGAAATGATTTTTAATAATGAACCTTGTGATACTAATAAAATGATAAAAGATTTACAAGATTTGTATGATGATATTAGAAAAGAAATAATTAAAATTGAATTTGATTATAGAGATATTAAAGATAAAAATAATAATGGAGAAATAATATCAAATTTTGAAAAGTTAATTAGTGATTTAAATTTAGTAAAAGAAAAAAATATTACTGAAGATATTGAATCATTTAAAAGTTTATCTTCAATTATTTTAAATTCATTAAGTAATAATAAAGATAATGAAAAACTTGAGGATAAAATGAAAAATTTAAATAATAAATATCAAAAAAATATCATTCAATTATACAATGATATATTTGATAATTCTAATGGAAAATTAATAAAATTAAAATTTATAAAACATGCAACTTATTTTATTTATGGTTATTTAGAATCATTTTTTATATTAAATATTAATTCACATATTAATCAAAAATTATTATTAGATAATAACTTATTATTAGAATCAAATAATTTATTATTAAAAATCGTTGAAGATTTACTAAAATCAAATTTAGATTTAAGTAATAAATTAACTAATGTAAATTATGAACAAATCACAAAAAGTATAATAGGAAATAAATTAAATTTTCCATTAGGAAATAATAATGATCAATATATAGTATCATTTTTAGACTCAAATCAAATGCAATCAAATTTTAAACATTATAAAAAAAATAAAAATAAAATAATGACATTAATAAATAGAAAAGGATTAGATATGTTGAAAAAACAAAAGAGAAATAATAATGAATTAATAGAAGGAATAAAACACAAAAGAGAAAATTCTTCTCATTTAAATACAAATAGTAATTTAAATGATGGAATGATAATTCAAAATCCTTATTCAGCATGGAGTTATAAACCAAATAATGAAATTACAAATATTATGGAAAATATTGGAAATGATAGATTAGATTCTATTAATGATGGAGAAAGTAAAATTATTGATAATTTAAGAAATTTAAATGTATATGAAACAAGAAATGAAAATTCTATGAAATTAGATGAAGGTTTTTATAAAATGTCTTTTAAGAATGATGCTTCTAAAGTGTTTATTCCTATTTCTGAAACTGAAAATTTCAAAGCTAAACAAGAAAAAAAAAAATCTAAATTAACTATGTTAAAAGAATATATTGTTAAATCTCTTACTGAAAGTGAAAATTATAAAAAGGAAATTAATATTTTAAAAGATGCTTTTATTATTATTTTAGATGAACAATTAAAAATGATTTTGAGTAAATTAAATAATTATAATTATATCCATGAAGAAGCAATGAATGAAATAAGTAAAACATTTGACAATAATAATATTGAAAGTTTAATGAATGAAAGTATGAATAAAAGTAAAAGAAAAATTATTTCAAATAAATTTGAAATTAGTTTTGAAAATGATAATATTCAAATTCAAGATGAAAATGATGAAATTATTAATAATGATATTATTGGAGAAAATATTATTAATATTGAAAATACAATTAGTGATAAAACAAATAAAAATGAAAATAAAACAAATATTAAAACTAATAGTAAGAATGATTCAAAAAAAAATACTTCATCAACATCAATTGAAAATGTTAAATTTTATGCACCAAAACAACAAAATAAATTTATTAAAGATAACAATAAAACAAATAAAAAAAAGAACTTTGCTTCAGAAAGTGAAGAAATGATATCTCAATTAAAAGATGAACAAATCCAAAATGCAATATCAATAAATGATAATTCAAAATTAAGAAAATCAAAAAATCAATTATTTGGAAATATGAAAAAAACAAATCAAGAAATAAAATTAGTTCCTCAAAACGAAATATTAGATAATAATATAAATCCCACTAATTCAAACTTTTTTAACTTTTATAAAAATACATCAAATTCAAATCCAAAATCCATAAAATCAAATAATAATAATAACAATAATAATAATTATTACAATTTAAATAAAAATTCAAACATTGATAATTCTCATTTAAGAAAATCGACATCAAATCCACAAAATAAAATGACTTCAAATATATTTAACTACAATAAAAATATAAATTCCAATAAAAAAAATAATCAAAACATATTTAACAAAAGTAAAAATTACCATTCAGCAAATCAATATATAATAGAAGAAGAAGAAAAAAAACAAATAAATCAAATAACTCAAAATTCAAAAGGTTCAATATCAGCAAGAGGAGTAAAAATAGTAAATTCTTCAAATATAAAGAATATAAAAAAAAATTCAGCTCCAGATTCTCCAATAAGAAATTCTAAATTTATACAAAATATCTCATATGATATAAAAAATAATAATGGTAAAGCAACAATTGAAGATTTAGTAGCTGATTATTTAAAAACTGGAACAGCAACAAGACGATTTGATGGTATTGGAATTACTGTAAAAAATCAAGAAGTTAAATGTCTTTTTAAAGGAGGATTAAGTGCTAATAATTCTATTGATATTACTCCTGTTGGAAAACATATTAAGTCTTTAAATGGTGATGATTCTATTCCTAATCCAGAGGATTTTTTGTAAAGATAAAAAGCAAGGGTTTTTATTTTTTTTTAAGATATTAGTTTTTTTTTGTTTTTATTATTAAGTAATTATGTTTATTAATATTTATATAAGTTAAAAAGGATATTTTATTTTTTTTATATTTTTAGTTTGTTTACGTTTTTGTTTATTTATTTAATAATTCATATAAATAAATAGTTAATTAGATAATTAATTATTAATATAAAATACACATCTGTTTCTTTTTTGATTTAATAATTTTTCATTATTTAAATAATTTGATTCAAAATTAAAATTTAATCCACTATTTATATTAAAATAAATATGTTGAATATCAATATATATTTGTTTATTTTCAATTAATATACTAATTCTTTCCATAGTATATTCTTCATAATTAAATTTTTTTTGATATATTCTTTCATCAACAGAAACATTATCATTATTCAAACAATTTATACATCTACAATTATCATTACATTTTTCTCCCATTTTATAACATTCACAATACTTTTTATTACAATTTGATTTAGTGCAAGTACAAGTTACTAAAACTTTTTCACCATTTAAATTTTTTTTTTGTAAAGATGGTTTATTATGACATTCAATACAATTACAATTATAACAATATTGATTATTGGCAAGACATTCACAATATTTTTTTAAACATTTTGTTTTAGAACAAGTACATATTCTCATTCCTGGATTTATATTATTTAAAGGAATAATTTTTGGTTTTGATTTAAATGAAGAATTCATTTCAAATATTTGAAAATTACTAACATCATTTTCAGAAAAAAATGAATTTGAATTATCATTTACTGTTAATTGATTTTTGGAATTACCAAATATTTCTTTTCCAATATATTCGTCATTCCAAGAATCACAATAAATGACTTTTATTTTCTTAAAATTTGAATTAGAATTTACTATTTTTATATTAAATTTATATAATACTTATTGATTCATTTTTTTCATTTGGGAATGATAAAGAATTTTTTATTGGAATTCCTTTTATTATTGGAGTCATTAATGAATGAGAAGATGTCATACTAAAATTAATTTTTTTGGTATTTTACTTCGAAAAATCTTTTATTGAAAAAGCTGTAGAGATACTTGAGTTTGATTCTTTAGTTTGTATTTCTTCTTGAGAAATTAATTTTTTGGGACTTTTTATCATTGAATCATTTATATTTGAATCTATTAAATTTTCTTTTTGATAATTTGTAGTCTTTTTGTTTGAATTTTGTTCCTGTTGATGTTCTATATCTGGTTCATAATTTGTGAAGCACATTTTGTTTTTATAAATAAAATTAAATTTAATTTGATTTAAAACTTATTTAATAAAATTTTATTTTCAATTTAACTTCTTTAAATTAATTTTATTATCAAAACAAAACAATTCAAATATAAAAAAATATATTAATGGAATGAATTCAGAACTTTTTCTTAAATCATATTATATTTTTAAATGTCAATTCTTAAAAATAATATTAAAAGTTACAGTAAAACGAATAAAAAAAATAAAAATTTATTAATAATTAATTAAAAAATATCTAAGGAAAAACATAAAAAAAATTAAAAAAACTGTTTTTTATCTTTTATTTTATTTTTTAAAATGTCTGAAGAAAAAAAAGAAGAACACAAAGCCCCAGAAAGAAAAAAGGTAACAGCTCAAATGGATGTTCTCCCAGGAGCAGAAATGGGAAAAGTTGTAACCCGTTTTGCTCCAGAACCAAGTGGATACCTTCACATAGGTCATGTAAAGGCAGCAATGTTATGTTATCATTTATCAAAAAGATATAATGGAAAAATGATATTACGTTTCGATGATACTAATCCATCAAAAGAAAAAGGAGAATTTGAAGAAAATATAATGAAAGATTTAAAATCTTTAGAAATTATTCCTGATCAATTAACACATTCTTCAGATTATTTTCCAAAAATAAGAGAATATATGGAAACTATGATTAAAGATGGTAAAGCATATTGTGATAATACAGATGGTGAGAAAATGAAAGAAGAAAGAACAAATGGAATTAAAAGTAAAAATAGAGATAATTCAATTGAGGATAATTTAAAAATATGGAATGAAATGTGTAAAGATGAACCATCAGTAGAAATAAAAAAATATTGTGTAAGAGGTAAAATTGATTATCAAAATCCAAATAAATGCTTAAGAGATCCTGTTTTTTATCGTTTTTCTGATGATACTCATCCAAGATGTCCAAATTTACATTTATTTCCTTGTTATGATTTCATTTGTCCTATTTTAGATTCTATAGAAGGCATTACTCATGCTATGAGAGCTAATGAATATTCTGATAGAATTCCTATGTATGAATGGGTTCAAGAACAATTTAAATTAAGAAAAGTTATTGTTTATGAATTTTCAAGAATGAATTTAATTTATACTGTTCTTTCTAAAAGATATTTAAAATGGTTTGTTGAAACTGGGAGAGTTGATGGTTGGGATGATCCTCGTTTTCCTACTGTTCAAGCTCTAGTAAGAAGAGGATTAGTTCCTGATGCTTTGAAAGATTTTTGTCTTGAACAAGGAGCTTCAAAGAAAAATAATTTAATGGAATGGGATAAAATTTATGCTATTAATAGAAATTATATTGATAATATTGCTAAAAGATATTTTGCTGTTGGTGTTGAAGGTTGTGTTAAATTAGTTATTAATAATATGGATGATATTGTTGAAGAAGTTAAAGTTGATTGGCATCAAAAAAATAAAAGTTTAGGAGAGAGAATACAAAAAAGATGTAAAAATTTAGTTATTGAAAAAGAAGATGCTGCTTCTATTGTTGAAGGACAAAAATTAACTTTATATAAATGGGGTAATTCAATTGTTGAAAAAGTTGATAAAGATAATGAAGGAAAAATAACATGTGTTTATGTTAAATTAACACCTGAAGATAAGAACTTTAAAAAAACTCATGTTTGTCATTGGGTTCCTATGAAAGAAGGATTATATACTAAAGTTATTTTAGTTGAATATGGTCATTTAATTAATGTAGAGAAATTTGAAGATAATATGAAAATTGAAGATATTGTTAATAATAATAGTAAATTTGAAACTGAAGCTTATGCAGAAGCTATTATTAATGAAGCCAAAAAAGGTGATAAAATTCAATTTGAAAGAAGAGGATATTTCATTGTAGATAAAGTACCTGAAGAAGGTAAACCAATGTACCTTAATTTTATTCCTGATGGTAAAACTAAATCTCAAAGTATTATTGGTGGAAAAGTTGATGCTAAAACTATTAATACTGGTGATAAAGATAATAAAGCAGAAAATAAAAAAGCTGAAAAGAAAGCAGCAAGAGAAGAAAAAAAAGCCAAAAAAGCTGAAAAAAAAGCTAAAAAAGCAGAAGAAAAACAACAACATTCAGAAACAAATACTCAATTAGAAAAAGAAATAGAAGAAAGGATAAAATACATAAAAGAAAAATATGAAATTACATGTCCAAATCCAACAGAATACAAACCAGAAAATGAAAAACCAATAAATGAACTAATGGAAAGTACCCATTTAAACCAAGATACAGCACCAGAAGATATAACAAAATTATGTAATGAAGCAAAAGAAAATAAATTCCATTCAATTTTAATAAGTGAATGTTATATTCCATTAGCTTCATCCTTATTAAAAGATACAGAAATAAAAATATCATCAGTAATATCATACCCATTAGGAACATCATCAACAGAATCGAAAATTTCAGAAGCAACAAATGCTTTAAAAAACGGAGCAAAAGAAATTGACATGGTAATGAATTGTGGTTATTTAAAAGGTGGTTTATATAAAGAAATATATGATGAAATTAATAAAGTTTCAAAAGTTTGTCATGATAATAATGGATTATTAAAAGTTATTATTGAAGTTCCTTTATTAGAAAAAAATGATTTAATTATTGATGCATGCTTATTATGCTCTGCTGGTAATGCTGATTTTGTTGAAAGTTCAACTAGTTATGCATCAAAACCTGCAAAGTTAGAACAAGTTAAAATTATGAGGAATTCTGTTGGAGGGAAATTAGGGGTTAAAGTTGAAGGAATTAAATCTCATGGTGAAGCTAAAAAAATGGTTGAAGTTGGGGCTTCTAGATTAGGATCTATTGATGCTGTCAAAGTTTCTAAGGAAAAATAAATCATATGTTTTTTATATTAAAGTTATATTTTAAAATTTTAAGTTTATTGATAAAAAATTTTTAATCTTATTTTTTTTTTATTTATTGAAAAATAATAATTTTTTGTAAGTTAAAAGATTTAATTAATAAAATCATGTAATTTTTAATATATAATGATTAGGAAAAAAAATGAAAAAATTATTTTTAATAATTATATATTGAAAAATGTAATTAAAATTTTTTAGCTATTATTTAATGAATTTTTCCTTTTTAATAAAATAAAAATGGGTTGTTCACATGATGAAGTTAAAGAAACATCGAAATTAAAAAGAAGATTAAGTCAATTTTCAGGTTCAGATATAAAAAAAAACTATGAATTAATATATGTTTTAGGAACAGGCTCCTTTGGTAAAGTTCGTTTATATAGAGATCGAACAAATAACGAATTATTATATGCAATAAAAACATTAAAAAAAGAAGGAATATCAAAAACAAATTATGAATTAATCCAATCAGAAATAAATATATTAAGTAAATTAGACCATCCGAATATAGTAAAATATTTTGGAACATTTGAAGATGATTTTTACCTTCATATAATGATGGAATATTTACAAGGTCATGACTTGTATAAAATAATATCATTAAAAGATTATACGAAAATCGAAGAAAAAGATATGTCACAAATCATATTTAAATTATTAAAAACTTTAATATTCCTCCATTCAAAAAATATAGTTCATAGAGATATAAAACCAGAAAATATTTTATTTAGTAATAAAAAAGATTATTCAACTTTAAAATTAATTGATTTTGGTTTAGCAACTCAATCAGTAAATGATAATAAAACTGTTGGAACACCATATTATATGTCACCAGAATTAATAAAAGGAATTTCAACTCCAAAATGTGATGTTTGGTCAGTTGGTGTAATATTATATAAAATGATTACTGGGAAATATCCTTTTAATTCAAATTCTAATAATGAAAAAGAAGCATTATTAAATAATATTAAAAATAATAAATATAATACAAAATATTTAGATGAATCTGAATGTTCTGATGAAGCAAAAGATTTAATTAGCAAAATTTTGGAAAAAGATTATAATAAAAGATTATCTTCTGAAGAATGTATTCAACATCCTTGGTTTAAAAAATTTTATACTCAAAAAGAAAGTTTATTACTTAATAATAAAATGTTGAATTCTTTAATTGATTTTGCAAGAAAACCTCTTTTACAAAAAGAAATATATTTTTTTATTGCTAAAGTAAGTACCGAAAAGGAAATAAAACAATTTATGGATTTTTTTGATATTTTTGATAGTGAAAATACAGGAATTTTAACAATACCAGAAATTAAAAATGCATTTAAACAAATTGGAATAAATTTAAATGAAAGTGATTTAAAATTAATATGGAATGGATTGGATTTTCATAAAGATAATGAGGTAAGTTATACTGAATTTTTAGCAGCTATGGTTTCAACAAAGCCATATAATGACTTAAAAAGTAATTTATGGACTGTTTTCAATTATTTTAAAGAAGATAAAGATTTTATTACAGCTGATTCAATTCTACAAACTGGTAAAGCTTTAAATTTAGTAATGAATGAAAACGGTATTAAAAATGGTTTTCAAATTTTTAAAAAAGAAAAAATTACTTTTGAGGAATTTCAAAATGTCATTCCTCAATCATAAATATAATTATGTTATTAAAATTATTTGTTATGAAAAATATAGAAATTTGGAAATTTTAAAATAAGGATATTATTGTTATAAATATTTATAAATAGTGGTATAAAATAAAAAAACAATTTTTCCTTTTAAATAAAAAAAATAAACTTAAAAAAATAAAAGTTACACTTAAATTAAATGGGTTTATTTTTATTAAAAACAAATTTTATTTCTTTTCTAACTTCTTAATATAAAATTCAAGTTCTTTTCCTTCTAACAAATAACCATCAGCTTTTCCAACTTGTCCAGGTCTTGAAGTAATACAAGCATACAATCTTCCTTTATTCAT
>Ga0256407_10004939_pt1 | contig 21796 bp, 12 predicted proteins | sample RumenRJG_04DNA_FD_193489 | JGI IMG/M metagenome (GOLD analysis project Ga0256407, IMG submission 193489) | Bovine rumen microbial communities from Lethbridge, Alberta, Canada - RJG_04 | ecosystem: Host-associated > Mammals > Digestive system > Stomach > Rumen | place: Canada: Alberta... | reverse complement strand
TCCGTTTCACGCCCCACGTGTCTGCTGTCTTCTTTGGGAAGGAAGACTGATCCTCAACGATGAACAAGCCCTTCGTCTGCGAGAGGGAAAGACGGAACTCCTCACTCTGTTCATACTTCTTCGAGAGACAGAACTTCATGGCATCCACGATGATGCTCCCCCAGTCACTCCGTCGATGTGTCTTCTCCCAATGCTTGGCCGTATATTTGGGGTTAGCTGCTTGGTATACCGCCTTGACGGTTTCCTCGTCTATGAATTTCATCAGCTGGAACAACTGCTCGCTGTTCTTGAACTCCACCTTATTTACTATTATACGTGTGCGCGCGAAATTACCCAAGACGCCCCATTCGTCAGCCACCTTTCGGATGCATACACACTTGTCCGCTGGGTATGTCTCGATGGAGTAATACTCTGGATAGTATTGCTGTATAAATGGCGCGACGCTGTAGAAGTTCATTCAATATCAGATTTTGACAGCAGTTTGACTGCCCTCTATCAATTGTTTCTTGTTGTCGAGTTGCACCAGGTCAATGCTGAGAATCCTAACGTTGTTGTCATCGAGGATGGCCCTGTTCGTACCAAGCAATGGATTCTTCCAGTTGTATGGCCATTGGATGAAGTCCACACCGATACTAATCAGGAAAGCCGATGCAGCCTTCTCGCCTTCCACATCCACCTTGCCCGTGAGTTTCTTGGCGAGGAACTTACGGAAGTCCTTGCCATCCATGGTGAACTTCTCTGGGATGGACTCTCCCAATTTTTTCTCGGCACGTTTGAGGATGTTGGGATGAACTGCCTCCTTGAAGGCGATGTAATTGTCCTCACGAATGTCAGGAACTTCTACGGTATAGACATAGAACTGCGTCGCAGCAGGGTTGACGCCGGCATAATGTGCAGCCGAGCGGTAGTGTGAGGTGACATAGACCCCATAGCCGAACTTCACTTTTCCGTCACCCTCCAGGGCGTGGGAAAGGTCAAACTTATTAAACAATACGGACGAGCCGTGGTAGAATGTTTGCATATAATTCTTAATATATTTATATCATTGAAATTTAAGGAGTGACTTAAATTTAAACAATATGATACTTCTATTACCATCCCATTTCTCTTGATGACTCACATATTCGACTTGATCAAAAAGCCTACAAGTATCATTTTGTTCCCTTACAAAAATGAAAATCCTCATCATCCCTCTTCTATGGTCTCTTACTTTGGTATTCTCATTGAATCCAAAAACCTGATTTTCTCTTTTACTTTCACCTTGTCCGATAAGCTCAAACAGACTATCCTTTCTAGTATTCACAATGTCTTCTGCCACATCAGGATTTATGAAAACCATAATGTTATTTCCAATAAGTACATATTTCACATTGGCCTTCCCATATACTTTTCTATTATTAAAGACTTTATATTCTATCTGGTCATTAAGTTGCCAATGATACTTTACACCTCCAATGGTGAGAGAAACAAATTGTGGGGAAACATTGGTAAGCGTTTCGGTATGATCGGTATCAACACGTTGGGATGAGCCAAATTTCTCTAGTATTTCTTTGACAATCAACTTGTGCAATAATTTCCTTTCTTTCTCCTGCTGTGTAAGTGTTTTCTTCAATTGTAGAATATCTTTCTCAATCTCTTGTTGCTTTTGAGCAAGGCGTATCAATTCTTCCTCTTTTTCTTTGATTTCATCATTAGTCTCAATACATTTTTGAGGTATATTATATAAATCCTCATCATCAATGCGAATATTGGTCAAATCTAGCAATGATTCCAGCGACGGATGCATAGCTATAATTGCATCAAAAATTCGATCCTCGTCATTAATGAGAGATTGGAAATGTCTATAATTATCAACAAGTAACATAGCCTCATTGGTGTCAGACCTCATGGTGACTTCATCATCAATAAGAGCTTCATTATTTCTAATGTTATCATTGATGAACTCTTCTATTTTGACCATGTTATATTCCATTTCACAGTCCAATGACCTGAAATTTTTCACATTGTTTTTTAACCATGTAGAGAATTGCTCATTTACCTGCTCTTCGAGTACTCTCTTTTTCTTCTGGCCTCTACTTCCACTCGAAAGGTATTCCAAAATGACAAGTTGGTTTGTTGAGAGTAACAACCATGCTACTTTCGTATTATCTTCTTCAACAGGTACATTAATGCTATTTGATGTACTTTGAACGAATTTCTTTTCGATTTCGTCACCTACGGGGACGATGTTAATTTTATTTATAATTAGAGTAGTATCCTCAACAGGTGGAACTTCTACTACCTCACTTTGTTCTTGAACAGACTCTTCGTATTTTGCATATGAAAGTAATTTACCAGAGAAGTTATACACTGCATCATAGACAATATCTTCATCAAGTCCTGAGCCATATATATACCCACGAACATTGATTTTTTCATTGTCAACATCATATTTTTTTACACTTGTAGAGAAGATCCAATTGGCTTCAGCATTAAACAAGTCATAGCCATCTTCACTTTCAGCAATAAACAATTGCCCATTGTTGAATGACTGTATATCATTATATCGGAAATAATCAGGATTTTTTAGTTGTTTTCTCACATTGTATAGCTCCCATTTCCCGTGGAAATTCAATAGCTTGAAAACAGGCCATGAAACAAATTCTACGGTCAACCCTTTGAATAGTTCTTCCCATGCGTCTGGAATGGAGGGTATCTTTGTCAAGCAAATTTTATCATCATTAGTCTTAACTATTAGGAAATCACCACGAACATCTATTATATCTTTCCATCTACGTGTTGCTTTGAAAACGACACCGCCTGTTTCTTCATATATAACACAGATTGTTCGTCTCATTTCACCACCATAAGGAAGTGTATCAGTAGTCACACGATACTTGTCATTAATGATAGTCTTAGATATATCCATCAACTGATGTGACGGTGAACCACTTTTTGTTAAAAGCTGATATTTATCCTGATTAAATATCAGGACATTTTCATTTTCATACAACCAGGCACGTTCTGCTATGTATTTTATATTACTACTGGTTATAATAAGAGTCTCACCGTTTGAAACAAATGAGAAATTTCCCCATTTAGCAACATCTAAATGTTTCGGAGACACTTCTTTGATGAAAGTTGTAGTCATACTTTATTTAAGTTATTTTGTCAGGAGTTAGTAAAGATATAAGCAAATCACAAAGAGGTTGAACGGGAAGGGACATCCCCTCCCCAACTGGTAGGCCCTCGACTGCCCGGAACAACAAGAGGGAGATGTCCGCTTTTTGAAGGTTTCAGCATACAGGTGGTATTACTACACTACTTATTAGGGAACCTTATTATAATGATATTGTTCCCATCCGCAAAAATACGAAAAAAAATGCATACAAAAGAAGAATAGGTATTTTTTGTGTTTAAAACGACCAAAATAGGAAATAGAGTGTAGGGAAGGTATTTGCATCGGCTTCTCAAATGAATCCAATGCGTGAGGTGCTGTTTTTGAGGATGGTCTCCTCTTGACAGAAACGCTGTATCTTGTCTGCGTCCACTGAGGACTCGCCATAGAGGATGGACACCACGTCACATTTGCGAACGATGTTCTCTATCTGACCACCGCTAAAATCATACAAGGTGGCCAGTTGTAGCGCCATATCCTCACTGAGCGGCAACATAGACAGCCAGATTTTCTGTCGCTGCTCGATGCCAGGTCGGTCAAAACGCACCTTGTAGATGAAACGACGCTCAAAAGCGCTGTCTAAACTCTGCTCAAGGTTGGTCGTGGCAATCATGATGCCGTCGAGCTTCTCCATTTCCTGAAGGATAATGTTCTGGATGGTATTTTCCATTTTGTCCACAGCTTGTGATGCATGTCCCATGCGTGTGCCGAGGATGGCGTCTGCTTCGTTGAAGAGCAGTATCGGAGTTCTGTCGCATGTCTTGCAAAGTGCGCGGTAGTTGTCGAACACCGCTTTGATGTTCTGCTCGCTCTCCCCCACCCATTTGCTCTTGATTTCCGACATATCCACCTGCATGATGTCACGCCCCGTCTTGTGGGCAAGCTGGAGCACACTCTCCGTCTTGCCAGAACCAGGTGCCCCGTAGAAAAGGCATGCGAAGCCTGTCCTTCTGCCGTGCTCTTTGAGCCGTGTCTGAATGGCTGCCAGTTTCTCCCCGTCCAGCAGTTCCGACAAATCCTCTATCTGCCGTCCTACCTCTTCGTTGAAGAACAAATCCTTTTGAACTATGCTGTTGGCCTTTATTGCCTCTGAAGGTGTTTCACGTTTGGGAAGGGTGAATCCTTTCAGCAATTTCTCGCGTGCAGTCGTTGTGAGTTTGAAAGTCGACCGGTTGAGAAGTCCCTCCTTGCTGGCATATTCCACGATGTGTTTTTTTAACAAGATATGGCTATCTTCCTCCAAGTTATGAATCTCGTTGAATGCCTCATGCCGGTCATCGAAGAGAAAGACCAAACTCTCAGAAGGAATGCTTTCATGATGGTTAAGCACCAGGTGACGAGCTATTTGTGTCACCATCAACTTGCTGTTGTCAGGAAGATTCAACCTCTCCAAGTTCTTGACATATCGCAGGTTGCCGTTAGCTTCAAGAAGTTGTTCGAACTCCTCTTTAAGCATTTCAGTGTCTATCTCCTCTTCTTTGCGCTGGTGCGTCAAATCGAAGAACATTTGGAAAAACTGTATGCTGTCTTTTGCGGCAAACGACTTTGCAACAAAACGGCTATCGTTCTTGAAGGCATTTAATACGTCCTCTGGCACTACATATCCGAGTGATTCTTTTCCATATTTTCTTTTCACCTTTCTTAGGAACTTACGTTTTACTAAGTCGTCGATATCTTCATGAAACTTCATAACACGAACTTTTGGACAGTCCATAAACCTAGCAATGTCGGAAATGGTGACACTGCTACCATCTGAATTGCCTTCAACAAATAGAGCAATAAGAATTGCCTGAATGGTATTGATGCCTTGGAGGTCGGAGATATATTTAAGGTACGGTTCTAATGAATCACTATATGCCATATAGGAGTCCTCGATTTCCAATAATATGTTCTCGAAGGCCGAGTACATGGTTATCTTTTCTTCCTGTCCTACACTGACTATGACTATTTCCTTTTTGTCTTCACCCTTGCTCTTTCTTTTGTTATTTGCTTTCCTCATATCTTCGGTATAAAAGTGTGTTATGGTCTATCAAATACTCCTTTTTCTTATCGACTGCAAAACTATAAAGAACGAACGGATTGAAGGGATTTTTTATAGGTATAAGAGTGGAAAGAGAAGCAAAATGACTAAATTTGCAACAGCGTAGCGAATGAATGGGGTTTAGAGACACAGACGTTGACTATACCCTAACACGTGGTGCATGCGCAAATAGTCATCTATCTGTTTAAAACAAAAATGAAGCAATTGGAACCCAACGGAGGAATACCACGGCACATCCTGTTGATGATGGCTGTGTTGGCAGGGTTCACCGTTGCCAACCTTTATTACAACCAGGCTTTGCTGGAGTTGATCAGTCAGGGTGTCGGCATCACACAGGCTGAAGCCAACCTTATCACGGTCATCACACAGGTGGGCTATGCCTTAGGATTGCTGTTCATCGTACCAATGGCAGATATGGTGTCAGTACGACGTATCACCACGTTTGCGATGAGCGTGGCAGCAGCGTCAGCATTGTCGATTGCATACGCCAATAATGTCTGGGTGATATGGGGCTCTTCGCTGACGTTGGGACTCTGTTCCATCATGCCGCAGCTATATATCCCAATGGCAACACTCTATTCACGACCCGAGAACAAGTCACGCAATATGGGTTACGTGGCATCAGGTCTTCTGACAGGCATTCTGTCTGCCAGAGTCATCAGCGGATATGTAGGAGAATGGCTTGGATGGCGTGCCATGTTCATCATCGTGGCGGTGTTCATGCTCCTTGGCCTTGTTGTCACGCTCGTGATGATGCCACAGATACAGCCTCTGTTTCGTGGCACCTATAGGCAACTGATGGGGAGCGTTGGAAGCATTTTTGTAAGCCATCCTCGCATTAGGCTTTATTCATTACGTCCTGCCTTGGGTTTCGGCAGCGTACTCTCCGTATGGTCATGCCTGGCCTTCCACCTTGCAGAGCCACCCTTCGAAGCAGGAAGTGGCATGGTGGGGATGCTTGCATTATGCGGTGTTGTAGGAGCCGTGGCCGCCAGTGGTGTGGGCAAATATGTGCCCAAGGTGGGCATCTTGCGCATGTCTGTCATCGGGGCCAGCTGTCAGTTGTCCGCATGGGTGGCTGCATACATCTTCGGAGATTCGTATGGTGGTATCATCGCAGCCATCATCCTTGCCGACATTGGTGCGCAGTGCCAGCAAATCAGCAACCAAAGCGGCAGCTTGCAGCAATTGCCAGAAGCCACAAACCGAGTGAACACCATTTTTATGACTGCCCTTTTCATCGGCGGCAGTCTCGGTACCCTACTTTCTGGCATTGGATGGAGCCATAACGGATGGACAGGAGTCTGTTTTGTAGGTGCCTCTTTCGCTATCTTATCGCTTCTGCTGTCAGGATATGATAAGATGAAATATGGTCAATCAAGAGAGAAATAGGTGACGGACAGCAAAGGTTACATTTCAATACCCACGTATTGGAAGAACTGTTCTGGCCAGTAATTCATGATGAGTTCATCGGGGAACCCGACTTCATCAACAAGCGGCATGATACGACTGTAGTCTGCTACCTGGAAAGATATATGCGCATCACTACTGAGAATAAGAGGGACATCATGTTCTTTGCACAAGCGGAGGATTTCCAGACTGTTCGATATAGCGACAGTTTTCTTTCTTTGGGGAGCAAGAGAATGGTTGTTAATCTCCAACAAAGTGTGAGTATCTTTCGAAGCCAGCACCAACTGCTCGAAATCCATCTCGGCCGTTCCGTCTCCAGGGTGGCTGATGATATGTATCTTGGGATTGCGGATAACGGCCAACATTCCCTCTGTATTTTTAGTTATATCACCACCCTTCCAACAATTACCATGGATGCCAGCAATAGCGATATCCAGACGGTCAAGGTACTCGTCATTAAGATCCAGACTTCCATTCGTATCGAGGATGTTAACTTCACAGCCCATCAGCAATCGAATGCCATACATCTGCCGTGGCACTACAAACATATTCCTGAAATACACCAAAGGGCTTGTCCCTGGAATACTAGGCCCGTGTTCAGTGACACCTAACACCTGTAGTCCCTTGTCTGCTGCAGCTTTGACCATCTCCTGCAAACTACTATAGGCATGACCTGACGCCATGGTGTGCGTATGAACGTCCAATAACACCTTTTTCATCTATTCATCTCACGTTTATACAAGTTTTCTCTTGAGCAACTTCCTGCATTTTGACTTCAGATGGAAAATGATAAGTGTCCGACTCCCTACACCATTTTCAAGTACTGTATGATATCCAACGCATTCCACTTCATCAAAGAAAACATTGGCATTATTTATTCTTTTGAATAGAAGAATTCGTTTGTTCTTGTCTACGATCGCAGTATTGGCGTTTTCTGGAGAGAAATGTTGGTCGAATTTCTTTTCTTGACCTTGTCCTATCATCTCATAATCTACACCTTCTATGTCGGAATACTCGTTAAATCTTTTGTCTAGGAGTACTGCAACGAGATTAGTCTTTCTCAAGAATGCTTGCCTATAGAAAGGATCTTTTATTATCCATGTCTCATCGGGTGCAATGGAAAAAGACTCATCATTAAATGTAAAAACCACCTTTTCACTATTAACGGGTGGCTCCGGTTTTTTCCAATCGGGCAAAAGGATTTTAACTACTTCCTCCATTTTCTCTTTTGGATAGTCCTCTTGCATCATAAAGTTGACAAGCTTCTTATAGCGAATGTCAAGTTCCTTCTGCCTCTTTTGTTCATTGATGTCGCTAATGGCCTTTTGTACCGTGACAGATTGACGGCACAAAGATGCCACTTTCTCAATGATGTTTTGTTCTGTTACATCTGAAAGATTGGCTTCAATGAATTTTTTTCCAGGAATCTCTTTGATAAGTTCCGCTTCAAAATTATCCAATTGTTTACTCCATAGTATCCTATGTGCCTTATTAAATAAGAAAATTGTCACATAAGCTATTTGGTTTGTTATGTCATACCAGAATATAATATCATCTTTATGCAATACATTAGTTTTCCTTGAGCATAAGAGGGCATTATTGGAACTACATCGGATTTGTGATATCGATGTGATGAAATCTATCTTGTCAGGAAACCCAACAACATTTGGAAGGACATGGGGAACGGGCCTGATACTTGTTTGGGATATTGATTGTTTGTCCAGCTTAGGTGTTATTGTAACTGATACAGAAGGTTGGTTCGTTTCAATGTTGCCTGTTTGTTTAGAGAAAATCTCTTGTGAGAGAGCAGAAAGCTTGGAAAGATATTGAAGATGAAACTCTTCAATTCTAGATATTGCTACCTCTAAACCCAAAAGAACATCGGTATCAACAAAAATTCTTAGTTTTTTACCCTCTCTCTTCAGGACTACTTTATCCCAGCCTGTATGGATCTCCTTCCCATTCTCTCTTGAATAGATTCTCCATGTCTCACTGCCTGGTTTTTTAATGAACAAGTAGTTCTCCTCTATCTCATATTCATCTTCTACCAGCCAGCTTTCATTCTCCAGAATCCTGTCATTATCCAAATTAAGGAAAGATAGATTACCCTCTAATTCCTTGCAAACGAACATCCGTTTATCTAATAGCCTGACAGGAGCAGAAGAGAAAGAGGCCAAAGGTTTGACATTATGGTTCTCATTATATATACGGTATATGCTCTTGTCGTGAAGCTTGCAAATCAGATATCCATAATTCTCCGTAATGGAATCGAACTTTTCACTAAAATGAACAGTCTTTTGTCTTGTACCTCCTATAATGTCTGCAGGTTTGTAGAGGTGTAATGTGTACAATCCATATCTGCATGTAGAATAGTACCCATTATTGAATCTATCTGCCAACATGGTATCTTCATAGTATTCATATGCAGCCGTTTTATTCCATGCATATTTTCTTTCTTTGGTATGAAAATATATCCATTTGGACATGTTCTCTTTAGCAAAACCTGTCAGTTGTATTGGTCTACTTCGATGGATATCCTTACTTTCTGGACCAATGTACTTATAGGTGTCCCTTTCAAACGAACCATCCTCATATATCAAATGGACATAAGGTGCATCACTTCTATATGCAGCGAAACTACATGTATCGAAAGAATATGCATCTGTACATTTAAAAGTATGAGCCACTTTTGCAGATTTTTGGTTCAATGCAAATACTTCTTTTTCTACATTGTACAAAAGGAAGCAACTATCATTAGGGTACAGTTTATAGTAATTGCTGTGTTCATTGAGTCGTTCAATTCTAAGAAACACGTCTTCTACCAGAACCTCGCCATCTTTTTGGAGCTGATACTGGTTTTCGGCTATTTTAAGGATGTCAATCATAGTTATACTTATTGTCTCTATTGTTCTATAAATTGTGTGTTCTCTGTTGGAGTTACATCGTTGATGTCTATGTTACACATCAGAATTCCATTGACAAAAACATTGACCAACCCTTCTGAATCTGCTGTACCTAGATATGTTCCAACTTGTTCAGTGAAATTTTCCGGGTCATTCTCATCTCGGATAATTACCTTCACCTCTGTTGCACTTTTAAATTTCTTAACGCTAATACTTGACTTAGACAATTCCATTGGCTTGTCAAGAATGTCATTACACAGAGCCAATAGAGCGTCTAGTGTCTGTTGATTTATATCGTTGCAAATTGTTTTAGCGATGACCTGATAGTTATCCCGTAGAAAAGTGAAAAGGTCCTTGAGCCTATCTGTCTCAATGATTCTCTTCGTCATATTCATGGAGGAAGCATCGTACATTGCAACGAACTTACTTCCGGAGGGAAGATCAGACGTTCCGAAGAACAACTTCCCGCTGAAGTAATTAATGTCATTCCTGTCAAAAGCATTTCGACGTAGGAATGTTTCGAAAAGAATTTCTGCTATTTGCTCGGTCTTCACACCAGCATTATCAAAAGAAGGCGTAAAGAAAAGTGTACCCGTGGTAGGAAATGGTCTGAATTGGAAGACTTCATCGTATCTATTGTATTCTCGATGTTGGCCAGTTATTTCATAATATCCCCAAATATTGCAGTATTCACTAACATTCAAGTTATAGATCAGTGTGTCTCCGCATTCAATGACTTGTTGATTTTCGGTCTTAAAGTTGGGAATCAAGTATTTTCTATTAAAGGAGGTGGTTTTTTTATACTCGTTATTTTCAACAGCCGTCTTAATGACCTTTTCTCTTTGATCGACATATTTCACCCTTTGTCTTATTCTCTTGGTTCCACCCATTGTTTCCCGGATAGCACCCCTGTACGCCTCTGTAGTTATTTGATTTCTGCTTATAGTTTCCTTGGTATCTTCGTCACCAAGTTGGATAGTGAATTGCTTGTCGAAATATCTCAATGGATATTCAAAATGAGGATTGTTACTACCTGCTATTTTCTCATAAGAGTAAGTTAGCTGGCCAGTTAGTACATCATTACACAGCTTGACAAATGACACGGGGAAGCATCCTCCATCGCTGAATGCCTTTCTCCTGTTGATGCCACCTTTCCATTGCTTGTATTCACATTCGTCATGGTCACCCACATGGCAAAGGGCGTGAATGTTTTGTACGTTCTCATCTTCGAGATACAATGCAGGTTCATAAGTAGGAAGGACCTTGTTGATATCATAGGTGGGATCCGTGAACAGCAAGTTGGATGCAAAAGACTGGTTATTCCTAACAATAATAACATAGCTTTCTCCTTTGCAGTGATATCGGCCAACGCGTCCTATACGTTGCTGATAGCTATTCATATCTTGTGGCATATCTGCTATTATAACCACATTCAATCCGTCAATATCTATACCTATTTCAAGCGCACTGGTACTGATGACTCCCCTAAACGAGCCGTCCTCCAAATGACTGGTGATTTGATCGACAGTCTCTTTCTCATATCCGGCTCGGAAAGGATAAATGCCAGTTTTCTCTGCATTATTCTCTAGCCTTTCGTGGAATGCTTTAAGGCCTACCTGTTGGCGGCTTTCAACAAAGGTAATGCTTTTGTAATCGTCTAACTTAGCCAATTCATAAACTAGGTCAGCCACTTTATCATTTCCACGGTCTGGTTCATTTGGTATACTTTCTACAAAAAGGAAATTCTTTACTGCACTTGGTGACCCGTCTTGTATGAGATCTATCTCTATAAAATCTCCCACGCCGGTAATGTCAGATGAATGTTTGATGGCATTTGGCATTGTAGCAGATGCTGTGATATACTGAGCAAAGTCATCACGTCCTCTTAATAGTCGCCGAACATTATTGAGTCTTCTGAAAAGATATGCAGAGTTTGTTCCGAATAAACCTTTATATAAATGTAGCTCATCAATAATCACCATGACGAGGTTCTTAATGTATTCGCCAATTTCGGGATAACGGTTGATTCGGCCTAAAAGAAAGGCATGCACGACATCAGGAGTCATAACAAGTACATCAGATTCTTTTATTCTCTGGAGCCTGTCTGGTGTTTTTACAGAACCATCTATTTGTCCAATTTTGAGACCAGAATCTCGCCATCTTTCCAATTGTTGCCTATTCAAAGCCTTCATTGGATATACGGCCAAGATTTTCCCTTTTGGATTTTTGGCCAATGCCTCCATAGCAGACAATTGGAATATTTCAGTCTTTCCCGAACTAGTTGATGTTGTGACACAAATATTTTTCCCGGCTTTTGATTCTTGAATGGCCCTATGCTGATGAGACCATAATGAGGGTATGTTTTTCCTTTTGAGAAAAGCAAATGCCCTATTGCTTAGGTTCAGGTCTTCATAAGACGCACTTTCAGCTGGTTTGGCTGGCTCAATTTTTTTATGGCAAATCTTGAATCCAGTATTCTTGATAATATCTTCTACGGTCATAGATTATGTAGATTTGAATGTTGAATAGTAAATGTAGTGCAAATGTAGGAAAAAAAAGTCAAAAGTCATCCATTATATATATATATCACAAAAAATGAAATGATTACTTGAATTAGGACTTACTTTGTCGTAACCGACTTCTCCACATTCTCCGTACGCTTGTTGAAAATGGCATCGGCCTCATTGAAGAAGAGGATGGGCATCACCTCGCAGCACTTGCATATCCTGCGGTAGGAATCGAACACCCCCTTGATGTTCTTCTCAGTCTCCCCCACGAACTTGTCGCGCATACCGGCGATGTCTACCTGCAAGATGTCGCGGCCTGTGCGACTTGCTATCTGCAGCACCGTCTCCGTCTTGCCCGTTCCCGGAGCACCATAGAAGAGACAGGCGAAGCCCTTGCGCATCCCTTGGTCTGTCAACCGCTGCTGTATGGCTGGAAAGTTTTCCTGGCTCAGTAGGTTGGCCAGACGCTCTATCTGCTGCTGTTCTGCCTTGTTGTAGAACATTGCCTTCTCCTTGATGCTCGTGTGGGATATCACTCTCTGGGCATGCTGGCAAATATCCATATCCTTTTTTCCTTGGGGTACAAACCCCTTGAGCAGTTCTTCCTTGCATTTGCGAGTGAGGACGAAACATTGTGGGGAGGCCATGCCATCCACACAGGCATGCTCTATCAAACCATCCTCGAACAATTTATGCGTACCTTTGCATAATGTGTATTTCATGCGGTCCACGAAGTCATTGTCAGGAAAAACCTGATCCAATTCAACAAGGTTGAGACCTTCATCCTCCGTGCCTCCCCATTCGGCATAGTCACAGACAGTCATCATGAAGAACAGCAAATCATGCAGGTTTTTTTGGTATTTGAGGGCTTCTCTGCACAACGGCAGGTGGTTGTTAGCCTCGCACATCATCAATATCCAGTCCTCGTCATCAGTCAGATTAGTATCCATGCTCTTGACATTGGTTTTGACATATTTCATCACCTTGTTGACAAAGAAACCGAGTTCCAAGCCGTCGATTTTCTCCGGCACGAATGGTCCGTTTTCCCGTAACGCACATGTCACTCCAGGAGCCACGCAGAAACCCTGATAACAGCTACTGAACTCACGCACATTCCTGCGTATGAGCCAGCGTTTCGACACAAGGTCTTCTATCTCATCTGAGTATTTCATGATGGAAAGACGGCTGCACCTTACGCATTTGGCTATCCCTTTCCATGTCATTGGCTCATCATTCTCCAGAAGTATCGCCAATATGGCTACCTGTATTCCCGTCATGTCCAGCTCCTTCGTCAGGTAATCAATGGGATTCTTGGCTTTCTCCCAGAATTTATTAGAGAGGCGTTCCTCAAGCACCACGCTCAGCACCCTGTCAAGGGCAGAGATAAGGGTCCATGTATCAGGTTCTTCGTACTCGTTGTCAAAATCGGGTGTGATATAATCAAAATCGTCGTCAAACATGCTTTTCCTTTTTATGTGAAAATGATATTTTTTGTATATAGTTTTAGAGATTCTTTTCAGCGATATGCCGAAAGTCAGTTCGTCATGAGCTCAACAGAGGTAGATGTTTTCTCAGGGTGTTTCAGTATGTCAAAGAGCGCATATTCAATTCACATGACCGGAATTGTGGCACAAAGGTATGTAAAAGAAATAATTTGGGCTGGTTTATTATAGGTATAAGAAAATCGAGGTTCACAAAAAGATTGTGGTCGAGTGAAAAAAGTAGGTATTCTGACAGAACACCTACTCATCATGGGCTATAATTCGCAAATAAATGACATAATCCAAAGAAATAAATATTTACAATGATTTTACCCACTTTGCAAATACAGATTATTTCTTTGTTAACGGGGTGAAGATTTCTTGCTTCACCCCGTTAGTTTTCTGGACAACTATTTATTCATGCATTTGTTACTTCAATCATACTGCGGCCCTCGCCCTTCTTGACCACCTGTATCTTTACAGGGATACGCTCTTCTAGTTCCTCGCGGTGGGAAATGATGCCCACGCGGCGATTGGTCTGTCCGGCTATCTCCTGAAGTTTTTCAAGTGTCTGCATCACGGAATCAAGACTTTTTTCGTCGAGTGTGCCGAAGCCCTCGTCAATGAAGAGGATATTGACGTTCATATCCGGTCGGTTGAGCGAGGAGAGGGCCAACGAGAGGGCGAGTGAGATCATAAAGCGTTCGCCACCCGAGAGGACAGTGACACTGCGCACCTGATTCTTGTTGTAGCGGTCGAGAACCAGTATGCTCAGTTGCTCATTGTCCTCACTGCAGGTCAGGTGATAGCGGTCGGTAATCTGCTCCAAGTAGATATTGGCATTGTTGAGCAACGGACGGAGGATATAGGTCTGCACCAGTGTGCGGAAACGGGTGCCACCAAAGATGCTGTTCAGCTTATCCCAACGCACAAAACGTCGCTTGGCTTCTTCAAGCTTCGCCTCAATCTCCTTCAGTTTCTCGAAGTTTTTCTTATAGTCGTCAAGACGGGTTTGAGTCTGAGCCATTTTCGACACCACCTCGTCGCGCTCGTTGTTGGTAGCAGTTTTCTCGTCCTCCAACTGCTGTTTGTCGGGAAATTCAGAACGGTCACTGATGTCGAGTTGCCGGTACGCAGCGTCAATCTCTTTTTGGGCTTTGTCAATAGTTTCTTTTTGCGACTTCAAAGTCCAATCAGTGTCACCTACGAACTTTCGAGCTGATGTCACCTGCTTTTCCTTAGCTATCAACTCTATGAGCGTCTGTTCGGTCTTTCCTGACTCTTGATAGTAGGTATTCAGCGCAGCGGTCGAAGCTGTTATCGTCTGTTCACACTCTTTCAGTTTGGAAGTGAGGGTAGTTACCTTGCCCGTCAATGTGGCCCACTCTGCATTAATGTCACGACAGAGATAAGCCTGTGGCTGTTCTGCCACTTGCCAGTCAGGGCACGACTGGATGATGTTTTCACAATTTCGTGAGAGCAATCTGACAAGTGTGTCAGCTCTATCATACGCATTGGTATCGTCAGTAAGCTGTTTATTATGGGCAGAATATTCCTTCGCATCGTCTTTCAACCTCCTTCGGACAGCGTCAGTTTCTGTCTGCCAGTCATCAGCATAGCCTGAAAGCTGTTTGTTTAAATCTTCCTTAATTTCTTCACACTCTTGTTGGAGGTGTTTATATTCCTTATCCAATCGCAAGATGGCTTCGCCATTTACTTTTACATCGTTTTCTGCCTTTGTTTTTGCCTTCTCTGCCTTGAGTTTTGCGTCATCCAGAGGTTTCTTTTCTTTGAGGAGCTCGTTGATTTTTTCTTGCAGTCGCTCAACATGTGTCTGTGAAGCCTTTAGCTTTACGATGTCAGCACGCACATCTACAAGTGCTTTCTCTATCTGAGGTATGAGTGGTTCTCTGATGTCCAGCCCCATCTTGGAGACTGTTTTCTCTATATCCTGCTTGTCTTTATTATTCTTTTGGTCTGCCTTGCCCAACTGTTTGACCTTCCCTTGAAGTGCTGTATCAAACTTAAGGAAAGCGTCCCTGGAGTCATCCCTCCGACGTGTTGCTGACGACAGCGCGGCTGCAGCCTTCTCCTGTTCCTCTTCAAGAGGGGTAAGAATACCATTGAAGTCATCACCAAGGTGGTTATGGTCAATGGACTGACCGCAAAGCGGACAGATGTCTGCCTTTTCTTCCTGAAGGCGATGGCGCAAGTTGACAAGTGTGTCTTTTACACTCATCCGCATGGTCATCAACAGTTTTTCAGCCTTCTCCGATTCTTCTTTCCTAGTCTGATAGTCAGATTCTGCTTTTTCCTTGGCCTCTCTGAGCGCAGCCAGTTTGTCTTTTTCGGCCTTTATCTCGTTTCTGAGTTCATCAGCCTCTTTTTGGCTGGCCAGCAATGTGTTACATGAGTTTCCCAAATCTTCAAGGGAGTTTCTCCTGCCCTCTGTCAGGCTGAGTTGGTCATTGATAGCCTGTGGATCAAGGGCTGTCCGCTGCTTGCCCAGCTCCTCTATCTCATCTTCCTTAGCTTTGACGGCTTTGCCGGCATCTGCTGCTTGGGTTTCGGCTTTTTCCTTTGCCTTTTTGAGCGGTTCGGTCTTTGTCCTTTCTTGTTGAAGAAGGGAATATGTATCCTCGGTCTTCTTCAAGCCGGCAAGATACTGGCCAATCTTCAAGTCGGTCTCTCCCGCACTTGCAAACAGGCTGTCATATTGCTTGTGCTGGTCTATCCATTCTTGTGTTTGGGTGATAGCGTCATTCAAGTCCTTCATCTTGTTTTGCCTGTCGATGATATCAGCAGAAAGCTTCAAGAAGGTATCATGCGAAGCCTGAAGTCCATCCTTGGCCGTCTGCTGCTCACGTTTCGCCTTTTGGAGGTCGGCAAGTGTCTGTCGCTGGGTTGTGGTGGCATCCCAATCTGTAAAGAGCATTTTATTTTGCAGATACTCTTCACCAGCAACGACGGCCTCCAGTTCTTGTTTCTTCTCCCGTGCCTTTTCCTGCGTGCTTTCATTTTGCAGCACTTGCCCCACAAGTTTCAGCCTGTCTTCCTGAGCTTTTATCTTTTCATCGAGCGCTACCTTCTGCTGTGAATCGGCCTGCAGCTGCCTGGTCAGCATCTCTACCTCCTCATCGCTCAAGGTGTGGGGTTTCTCTGTGTCATACTGCGTCTGTATCGTCTTTTGTTCATCCTTTGCTTTCTTCCACAGGCTGTTTATAGCCTCACCGTATGCTGTGAAATGCTGGGTGTTAGTCAACTGTTCCAAAATGGCCTCTCGCTCTTTCTTGTCACCTGTCAGGAAATTGGCAAACTGCCCTTGGGCAAGCATGGCCATACGCCCGAACTGCTGGAAGTCGAGTCCCACAACCTCCTTGATGGTCTGCTCCACATTATCTTTTGTCCAGTCACCATTGCCCACTCGTATCTCCCATGTGGGCTTACGGTGTTTCAAAGGGCGAACTCCAGTTTCCTTATCTTTGTACCCCCGCACCATTCCGAGCGTCAAGCGGGCATGATATTCCTTACCGTCATTACCCTCGAAGACCACCTCACTGTAGCTCTCGTCCTTTTCAGAAATGCCTAAGCGGGTGTATTGTTCGATGCTGGCCACACGGATCTGTTCGCCCCCAGCATCGATATAGTTGTTCTTGGTGGTATTGGCAACATTGGCTATACGTGGTGTCGTCTTATAGAGTGCCATTGATATGCCGTCGAGAATGACAGACTTACCAGCTCCTGTATCTCCTGATATCAGGAAGATGGAGGCAGGCTGGTCAGTGCAGGCATCGTTTAGTCCATGTTCAAAATCAATATCGGCACACTCTATGGAAGCGATATTACGGATATGCAGTTCTTTCAGTCTCATGGTTCGGCGGTTACTTAATTTTCGATTGTTGTTTCTCTTCTTTCAGGCGCTCCATCTCTACCTTTACTTCTTCAAAGGCCTGGCGAACGTCTTCAAGGTCAAGGCCAGAGTATTGGTCTTGCGTACGCTCGATGAACATCATGGGGTCGGTCATCTGCTGCAATTCAGCAACCTCAAAGACCAACTCTTCTTTATTTGATGCTTTAGCTTCATTTATTCCCGTCCACAATACCTTGGGGTTGTATCGCCACTCCTCATTGTAAGGCTGGAGGGCATCGTAAACCAACTGATTGAAATTTGCAGGCAGGTCGGTGTTCACGTCGAAACGGAAGCGGAGGTAGCCCCTTTCGCCCTCTTCCACAAATGCTTTCATCGTCTCCAATGCTTTTTCGTAGAAAGAGAATGACGTGCCATCTATCGGAAGTACATAGAAATGTCGATATTCGTCAATACGGAGCTGACGGATATGAACCTTTCCTTTATGGCTGTCGATATCCACGAGACTCACCGAATGAGGATAGGTCTCGTCACAGCTGACATGCAGCGCACTCCCGGAGTAGCGAATGACCGGTGAAGGATAGCTTATCGCTTCGGCCATCGCATCCTCCTGATGACTTATGGTCTGCGGTTTATGGATATGTCCTAAGGCCAGATAGTCGAACCCATTGCCCATCGATTCCACATCAAGCGTGCGCAAGGTGCCAATATCAAATCCGTGGCCTGTAACATCAAGACCTGTCACGGCCTGATGGGCCATCATGACAACAGGCAGACTGGATATGTTGTATTCCGCCACCTTGTTGAGTATGGACTGGATAATATCTTTTCGCTCACCTGACATATAGGGCAGAGCAACGATATAACCGCTGTTGAGCTTGATGATATATCGGTCCTGCCAAACGCTACGGCTGGGCGCATCAGTCTTTTCCAGACTATCTGCAGCAGGAGACGTTCCTATCAGATGTGCATTAGCCAACTTCCAGACAGAGCTGTCGGCCTGGATGCGTGAGGCAGAGTCGTGATTGCCCGCCGTGATGACAATGCACATCTGTGGGCAAACATGGTGCAGATGGACGAAATAGTCGGTGAAGGCTTTCTTGACAGTGGCCGACGGCTGCTGTATGTCGAACACATCGCCACTGACTAACAGTGCATCGGGTTGTTCCTCCTTGCACCATTGCTCCAATTGAAGGAAGAAGTGACGGTGTTCGTCGCTTCGGTCGTAGTTCTGATAGATGATCTGCCCCAGATGCAGATCGGCTGTATGCAGTATTTTCATTCGATTTTATATTATATGAAATGTATTCCGTAAAGTTAGCAAAAATAACTCAATATTGTTGTAATCATCATACTCATTTATTACGATTTTTATATAATCACGATAAGTCTACTAGCATCATTGACTATCGTCTTTCTCTGTCATGACGTGGTAGGGTTCAAGCAAACATGGCTCTGCACTGCCGCTCCATCGATTCTACCTACACTTTTTGCTCGCCCTAAAGGCAAAAATTGCCATGACAAAATCGGTAGAGCCCACCTAACATGCAAAAGTACGAAAAATAATTGTCACTCCAAATTCATTTTCACTCATGATTAAATCAACATAATTTTGTTCTATCATTCTGACATTCTTTCTTTCGGATTTGATTCAATTATCATAGAATCCTTTGGTAACTGCCTTTCTCCATAGGTATGGGGTATCTATCTCGTTACTAGAATATACAGGCTAGATAATAGCTCAACTTGGGTGCCGATGGTGCACGTTTGAACTTCGACGTGTCTATCTTTACGGTCACGTTCAGTCCGTATTTGCTGTTCAGTTCCTCGGCCATCTTTAAGAATTCCTCGCCATGTGTGAGGTAATTGTCGATATGCTTGAAGGCGAGATAGTAGTGTATCATCTCATGGACGATGACGTCGCGCAGCGCATCTTCCTCCCAGTCGTAGTAGCATGATATCTCCAAGAGCTGTCCCCTTACTCTCCGTCTGCCGATGATTTTTCGGCAGGAGAACTGGCCGCAGAGGCGGTACGACTTCAGTAGTTGTACTAGCGGCATGGGAAGCTCTCTGTTGAAGTAAAGACGGTTATATTCCCTGAATTTTTGCCAAATCATCTCTATTGTTATCTCCATCGTTCGTTGTTGAAATGGTTAAAAATGTATTTAAGTCCTAACTTGCTTGAAAGACCAGACGTTCGGAGTGGCGGGATTGACTTCATGTTGACCTAAAATGATGTTATGCATACGGGAATTTATTATGATCGAGGTTGCCTTATTCTGAGAGCAAAGTTATGGAGAAAGAATGAATTAAGTCCGGTTTTTATAGGTATAAGAAGCGATAGGGGAAGAAAGTAATCCTCCCCCACCCTTTTGTGGTGGTTCAGCTGTGAGGGAAAACACCGTTTGTCTTCATGGAGCGGAGCTCGCGAATGCGCTCCGTTTTGGGAAGTTTAGATACAGGCAGTTCAGTCCGTTCAGATACTGGTAGTTGACATCATTGCAGTACTGGTGACTTACTGGAGGGTTATAGGCCTTGCCAACGTCCTTGATGATGACTGTGAGGCGTTCTTGAAGATTCTGCAAACTCACGTCGAATGCACCTGATTGTCCTGTCTCCTTTCCCATGTCCAGTTCGTGGCGGGTCAGTTCCTTCAGACAGTGCCACACGTTCATAGCCGTGTCTTTGTTTAGGTCGAGGCTGGCGATGTGGTCTTGCAACAGTTGCAATTTGCCCTTTGCATCGTCCTCGTCAAAGCAGATGGAAACGGTATATGCCTCATAAAGGGTTTTGGTAGGGGTGAGAAACAGCCAATGCAACTTTCCACCCCTGCGCAACAACACGTAAATACAGCCATCGGTTATCAACAGCAGGATCCAGAGTCCCAGAGGTATGGAATACCAGAAATAGTCGGGCTTGACAGTCGAGAAGAGCCAAACCACGGGAAGCATGATGACGAGAGGGCCGAACTGGATGACGGAGGACAACTTGCCGCGCATTAAGAATTACATAGTTCGTCACCAGGCGGGGACGGCCGCTTATTTTCACATATCTTCCCACGGCATCGCACAAGAGCCAGCAAACGCATGCAGCCAGCGAGTATGGCAGATAATCTTCCACCAAGGGAAGCAGTCGTTCCTCATTGGTCAGCAGGTGAGCTATCTGTCCGCTGAACATGCTCAATACCAACGCCAGCAGTCCGTTGAAAAACAGGACAGCCGTCAGGCTCATTGTCACCAGTTGGTTCACTTTTCTGTACTGTTGGTCACCGTATGCTGATGCCACTATCAGGGCGGCGCCTGAGAAGAGCATTGATCCGAACAACTGTACAATGGTCAGAACGGGAGTGACAAGGCTCACCACCGATATGGCATCGGTACTTACAGCCTGGCTGACAACGATGCCTTCTGTCGTCGTATTGATGATGATGACTATCGATGACAACACCGATGAAACGATAAAGTTGCGCAGCGAGTGATGGATGACGAACAGTTTCCGAGGCATTTAACTAACAATTTTTTAAGACCTTTCGATAGATGACCTTATGGTGCCAAGGTGATTTGAAGAAGGTCATAATTCACAATTGCAATCTCTTCTGTTTTGAAATCGCAATGATGGTGCATAAATATTCAATTTGATTGATTTTTTTGATGATTCGGTATAAAAATCAAAACCTTGAGGACACAGATATTATAAAAGTCGCTAACCCGCCACAGAAATACACGCACATCAGCGAGCGTGCTATTTCGCTGTATTGGTAGCCGAAAGAGGTGAATCGAAGCCCCAGCTCGCCGTCGATAACTGGGCCGATTTAACGGTCAAATTTCTCCATCACGTGAAGAATTCCACCGAAGGGGGTGATTTTCTGAGATTTTATGATTATCTTTGTCATGTCATTGATGATTTTACTTGTTTTGAATTGCAGCACTAAGATTAGTGAAAATTAACTTATAAAAATGTTTAACTAAAGTGCTGCGGAATTAAGGATAAATACAAGATGACGAGAAAAGCAAGAGTTCACTGCAGTCCTCGTGATTCACACGTGATTCAAAGTGATGAATAAGAAATGGAAAAATCGAATCATTTTACACCTCCAGTGCCCTATGAAGAAATATCTCTTAAAGAAATACTTGCCGAAACTCATCACCCTCGGTATCATCGCGTACCTGTGCGTTGTGAGCGACATGAATTTCAACGACTCTATGATTCTCTTTTTCGGACTGCTCTTCTTCATCTGGTTCTTCCGAATCATCTACTTCGCCCAAAAAAACAACCCCAAGAAAATCATCTCTGACATAGAATTGCTCATCAAATCGTTGGCGTTTGTCTGGTATGTGTGCTCTCTCAAACCGCTGCGAAAATGGTTGCGAAAGATACGCTATGCAGGCTTCAGCCCCAAACCTTATCCCTTTCTTGCTCTCTACGGCAG
>Ga0256407_10004936_pt1 | contig 21801 bp, 15 predicted proteins | sample RumenRJG_04DNA_FD_193489 | JGI IMG/M metagenome (GOLD analysis project Ga0256407, IMG submission 193489) | Bovine rumen microbial communities from Lethbridge, Alberta, Canada - RJG_04 | ecosystem: Host-associated > Mammals > Digestive system > Stomach > Rumen | place: Canada: Alberta... | reverse complement strand
TGAGAGAAATTTAAATTATAATAATAATAATAATAATAATAATTATAATAATTATAATAATAATTTGAATCAACATTCTTCAATTACAAAAGAGATAAAATATAATATCCAAAATAATAATAATGAAGAACAAAAACAAAAAAATACTAAAAGATTAAATACAAATAATATGGAAGAATATTCATTTAAAAATGTTCATACAAATAATACAAATAGTATTAGTATAAATAATACAATTGGGAATAATAATTCAAGTAATAGAAATTATAATTTTAATAATAATAATAATAATAATTATAATAATAGTAATAATGATAATTTTAATACAGCCAATTTTGATGAAAGTAATGAATATCAATTAAGTCAAATGACAAATATGAGTGAAAGAACTAAGAATTTATTACAAAAAGAAATGAATAATTTTGCAGTTGATAATAGTATAAATACAAATCAAATAAATTTGAGTAATAGTAATAATAACAATAATAACAATTTTAAATAAAGTATTTAATTTTTATTTTTTAAAATTGAATTTTTTTTTTATTTAATCAAAAAAAAATATTAAAAAAAAGGAAAAAAAAATAATTTTATCATTTTTAAATTTTAAACTCAATAATGCATTTATACTTAAAATAAAATTTTTTAATATTAAATTTAATAATCTATATACATAAATTAATAAATGAAGATAAATGAAAATTATTTTCTCTTTTAAATATATCCATATAACAAATATATGCTTTATAAAAGAGAAATAAAATTTATAATTCATTTTTTTTTATTACCTAAAATTTCATCAACATAATTTTTTTTTTGTAAATAAACATTTTTCCTAATTTTAACAAATTTTTTAAAAATTTTTAATCTAGGTCTTTCTTTAATTCTTTCAATATCTTTTTTACATTCATCATTTAAATTCATATTTAACTCTTTAAAAAACAATTTATAAGAAAAATTATTTTCTTTTTTATCATTTTCTTCTTTTTCAAATTGTTTTATATCATGAGAAAATTGACATCTATTTCCATACATACAAAAACCTTTTTCAAAAAAATTTACACAAGGACGTTTTTTATAACCACTTTTTTTACATAAATTTTCTCTTAAATTCTCTTTTCCATGAGCAAAAATACAATTATCTCCAAATTTACATCTTCCATTTATTTCAAAATATTTGCATAATTCTGTTCGATATTTTTTTTGACTTTGTTCTTCTTTTTCTTTTTCTTCTTCTTCTTCTTTTTCCGTTTTTTTATTTTTAAAATAGTCATCTTCAAATTTATTTGAAAATTTTTTTAATGATTTTGGAATAAATGATAAAGAATCTAATTGGAATTTTTGATTATTTTCTTCTTTTTGTTTTAATTTATATTGACTATTTTTATTTTTAAATTCGTTATTTTTTTGAACATTTGTAAAACCCATTTTTTTAATTATTAATTTTTTAAAATGTTTTTTTATAATAGCAATTATTTTTGTCTAAAAAATTAAATAAAAATATTTAATTTTTGAATGAATTAAAATATTTAATTATTTGAAAAAAGAATTAAAAAATTGAAATATTTATAAAAAAATCTTAGTATTAATAAAAAATAAAAAATCAAAGATTATAAATTTTTAAATGAATCTTCCCTTAGTTAAATTAGAAGAAAATAAAAATATAGAAATTACAACAACAAATTCTCAAACATCATTAAATCTAAATGTGAACATAGATTCAACTGAGGTGATAAATAGATTAAAAAATGCTCCATATATAAAATTATATTGTCCATCATTAATGGATAATGAAAATCAAAATTATTACTATATAACTACATGTTCATCAATTAATGATGAATCACCATCTGAAATGAATGAACAATTTTTATTTTTAATAAGAACTAAATTTGAAGGTATATGGGGTAAAAAAGAATTTGAATTATATACAGGAGCAAATCAAGATACAGCTGATAATTACTTTTGTAAATATTATATTGAAGGTATAACATATTGTCAACAATGTGATAAGAATTGTCCATGTCAATGTAAGGATAGAATTTTTAAACCAATGACATTAGAAATTGCTCCTAATAAATTTGATGAGAATCAAAATAAACATGAAATTTCATATGGTTCAATTGAAAGAATACAAAAAAAATGTAATGATTATGGTATTAGGAGATTTTATGGTTATAATAAAAATGATTATAAATATTTTATTGGTTTTGATGATGCTTGTTGTTGTTTTGATTGTAATTGTAATTGTGAAAATGTATATTGTAAAATAAGAGATTATTCAATTCTTTGTTGTTGTTATTCTGGAAAAAAAAGATTTGTTTTTAAACAAATTTATAATAGAAATTCTGAAATATGTGGAGAAATTAATATGGTTTATTCTTATTATTGTTGTTCGGAAAAATCAATTTTTGAACTTAAATTCCCTAATGATGCTGATGTTCCTATGAAATTATTATTAATTGGTGGGTTGATTGATGCATGTTTTGAACCTTATCTTTCAGTTCCTGAAGTTAGAAATAAAAAGGTTAAGTCTTTAATTTATGATATGAATAAATCAATTGTTTTTAACTTAACATTTTTCTTTTCACTTATAATCATATTAATAATTGTAATTAATTTATTAACTAAATCATGACTTCCAATAATAAATAAAAATATTAATATATTATTTGAATATTAAATTTCATTAAAATTAATATTTAATTAAAAAAAATTATTTTAAAAGATCCATCCTAAAAAATTTATAATATTATAAAAATAAAAAATGCATAATCCATTATTCAAAGAAGATAATGTGAGTCTATCAATAACAAATTCTCAAACATCATCAAACAACCAAATAAATCCACATTCAAATGAAATACTAAATAGATTAAATAATTCTCAATATATAAAATTAGAATTTCCAAAAAGAGGATGTGGTGAGATATGTAATATATTAAACACATTTAATATATACACATTAACATCAATAAATGATGAATCCTCAACAGAAGGTAATAAAACTTTTTTATTTCAAGGAAAGATAAAACCAAGAAATTGTGTATGGGAAGAAGTATCAATAGAATGTAAAACAGGTTCATCTCCTGAAACAGCAAATGATTACTTTTGTAGATATTTAATTAAAGGAAAAACATATTGTGGTAATTTTAATGATAATTGTAAGTTATGTTGTAGTGATCTTATATTAAATCCAATGACATTAGAAATTGCTCCTAGTAAATTTGATGAGAATCAAAGTAATTATGAAATTTCATATGGTTCAATTGAAAGAATACAAAAACATTTTACTGGTTATGGTATTAGGAGATTTTATGGTTATAATCAAAATGATTATAAATATCAAATTGGTGATGATAATAATGCTTTAACTTGTAATATGACTTCTTCTTATATTTGTTCTAATAAAAAAAGATTCTTACATAAAATAATTTTTAATAGAAATAAAGAAGAATGTGGTGAATATACTTTTTTTTTAGATAATTCTTGTTGTGATTCTATTAATTATTTTGAAATTAAATTCCCTGATGATGCTGATGTTCCTATGAAATTATTATTAATTGGTGGGTTATTAGATTCTTTAGTACTTTATTATATTTCCAAACCTGAACTTCAAAAACCAAATGCTAGAATTTTAGGTAGTAATCCTATGACAACAATGATTACTTCTGTATTTTTGAATCTTTTAATTTTTGTTGTGTGCTATTCTTTTTTTTATTCTCTTTTTTCTAAATTATATAGGTAATAATTTTTGGATTTTTGTATGAATAGAAATTTTTATTTATTTTTTTTTTTAAAATCATTAATTAAAATATAATAATCATTATTTGTTCATAATGAATTGAAAAAAATAATATCATCTTATATATTAATCATTATAAAACAAAAATCAAAATATAATAATAAATTTTTTAATTAAATATAATTAAATAATTATAATATTTAAATTATTAAATATTTATTTTTCTATTATGATTATTGTTTTGGTTAAATATTGATTGTAATATTGAATTATAATTTTGAATTATTTTAAATATATTACTTATATTTCAATATTTTTATTAAATATGAATATATAAAATTTAAATTTTGATTTAATTATTTTTATAATAAAATATTTAAATATTATAATGTCAAGACCAAGTAGTGGAATAAAAAAATATTCAAATGGAAATGATCAAAAATCTCAAAATAATTTAATCATAATTCAAAAAGATAGAAAAGGAAATGAAAATTCCCAAAAGAACTTAATAATAATAGAAAATCAACATTTTAAAGCTCAATCAAATATTGAACATGAGATAAACAAAGAAAAAATAGAGAAAAGAATAAAAGAAATAGAAAAAAATGTATTAAATTTAAATTCAAATACAACAAAAAATAATTTGATAAAAACAGAAAAAAATGAAAATATAAAATTAAAAACAATAAATCCTTCAGAAACATCAGATAAAAAATTTCAACCAAGTGATAAGGCATTAATAAGTTCAGAAACAATAAATGAAAATGATGAAAAAAGAACAAAAATAATATCAACAATAAAAATAGAAAAAAATAAATTTGATAATTCAAAAAATAATAATGAAGAAGATAATGAAATTAATTATTATGATAATGATGATGAAGAAGATGAAGAAGAAAAAAATTATATAATTTTTAATGCATTAACAAAAGAAAATCAAGATGATATTATTTTTCAAAGTTGTTATATTTGTGAAAGGGCATATCCTTCTTATAAATTATATTCTGCAAGTTGTAAAAGACATTTTATTTGTAGAAAATGTTTTAAAAATTATTATGAAGAAAGAATTGAAGAAGGTGATAAAAAATTAATTTGTTCTGTTTATAAATGTAATGCTCCTTTAGATATTAATTTAAATATATTAAAATTTATTATTAGTAAAAGTCATTATGATTTATTAATTCAAAATGATAAAAAAAATATTAAGAATAATGAAAAAAAAGTTTTAAATAAAAATAATAATTTTGATAATAATGATAATGAGAATAATAATTTAGATTTAATTAATAGTAATCTTTTATTAAAATTACAAGAAAAATATAAAATTAATCCTAAAAATAATACTGAAAATTTAAAATTATATACTCAAAGACATGTAATTGATATTAATTCAAATGAAAATTTTTTTATGTATTTTAAAATAAAAGAACAATTTTGTCCTATTTGTAATGAAGAATGTTTATTTTCAAAAACTGGAACTCATTTTTTTAAATGTTTAAATTGTTTTCATAAATTTTGTAAATATTGTTTTAAAGAATTTAATGATTCACATATGGATATTTCAAATGAAAATCATTGTAAAATTTATTATAGAAGAGAAGAAAAAAATGAAAATGATAATGATAATAATAATTGTTTAAAAATTTTTTTAATTGAAATTTTAATGATTATTGCAGGTTTTTATTTTTTATTTTCAGGAGGATTTTTATATATTAAAAAAGCAATTAAATGGTTTTTTTGTTCAAGTAAAAAAAATAATGTTAATTGTTTTTTGAATATTATTATTTATTTTTTTACTATTATATTCTTTTTAATTTCTATTCCTATTTTATTAATTACTTTTCCTTATTTTCCTATTTTTACTTCAATTTTTGGTTTTTAATAATTTTTTAATATTAAATTAATTAATAATTTTAATATAATAATTTTTCAAATTTTTTTATTTGAAATATTTTTTATTTATTTATCTTTTTCAATGTCTGAAGAAGACTTAGAAGAAATAAATACAAATAAAAAAGAAACTAAAAAAGAAACTAAAAAAAATATAAAAAAAGATAAAATAGAAAAAGAAAAATCAAAAACAGAAAATTCAAAATTTAATAAAGAAATATTTATAAGAAATTTAAATTTTAATACAACAGAAGAAAAATTAAAAGACTTTTTTATTCAATATATTCCAGAAGATTCAATTGAATTTTGTTTAATAGTAAAAGATAAAGAAACACAAATTTCAAAAGGAACAGCATTTATAAAATTAACAGAAAAATCATATAATAAATTAATGAATTTATATAATGAATCAAATAAAAAAAAATATTCATCTTTAAATGAAATGAATCCTTTTGAATTAGAAGGTAGAAATTTAAAATTATTTGATGCAATATCAAAAAATGATATTAAGAATTTAGAAAAAGAAAAAGATAAAAAACAATCAAAAAGAAGTAAAGAATTTTTATATTATGGATTGTCAAAAGAATCAATTAATAATTGTGATTTAATTGAAGAAATAAATGATATTGATATACAAAGAAGAGAAAAATTAATTCAAATTAAAAAAGACAATTATTATAAAAATCCTAATTTTCATGTTTCTTTAACAAGATTAGCTTTAAGAAATTTTGAAAAGAATATTAATGAAAATGATATTAAAAAAATAATTTATGATACAATTAATAAAGATAAAGATATTATTAAAAAATATAAAAATATTAAAATGATTAAACAAATTAAATTATTAAGAGAAGAAGATGAAAAAAGTAAATGTGTTGCTTTTGTAGAATGTGTTGATTTTAATTTAGGAAAATTTTTAATTGATAAATTATCTGGATTTAAATTTAATAATAAATCAAATAAAGGTTTAATTATTGATTTTTCTTTAGATGATTTTAGAAAAAAAAATGCAAGAGAAAAAAAAATAGAAAGAATAAAAGAATTAAGAAAACAAAAACAAAAAGAAAAAAAAGAAAAAAATAAACAATTAAATTTAATCAATAATAAAAATAAAAATGAAAAAAAAATTACTTTAAATGATTGTAATGATATTGATAAATTAATTGAAATGTATCAAAAAAGTTTTAGTAGAGGAAAAAAACAAAGAATTAAAAAAAAATTAAAATCTCTTGGTTATAATAAAAATATTCCTCCTTTAGAAATAAAGAATGATAATATTAAAGAAGAAAATATTGAAATAAATGAAAAAGATGATTATGAACAAATTAAAATTGAAAATAATAAAACTAATTTAAATAAAAAATTAAAAGATAAAATTAAAAAAGAAAAAAAAGAAAATAAAAATATAGGTAAAAAAAGAAATAGAGATTTTAGTAAAAATAAATTTAATTTTGATGAAGAAGAAGGAAAAAATAAAAAATTATTAAAGAAAGAAAAAAAAGAAATTAAAATGGCTAAAAAAGAATTAAATGAAAGAAGATATAATAAAAATAAATTAGAAGAAAATAATTCAGATGATGATATTGATATGAAAGATTATTATGATAAAATAATGAAAAAATTAAATAAAAATAAGAAAAAAGAAAAATAAATAATATATTATTATATTATTAAATATATTCATTTTTTTACTTTTAAATTATTTTTTATTCATATAAAAATATAAAATTTTTAATTTTGATTTGGTAATAAAAGAATTAATTCATCATCAAAATTTGAATCAAATAAATTTTCTTTATAAATATTTGGAAGTTTATTTGGCTCATAACCTTTATAATCTTTAATTCTTTTATAATAAGGTTTTTCTATATGTGGATATATAAAATACATTTGTTTGATTGATTTAAAAAATAAATTAAAAAAATATTTTCCAAAAAAATAAGAATTTATAAATAAAAAAATAAATAAATTGATTATTAATTCTTTTTCAGTAAAATTCTTTTTTAACATAATAAATAATTGAAAACAATTTAATATTAAAAATACATGTAATATTAATGGAATATATTTTCCTTTAATAAACTTTTTATATGATAATGAAAAATTATGACAAATGTAAAAAAATATAATTATTTCAATAATAATTTTTTTTGGTAAATAAACTTTAATATAACTTATTACAATTGTTATATAAATCAAAGTAATTGAAGTTGAGTCTTTAATTTCAAATAAACAATTTTTTATAATAATATAGAAAGATAAAAGTAATAAAGGTGTTTTAATCAAAGAAAAATAATCATTTAAAGTATATTTAGAATTAATATTAATATGATATAAAATTCTATAAATTGAAAATAAATAAATTAATAAATTTATTTTATTTGCAAAAGCAAATCTTTGACTTGAATGTAATTCCTGTTCAGAAATATCATCTAAACAAATCATATAAAAGTTGAGAAATAAATAAAAAAATAGAAATAAAATTAAGATAAAAATAATATGTTTATATGCATTAATTAAATAAGATAAATTTTCAATTTTCACAAGTAACTTTTTAAAAATAATTAATGAAGGAAAAGTTATAATAATAAATCCTATAAAAAAATATACTAAATCTAATATATATTTATGTAAACTGATAATATAATAAATAAAACATAAGATATTCTTATATTTATTATATAATGTTTCTTTTTGATAAATTTCTTTTCTCATAATATTTTATTATTTAAATAAATAAATAAAGAAAAAATAATGGAATATAGTTTTTTAAAAAATGAAATAATCAAAAATTTTTTATCTCAATTTGATGAAATTGATAGAGATAAAGTTATTGAAGAATTATTATTAATGAGTATCAATAAAATAAATGAAGATAGTTATGTTCAAAAAAAAGAAGAAATTATTGAAGAAAAACCAATTAAACCAAAAGGAAAAATATTAATATTAGATAATGATGTTAAAAATAACGAACAAATATTTCAAAATTCTTTACAAATGTTAAATAATAATTCTAATTTTACATTTAATAAAAAATATTCTTCTTTCGAGGATAAACTTAATATGCTAAATTATAAATTGAATAATATAAATAAAGGAAATTATCAAAAAAAAAAATAAAAAATAAATAATACTTTATTTATCAAATAATATAAAAAATAATTAAAAAATAATGACAACAATAGAAGAAAAAGACAAAAAAATAGAAGAATTAAAAAATGAAATAAAAGAAAAAGATTTACAAATAGAATTTTTACAATCTAAAATAAAAGAATTAATAAATCAAAAATTAATTTATAAAATACAAAAAGTATATAATTTTTTTCTTCCAGCAACATATAAAAATTATAGAAATTCTTTTATTCAACCTTTAAATGAAATAAAAGAAGAAGATGAATCAGAAGAAATAAAATCAGAAGAAGATTTTGAAGATGAATATATTTTAGATTTACCAGCATTTGTTCCTAATATTAAAGAAGAAAAAAAAAATCTAAATATAAATATCAATTCTTCAAAAACTTTTAAGAAAAGTTTAAAATTAAAAATAGAAAAAAATTTAAATTTTACTTTGAAATGTATTAAAAAAAAAAGTTCTCCAAAATTAAAAATAAATTTACAAAAAGATTTATTATTATATAATGAAGAAATTAAAAAAAAAGATAAAGATATAATATTTTTAAAACAAGCATATCAATCTTTAAAAAAGAAATCAGAAGAAGAATATAATATTTTAATATCATCTTTAAATAATTTATATTATTTAGTTAAAAAATTGAAAAATGAAAATAATGGGAAATATAGTAAATCAGATTTATAAAATAAATAATATATTTTTTATTATATATGAAAAAAAATATATTTTATTATAAATTTTTATATAATAAATTAATAAAAATTTATTTATTTGAATTAATTGTATTAAGATACTTATCAACATGTCTATCTCTTATTGAATTTGCTATATCATTAAAAAATTCATCATTTATATTAGAATTATTTTCCTTTTTATTATTGGAATTATTTAAATATGAATCATATCTATTATTATTTATTTGTTTACTAATTAAACTATTATTAGTTTTATTATTTTCATTTAAATTTATCATTGATTTTGTTTTATTTTCTTCAGTTGGTATTTTTGAAAAATTATTTTTACTTTTATTACTAAATATTGTATTATCATTTTTTGATTTTTCATATTCATTTAAAAAGTTTTCTGCTTTAATCAATTCTAAATTTTTTTCATTTTTTAATTTATTTTCATATCTTGCAATTTTTAAACTATTTTTTTTCTTTGAAGAAGTATTTGTTACATTAATATACTTTGAATAATTTTTATTTTTTATTCTAGTTATATTATTTATTTCTGATAAAATATCCAAATCTTTATTTAATGAAGAAGTTATATCATTTTTTGTTTCTGTTGTAATATTATTATTTGAAGTTATATTAAAATTTGTTTTAGTTTGAATTGAATTTGATAAATCTTTACTTAATGTTAAAGGTGAAATTCTATTTTTATTTTTTTTATTTCTATTATTTGAATTATTATTATTATTATTATTTATATTATTATTATTAATGTTATTAATATTATTTATAATTGGTGTTTTAGCTTTTTGTTTTTCAAAAATAGAATTTAATGATTTTTCTTTTTGAACAGTCATATTAATTTTTTTTAAATAAGAATTATCATATTTATTTTTATATAATGTATATGAAATATTAGAATCATTATTCATTTTATTACTTTTACATCTATCATGAGCTCTACTTATAAATTGTTTATTATTATAAAATATATAACTTATATTTGAATTTGATTTATTAGATTTTATTTTTTGTTTAGAATTACTTATATAATTTCTAAATATTTGTGGATCATTATTTATAATCATTGAATTTTGTTTTGTAAATATTGGAGTTGAATTTTTTCTTTTATAATTAGTTTTACTTAATTTTTGATTATTATTATTAATTGAATTATTTAAATTATAATTACCTAAAATACTTTCATTAATAGAAGCATTTTTTAATTGTCTTATTGTTTCATCTTTTTCTTTTAATAATTTTTTAAGTGATTCAACTTCTTTTTGTGCTTGTGTTACTTCAAAATCTTTTTTTCTTTTTTCAAATATAATTTGTTTAATTTGTTTTTCATATGTTTTTGCAATTCCTTTTAATTCTTCTCTTTCTTTTAAAATTGAAATATATTTCTCACTATTATCTTTAGTAGAAGTTAATAAAGTTAATAATATTTTTTTTAATATTCTTTTTATTTTCATATTTCTTGAAAAAGATTCATAAATTTGAGTTTTTAAATCATTATTTTCTTTAATTGAATTTTTAATATTTTCCATTTCATCAGTTATTTTAAGATATTCTCTACTTGGAGAAGTAGATTGTTGATCAATATAACTTAATTGTTTATGTAACATTTCTAAATTAGATTCATTTTCTAAATTTAAATTATTAATTTCTTTTAAATTACATTTTAATATCATATTTTGTTCTATATTCTCTATTAATTTATCATTTATTAATTCAATATATTTATCATAATAATTTTTTAAAGAAGAATATTTTGCTGTTATTATATCATCTTTTATTGATTGAGTTTCCATAAATGATTCTAATATAATTCTATCTTTTTTAATATTTTCAACTTGTTTTTGAATATTATTTATATTTGTATTTATATCTTTATTTAAATCATCTTCTAAATATTTTTTATATAAATCAACATTCATTGTTTGAACTGTTTTTTTATTATAATCATTATTTTTTTCTCTATTTGATTCTGAGTTTTTAATTTCAGATAAAAAAGAATTATTTTCATTAAAATTTTCATCTAAATCTAAAAATCCTTCTTCATTATTATTAACAGGTTTAATTGAACTAATATCTTCATTTAAATAATCATCATCATTTAAAAAATTACTTTTATTTTGTTTTTCTTTTTCCTTTAATTTATTTTCTTGATTTTTAATAATTTCTTTCAAATTCAAAATTTCTTCTTTTAAATTTTCAATTATTTCATTATATTCATTAAAATTATCATTATTACTTTCATAATTAAATTTAACATTTTTAAAAATTTTCTTTTTAATTTTTTTTGCTTTACTAGCATAATTTAAAGTATTAATACTTTCATCATAAAATTTTTGAGAAGGACTAACACAAGCCATCATTAAAGTAACAATATTTCCTCCTAAAGAATCTTTTAATAATCTAGTTAATTTTGAATCTCTATAAGGAACAAAATTTCCAACTTTTGAAGGATCTGATAATATATTAATACAATTACCTAATGATAATAAACTTTTATTTATATTTGAACCTTCTTCTCTTCTTTTTCCTTTTTCAATTCCTCCTCTTTCACTTCCTGCTAAGTCAACTAATAAAAATTTAGAAAATTTTATTTCTTCTTTATTAATATTATTTTTCTTAATTTTTTCAGTTTGGATTAAATTTATTTGTAAAATTGCATGTGAACGACTTGAAAATTGATTTTGATTTGTTGGTGCCATTGTTCTTTTTTTATTACCTTCATTTATTAAATTTTCTAATTCTAAACTTGAATTTATTATAAATTCTTTTAAATCAGGAACATAAATTCCTTTATTAATATCTTCTACAATCATTAAAGAATAATTTTTTTTATTTAATAAATCAATTACAGTTTCATTATATATTTCTAAATATGAAACTTTTACTATATAATTTTTTTCATTTTCATTTTTTTCTTTTAAAAAATTAATTTGATTAAATAAATAATTTATTGCATTTATTACAATTCCTTTTTCTGTATTTTCATCATTATAATCTCCAAATATTGTATGTGTTTTACCAGTTCCAGTTATTCCATAAGCTAAAATTGTTGAATTATATCCTTCTATTAAATTATCTATCATTGGTTTTATTGATTTATCAAATACATCTTTATTATTATTTTCTTCATCAAATATTTGATCAAAAAAAAATACTTTTTCATTACGAATTTCAAAACGAAGATCTTGTACTGTTAATATATTATCTTTATGAGAAAATATTGAACGTGGTATTATATTTTTTTCTTGGTTTTCATTATTGTAATTTGGTATTTCTTTTGGGAGAAAAGGACGGATTCTTACACATACTTTAAATGGTTCAAGTTTAGTATTTTGAATTTCATTCATAATAAATTAAAATAATAATAATAATTAAATTAAATTCCATAAATTATTATTTAAAAATAATTTAATGGGAGATATATGAAAATAATTCATTTTATTTCTTAATTAGATAAATTTTAATTTTAATGTTTCCATTTTATAAATATGATTATTAGTTTAATTATTATATGATTAAAAATACTATTTTAAATATTTTTATTTTATAAATTTTTTTTTAAACATTTTTTTAAAAAATCAAAATTTAAATATTCATTAAATTATTTAAATAATTATTATTTAAATTATATTTAATTTTATATTTAGCTTTTGTTCTCTCAGCACTTTTATATAAAAAATTATCACCTAAAATTTGTATTTCAATATTATTAAAAGTAATTTCAAATAAAGAACCAGGTTTTAAAATAGTTTTAACTTTATTTTCTTTAGTTAATATATTAAAAGTTCTTCTACTTTCAAAAATTAAAATTCCTTTTATTCCAATATTATTTTTATTATTAGAATTTATTACTTTAATCATTGAACCATGTAAATCAGCTTTTAAAAATTTATTTGCTATTATTTCTTCATTTAATGTTCCATTTAATAAATTATTTATATATTCATTCCATATTTTATTCATTGGTAAAAGTGATTCATATAAAATTTTATCTTTTTTTATTTTTGATATTAAATTTTTTGTATAATTTGATTTTGGTATTCTTTTTTTATTTTTTATTGTAGTTTTAATAAATTTATCTAATACAAAAACTTTTTCTGAAGTATATTCATTTTCAAATACTTTTTCATTAGGAAATAATTCTTTTAAAAATTCATTTAGATTATTATTTTTATTTTCAGGTAAATTTATATTTAAAGTATTATAAATATTTTTATCAATTATATTTGAAAATAAATTATCTGTTCTTTCTTTTTCAATTTCCATTTTATTTTTTTCATTTTTCTTTTTTCCAAACTTTTTAAAACTATTATCTAAAAAAGCATCAATATCAAAATTTTTCATTTAATTATTTATATTTTTAAATAGAGAAAAATATTATTTTTTTTCTTATATATGAATTATTTATTTAAAATGTTAAATGAAAAATCCAGAATTAAATGAAGTAAAAGAAATAGAAATTGATAAAATATTTTATAAATTACCAAAAACAAAAAGAAGACATTTGAATTTTAATTTAAAAGAAAAAATAGAAAAAAAAGATCGTCAATTTAAAAGATTACTAACAAATGCATTTGGTTATGGTACAATAACAAAAAAACCAGATTCATTATTAAAATTAGAAAAAAATTTAGGTACATATTTTTTTGGTATTAATGGAATTTTTACTCATTTAATACCAAATTTAAGAAATGAATTAGTTAAAAGAGAAAAGAAAAAAGTTGTTGAATTAGATACTAAAATTCCAATTGGTGAATTAATTTTCTTTAATTTAACTGAAAATGATAAAGATATTACTCTTGAAAAAAGAAAATTAAGAAATTTAGCAAAAGATGAAATTATTAATAGTACAAATTTTACTCAAAGATTTAATTATCATTTTCAAAAAAAAATTTTAAGTTTAGTTAAAGAAAAAAAAAATGACATTGAAAATAATAATAATTTAATTCATTTAAATAGAAAAAAAATTAAATTATCTACTTCAATTTCACCTAAAAATTATCATTCTGTTAATACTTCAAATGATATGCATTTAACATCATTTCAACGTGAAGAATCAAATAAAAATATAATAAAAAATACTTTACCTTTTTTTAAAAGAAAATCAATTTCAAAAAATAGTTTTAATAATTTATCTTCTTCAATTAATACATCAATTTCTTCATTTAATTTAGATAAAATTAATTATTCAAATCGTAATAGTTCACGTATGAATAATGTTAGAAATAAAATACTTAAAATTCATTTAAAAAAAGAAAATGAAACTGAAGAAGAAATTCAACAATATTCTATTAAAAAACCTTTAATTTTAGATTCTTATTTAAATAATATTTTAGAAAATAATCAAAATAAAAAAAAAAATAGAAATTTAAATTCTTTTAATAAACATAATAGAATAGAATTACATAAAAAAATTGAAGAATATTCATTTCATGAAAATAAATTATCAAAGAGTTTATTTAATATTATAAATAATAATAAAATTGAAAAAAATAAAACAAATATTCAAAATGATATTGAAATTGTTTTTGAAAATAAAAAAAAAGAAGAAAAAGAACAAACAGTAAATGATATGTTAGATGAAATTTCAAAAGAAAAAGATGAAACAAAATCAAATAAAAAATCAAGTTTAATTACAAAAAATATTCAAAATGGAAATGAATATGATGATGATATTAAAATTACACAATATTTATTAAAAAAACAAAATGAAAAATTTAATGTAGTAAGAAGTAAATTTAAAAAACAATTAGATTTAATTAAAAAAATGAAATGTAAAATTGATCTTGATCATATTAAATTACAAAATAGAATAGAAAAAAATAAAAATAATGAAAAAGATCATTATATAAGATATCAAATTTCATTAATAAAACAGAAAAAAAAAAAAGAAGAATTTGATTTATTAGATATTGAATAAAATTAATAAAATACTATTATAATGTTTAATATAATAATATATACCATAATATATGAAAAACAATTTTCTTTATATAAATAAAAATATTCTAAATTAAATATAACAAAAAACAATATTAATGAGGATTATGATTCACAAAAGTAATATTATTCTCTTGACTTATAGAATTTTCAGAATTAGTTTTTCTACCAATACATATATTTAAATTATTTGCTTCATTTACAAATTCATTTTTTCCTTTATCTTCTTCATAAGATTTACTAACATTTAAAACATATTGTTTTCCTCTATTTGTAGCAGCAATTATATTATTTGATATATAATAATTTATATTTATATGATTGAATGTATCATTTGAATTATTTATTATTTTATTTATTGTATTATTATTTTTTTTACTCAAATTATTAAAAGAACCTAAAGGATCACTTATATTATAAAATTTATTTTTTCTTATATTAAAGTATATAAATGGTTTAAACATTAATTCTTTTTTTAATATTTGTTTTGGTTTATATTTTCGACAAAAAATTTTATTACAATTTTCTTTAAATCCCTTATTTTTTTTATTTCCATATAAAATTAATAAAGTTTTATATTTTAATCTCATATAAGCAGTTTCACCTAAGATAATATAAGTAGTATGATTATAAATTAAAGCAGAGACAAAACTAATAGTAATAATGTTAATAAAAGCTAAAATAGATGAAATTATAATTTCAATTTTTTTTTTAAAATCAATAATTCTTAAAATACAAATAAAAAAATTGAAAATAGTATGAATATCAAAAAAACAAATAAAATAAAAAAAATATTTATAATTATTCAAACCTAAACAATTACCTACATAAGGACAATGATGATCCATTTTTTCAATACATATATTACATTTACTACAATGAGTACTACCTAAAGGTCTTGTTATTAAACAAGTAGAACAAACTTTTAATTTTAATATTTGTCCACGTATTAAAATTAATTTTTCTTTAAATTTATATGGAAAAGATGAATTTTTATAATTTTTTTTTACCTCATTTTGACTACTATCAATATTAGGTGGAAGTATTCCTGGTGAAGAAAATATACAAAATAAACAAAAAATTAAACTTATTAATAGTAAAATTGATTCTATTATTTTTATTTTTAGTTTTTTTTCTAGAAAATATATTGATAAAAAATATTTTATTAAAAAAAAAAAAATAAAAATTAATCCATGATGATTTTTTGAACCTATATATATTTTTGAACACATTTTTCTGTTATTTATTTTTTCTAAAGGAGGGGAAAGTATTTTATTTTTATTTAGTAATTCTATTCGAGATATATTATTTTGACTGTTTCCCATTGAATTTTTTTGTTCATAAACCATATTTAAATTATTCTTTGATATGTAATTATTATCTAATGGAATTTTTTTTTCTTCAAAATGAATTTTATTTGTTAATTTATTCATTATTAATCATAATTTTTTTTTTAATATTTTATATTTATTTTAATATATATTTTGGAAAAATTATTTTTGAATATTCATTTATAATTTTAAACTTTGGGAATTAATAATTATTTATTTTTATTTAAATAATAATTATTATTTTAAGTAAAATAAAATGTTTAATTTGTAAAAAAAATTTAGTTATAATATATTCTAATATATTTATTTTCTTTATTTAAAACTTTAACTTTTATATTTCATTCAATAAAATATATCTAATTAAATATCATTTAATAAAATAAATAAAATTAAAATTAAAAAAAATAAAAAAAACAAAAATAAAAAAAACAAAAAAAAAAAAAACAAAAAATAAAATAAATATTATTATTTAACAATCCTTCCTATATATCCAAAAAAATAATTCATTTTTTTTAGATATAAAAAATGAAATCATCATTAAAACTCCTCCTTCTCTTAGGAATAATACTATTAACCATTCAAAAAACATTAGAAAAACCAATGAGAAAAAATCAAGAAGATGAAGAGGATGAAGAAGAAGAATATGAAGAAGAAGGTGACTATACACCAATTGACACATATCAAAGACGTTCAATTCGTATTGGAACAGAAAGAGGTAGTGTATACAAAGTTTTCAAATATGAAATTAATCCAATGCCTAAAAAAGAAGCTGAATTAGTTATTGATTTATATACTAGAGTAATGCAAAATGTTAAATTATATGTTTATACTGATTTTGAACAAATTTATTATGAACCTAAAGATAATGAATTTAAAGATTTTGATCTTGAATATGAATTGTATGGATTGGATCAACTTGTTATTAAAGATGAAGATTTCTTGGAAGGGGAATGTGATATTTATTTAGTTTTTGCTGCTCTTGATGTTGAATATTTTAGAACATATGTTACTATAAATTTAATAAATGAACTTTATGAAATTTATTATCTTTTCAGATATACTTATTTCAATAATGAACCTAGAACTTATTATTTCCATCTTGAAGGTTTTGATGAAAAGAAATATATGTTTATTCAATTCCAATCTTTAGCAATGGATCCAAAATGTTATCTTAAAATTGCCAAAGATGAAGATTTTGAATTAACAGTTGTAGATACTCAATTAGAAAAATTACAATATTCTAACCATATCCCTTTGAATAAAGATCAAGAATATTATTTCGAATTGACTTTAGATAGAGAACGTAAACAAAAACATGGATATCATTTTGATGTTGCTTTTACTTTCTCTGATTTAGATACAAAAGAAACAGTAGTAACTACTTTTGAAGAAGGTTACTCAGCTGAAGTTCCAATAGTTGTTTCACAAAGTGTATATTTCTTTATAAAAGCTTCAAATTTTGAAAATGATAATATTATTCTAAGAGGAAATTTCGTTCCTGAAAAAATAACAAGTTATGCTTATCAATATTATGATACATCATCACCTGAAGATGCTGCTGAAAAAATACAAGATAGTAGATATACTGAATTAGAAGAAGAAGATTTTACTTCAATTGGTCCTGATATTTATATTAAAGTACCAAATAATAATAAAAAAGTTTTAGGTTTTAGAGTTGAATTTAATGCTACTGCTAATAATGAATGGGACACTATTGAAAGATTTTATATAATTAAAGTTATGAATGATCCTATTGAATATAGTAATATAGAAATTGATAAGGAAACTTTATTATATATTAAACCTAGTGATTTTGCAAGAGGAGATGTTTTAATTATGACTACTAGTTCTGTTGATGCTGTAACTTTTGTTGATTTTACAAGAGAAGATAGTGATGAAGAATATTTAGAATATTTAAATACTTATAAAGGACAATTTTTTATTTTTGATAAAAATTCTCTTCCAAATGAAATTTTATTAATTATTAATGAAGAAGAATCATTTATGGAATTGAAATATGGTTTCTTTAATGATATTGCAATTTTATCAAATAATTTTGATTCTTATGGTAGATTATTTTCATTAACTGATTGTAATAAAGTATATTTTATGTTTTCACAAGAAAATCCATATCGTAATCCAGAAGATCAAACATATCTTTACTTCAGAAGAGTATTTGGTGATGGTGTAGTTAGCTTTGGTAACATTTATGAATATAGTAATGATATAAATTCACTTTTCTCTTCAAAATATATTTTAAGTAATTTAAAAATTTATGATGCAAATAATGAATTTTTTGTTAAACTAACTTGTACAAAACCAACAAATATTCATTTAATTTATTTTGATTCTATTGATACTTTCAGTGGTGATACTGGTAATTTCTATCCTATATTATTAGATCCTAAAAAAGCTCCTTATGATGAGAGAACTTTAGAAATGATAGCAAGAAGAATTACTTTTGAATTAGAATTAATTAGAGATTTTAGTCAACATAATCAAAGTTTTGCATTCGAATATCAAAATAGAGAATTTGAAATTAATAAAAAGAATCCAAAAGTATTATTAAAATCAACATTAGTAGAAGATGAATCATTAGAATTTAGTAGTATAAAAGGAAGAAATTTAGTATTTTTCAAAATTGATTTAGACAAAGATGAATATATAAGATATGAATCAAGTACAACATTAACTAGAATACCAGATAAAGTTTTAATTTTCTCATATGATGATAGATTCATGATACAAACATTTACATTAAAAAACAAAAATGACAGACCAACATTAATTTGTGTATATAATGATTATAGTGCAGTATATATTCATCCAAAAGGAGGATCATGTTTTTATTTAGAAGAAAATGAAGAAAAAGTTTTAAAATTCCAATTTGGAAATTTATTTAGAACTTGGAGTATGGTTGAAGATGAAGAATATTATACAGTTTTTTATATTGATGATGATATTACTTTAGATTATAAAATTGAAGAAGGAGAAGATCCTGGTTATAATGATGCTGAAGAATATGAAGATGAAGAATCTGAAGATATATATGATCCTGATGATCCTTCTTATTCTAATGAAATTAATAAAAGTTTTATGAATACAATGATTTTCTTATTTTTGATTATTTTGTGTATAGGTATTCTTATCATTTTAAGAATTACTAAATTCCAAGATAATAGTTCTGATTTAGCTAGATATTCACTTGATGGAGGTATTAATTAAAAGAGGATTTTTGCATTTTATTTATAATAAGATAAATATTTATTTGATTAGAATTTTATTAAAAAATATAATTATTTAAAATTTATTTTATTTTTATTTTTTTAAATATTAGTTTTTAATATTTTGGATTTTTTATTATGATATTTTTTTAAATTTTTTCTAAAACATTTCCTTCATTTTTATAAAAACAATCCTTAGTAGAATTAACAAATAAAAACTTCATTTCTTCAATTTTCTTCATATCATCTATATTAACATTACCATTTTTAACAAATAAAAACAAAGGTTTACTTTTTTTAACAAATTCCAAAACAACATCATCAAAATCACATTCAACAATACAATACAAATATTTCCCATCTTTTAAATTTTTAATATATTCACTTTTATGAATAACAACCTTAAAATAAGTATCAGGAAAATAATGAACACAATCACCACTTAATTGACTTAATCTACTTAAAATATCTTTCTTATCTTTAAAATAATCCCAAAATTCATCAAATTCAGCATCAAATTGCATAGTAATATCTCTATCAGGACTTCCATTTAAATAATTTCTTATTAATTGTTCTAATAAAGGATATGCTAATCTTTTATTTTCAGCTAAGAATACTGGTCTTATTTCATATGTCCAACTCATTGTTTGATGTTCTTCAATTGATAATTTTTCTAATAAAGGCATTTTATCAAAAATTTTACTCCAGTCATAATCTGATTCAATATCTTCACAAGTTGCTGAAATTTCTTTTACTTTTGGACAATTTATATCTTCTAATATTTTAAAAAAATATTCTGATGATATATCATAAAATATTAAATTTTCTACATTTGGACATTTATTTAAAAAATTTTTAATGTTTGAAACACTTAATTCATCATCTTCAAAATTTATTGTTATTGCTTCGACTTGTGTTATTTTTGATAAATTGAAATTATCATTTATTTCACCTTCTAATTCTGATATATTAAAAATGAAAGCATTTGGTAATGGAATTAAATGTTCTATTTTCCCATGTGGGTAAATTTCTAAACTTTCTTTATTTAATTCCATTAATTCTTTTAATTTATCATATTCTTCTGTACCATACCATTCTAATTTTTTTATTCTGTTTGGATATTGTTTTGAATATTCAAGTACTTTTTCATAGGAAGTGTTATTTAAATTAATGTGATTTATTAATGGAACGTCTATTTTATTTTCTATTGTTTCTTTTGAAAATGATTCAAATGCATATTCATCTAAAATATTTGGGATGTAATTAAAGAAATTTAAATTGTTTTTGAAATTTAAATCTTTATTATGTTTTATATCATATTTTAATGATTTATAATCTAATTGTGATAATATTAAAATTTGTATTTTAATATCATTTTCTGTTTCAAGGTTCATATAATATAATTTTTTATTCTTTCTTTTTTCTTTTATATAAGTAGATATTACTTTTGAAAAAACTTCATCTGTTATTTCATCTTTTTCTTTTAAATCACATAAACAAATACCATTAAAATAATTTACATATTCAGAATCTAAAAATGATTCAAGAATATTAAATTTATTAAAATATTTCAAAAATAATTTAGTCTGAACAACATCCAACCCAATTTTAGAAGAAACTTTTACAATAACCTCATCACTTTTATTTTTAATCCCTTCATCAATTAAACCTAAAATAGAACTTTCCATTTATAAAAAAATAACTATCCCAAAAAAAAATTAATCACTCAAAAAATAACTTTATAAAAAACAATAAAAAACCCCTTAAAAAAAAAAAAATAAAAAATCCAAAAAAAAAAAAAAAAAAAAATAAAATATAGAATAAAAAAAAAAAAAAACAAAAA
>Ga0256407_10004935_pt1 | contig 21802 bp, 18 predicted proteins | sample RumenRJG_04DNA_FD_193489 | JGI IMG/M metagenome (GOLD analysis project Ga0256407, IMG submission 193489) | Bovine rumen microbial communities from Lethbridge, Alberta, Canada - RJG_04 | ecosystem: Host-associated > Mammals > Digestive system > Stomach > Rumen | place: Canada: Alberta... | reverse complement strand
AGATATACTTCAACTTGTCATCGTTTTCTACATCATTGGGGTCAATGCTTACACTTCCCATCAGTTGTTTCATTCTGGGAGATATACGATATTTCTTCTTGACTACAGTTGCTGAGTTATCTTTCAAACTCTGAGACTTTTCTGTCATTCTTTCTGCCAGCCACTGCCAATTATCTGCTGTTAGGGACAATCCTTGCAGATAATTCCACAGATTGTTCATTGATACTGCATTCATATTCTTCCTTCCTTTTATTATCTGCTGCAAATATAACGATTTTATCCCACATCCGCAAGTTCCGCGACGATTTTGTCTATCTCTGTTCGCAGCACATTCTCCTTTGCCACGATGTCGGCGATGCGCTGGTTGAGTTCGTTGATGTCGACCTTCTCCGTGGTGTCCTCGGGCTCGACGTAAGACGACACGCTGATGTTGGCATCGTTGTCGAGGATGTCGTCGTTGGCGACGAGACGGGCGAAGTGGTCGACGTCCTTACGGTCATGCCAGGCGTCGTAGATATGCCGGATGTTGTCATCAGCGAGCTTATTCTTGTTGCCCTCATGGACAAACTCCTTGGAGGCGTCGATGAAGAGGATGTTGGCGTCAGTCTTGCTCTTCTTCAGCACGATGATGCAGGTGGCGATGGAAACCCCGAAGAACAGGTTGTCGGGCAACTGGATGACAGTGTCGACAAAGTTGTTGCGTATCAGATAGCTTCTGATCTTCTGCTCGGCACCCCCGCGGTAGAGCACGCCGGGGAACTCTACGATGGCCGCCGTGCCGTCGGTGGAGAGCCAGGAAAGCATGTGCATGGTGAAGGCGAGGTCAGCCTTGCTTTTGGGAGCTAACACACCGGCAGGGGCAAAACGCTCGTCATTGATGAGGATGGGGTTAGCGTCTCCCTCCCACTTGATGCTATAGGGGGGATTGGACACGATGGCGTCGAATGGCTCGTAGTCCCAGTGCTTCGGGTCCTTCAGCGTGTCGCCGAGTTGGATGTCGAACTTGTCAAAGCCCATGCCATGCAGGAACATGTTGATGCGGCAGAGGTTGTACGTCGTCGGATTGATCTCCTGACCGTAGAGCGGCGGACACTCCTCGCCCATGATCTTCTTGAACTGGAGCAACAGCGAACCCGAGCCGCAGGCCGGGTCGTAAGCCTTCTTGATTTTCTTCTTGTCGCCGATGGCTATCTTCGCCAACAGACGGCTCACCTCCTGGGGCGTGAAGAACTCGCCGCCGCTCTTGCCAGCATTGCTGGCATACATTGTCATCAGAAACTCGTAGGCGTCGCCGAAGGTATCGTTGACGGTCTGGTCGAAAGTATTGCCGAGGTTGAGGTCAGCGATGGCATTGAGAATCTTCACCAGTTTCTCATTGCGCTGCGCCACCGTATTGCCCAGCTTCGGGCTGTTGGTATCGACATCCGAGAAGAGCCCCTTGATGTCCTGCTCCGAGTCGTTGCCGTTTGCCGAATTCTCGATATGGCTGAAGATATTACCGAGCGTGATGTTGAGGTTCTCATCTTGAGCCGCCCGCAGCTGTACGTTGCAGAAGAGCTCGGAAGGCAGAATGAAATAACCTATCTCGCCGACCATCTGCGCACGGGCCACCTCCGCGTCCTCGTCGGCCATCTGCGTATAGTCGAAGGTGCCGCCTTCGGCCTCCTCGACGAGTTGGTTGGCCCGTCGGGTGATATTCTCTGATATGAAGCGGTAGAAGAGCATGCCGAGGACGTAGCTTTTGAAGTCCCATCCGTCGACACTGCCCCGTAAATCGTTGGCGATTCTCCATATCGTCTTATGGAGTTCAGCACGTTCCTGTTCTTTCGTCATTGCTTGTTTTTAAATTCTTTTTGTAGTCACATGAGCTCGATGTGCACATGAGAGATCATCAGCGTATATAAAGGTTAGCTCAGCTCCAGTCCCAAAGTGACTCTTAGCTTTTCAAACGCGGGATTTTCCTTTCTCAGGTTGTCGAAGACCTCGCGCTTGGTGAAGACTTTCTTGGCGGTGGCCGTGTCGGCGAGGCGTAGGGTCAGCTGGATGTTGTCGTTGTGGAGCGTCACCTGCATCGTACGGCAGATTTTACGCTTGATCTCGTTGAGCTGGCTGAGGAAGATCTCGTTGTCGATGACCGCCTCAATGTTGGGATACTCCGTGATGTGTGGAGTGATGTTTTTCAGTCTGGATGCCAGTCCTACAAACTTCTGTGGCATGCGGTTGCACATCTGCACCCACTGCAAGGCGAGTTCCTCTTCCGTGAAACGCTTTGTGGCTTCCTCGTCGCTTGTCTTTTCCGGTGCTTCGAGTGGGGATGCCTCCTCCTTTTTCTTTTCCGGATGTAGCATCGACTGAAAGGTCATGCCGATGCTGCTCAGCTTCAGATGAGGTCCTTTGACCATTGTGGGTTGCTGTGTGGCTGTGGCAGCGCGCTGTCCGGAGTCTGCTGTTACGGCTGTGGCAACGGTCTGCCCGGTATTTGCCGCGGCAACAGCAGCTGGTTGACTGGTTGACGTAGGGGCGTCAGCGGCCGCGCCGACAGGTGTTGCCGGCTTACGGTTGGTCCTCACCGACCCGGTTACCTGCGGGACCGTATTGGCCGGTGATTTCGTGATATGCTTAAACAGGGTTTTCAACATCTTGGGGCTACGCCCCGCACCGGCACTGTCGTCGTCGGGCTGGGTGATCTGCGCCACACGTATCAGCGTCAACTCCACGAGTAGCCGTTTGTTGCTGCTCTGACGGTAGTTGATGTCGCACTCGTTCAAAATGCGCAACGCACGATAGAGGAAGGGCGTCGGACATTTGGCAGCCTGCTCCTGGAAGCGCTTGCGCTGCTCGTCGCTGGTCTCCAACAGTGGCAAGGTCTGAACGTCTTTGGCCATCATCACGTTACGGATGTGGGTTGCAAGGCCCTGCACCACACCTGAGCCGTCGAAGCCCTTGGAGATGATCTGGTTGAGCAAGAGCATGATGTCGCTGACCTTGTTCTCAAGTGCCAGGTCGACCATGCGGAAATAATAATCGTTGTCAAGGACGTTGAGATCTTCGATGACGCCTTTGTAGGTGATGTTGCCCTGGCAGAAGCTCGTCACCTGGTCAAAGATAGACAGTGCGTCGCGCATACCGCCGTCGGCTTTCTCGGCGATGACACCTAACGCCTGCTCCTCATAGGAGATGCCCTCTTTCTCTGCCACCATTTTCAGATGGTTGACAATGCGTGGCACGGTCATGCGCTCAAAGTCGTAGATCTGACAGCGCGAGAGAATCGTGGGCAAAATCTTATGTTTCTCGGTTGTGGCCAGGATAAACACCACGTGTGCGGGCGGTTCCTCCAGCGTCTTGAGGAAGGCGTTGAAGGCCGCTTGTGAGAGCATGTGCACCTCGTCGATGATGAACACCTTATATTTACCGTTCTGAGGCGGGATGAGTGTCTGCTCCATGAGCGTCTTGATGCTGTCCACAGAGTTGTTGGAGGCTGCGTCGAGCTCGAAGATATTCATCGAGCGTCCCTCGTTAAACGCCTTGCAACTCTCGCATTGGTTGCAGGCCTCACCGTCCTCGGCTGGATTCTCGCAGTTGATCGCCTTGGCAAAGATGCGTGCGCATGTCGTCTTTCCTACGCCGCGCGGTCCGCAAAAGAGGTAGGCGTGAGCGAGCTTGCCGCTTTTGACCGCGTTCTTCAGTGTAGTCGTCAACGCTTCCTGGCCCACGACAGAACTGAATGTCATTGGGCGGTATTTGCGCGCGGAGACGATATAGTTACTCATATATAAATAATGTGTTGTTGGTTATTGTGTATCGATTAAGATAATGCAAAGATACATTTATTTAAGTGAAAGGCAAAACAAAACTCCGGTTTTATTTTGTATTTATCTGCGTTTGCAGTACCTTTGCAATTAATTTCTATTGAAAACGTTGGTGAATGAATACCAAGCTGAACATGATACTCCGTCTGATGGCGCACTACAAATACTTGATCACGATCGTGGTCGGTGTCGCCATGGTAGGCTTTCTCGATGAGAACAGCCTGCTCAGACATGTGCAGTACCGTTTGAAGATCAGCGATCTCAACGACCAGATAGAAATGTATAACGAGAGAAACGAGACTGCCACCCATGAGCTTCGTGAGTTGCGACTGCATCCGAAGGCTATCGAGAAGATTGCCCGTGAGCGCTACTTCATGAAAGCCGACGACGAGGACATCTTCATCCTCAGCACGGATGTGCAGCGAATAGATAGCGACAAGATACAACAAGATAATGAACAACTCTATCAAACCAATCAGTAAAGCGCTCAGCATCCTGTTCATGGCTGGCGGCGCGTTGATGGTGATTAGTGCCGGATGCTTTGTGTTCTTCTGGCATCGTGAGCTCATGTGCTGGATCTTCCTGTTGGGAGCCGTCCTTTTCACGTTGGTACAAGCCCAACAGAGCTATCAGGGCGACGACCTGGCATTGAAGCGCCTGAAGCGCATTCAGAGCATGGCCGGTCTTTGCTTTATCATTGGCGGCATGCTCATGGCTGATACCGCCTATGGCTTTTTCCGCCCCCTGTTTCACAACTACATCGACTATGTGACGTACCTCTATAACAAATGGGTGGTCTTTTTGTTGATTGGAGCTGTCATCGAAGTGTACACTGTGCACCGAATCGATTATTTGCTCTCCAAAAAAAATATAAAAGGTTAGTGCTTTCACTAAATAGCATTAATTTTCTTTTGTGCATCATAAATACATATTATCTTTGTGTTGCTTGAACGAAACGTCTATGAATAAAGTTTTATACTTCATGCTTGGCTTGTTGGCCTTTACATCTTGCGCCAATACATATAGTATCACTGGAACAACGAACGTCTCTACGCTCGATGGTCAGAAGCTATATCTCAAGGTGCTGAAAGATACGGCATTGAAGAATCTTGACTCGTGTGATGTCGTACACGGTCAGTTCCATTTTGCGGGGTCGGTAGATTCTGTCAGAGTGGGTACCATCCTGCTTGATGAGAACAATGGACTGCCGGTAGTGCTGGAGAGTGGAGATATCCAAGTGAAAATTGATAACACCCAGGAAAGCGTCACCGGCACACCGCTCAACGACAAGCTCACGAAGTTCAGACAGAAGTTCACGCAGCTGATGAACCAGAGCGCTGAGCTCGTGCATGTGCATGACCAGGCTATCATGAACGGCAAGAACATGAACAGGGTCAACGCTAAGCTGGCGGCGGAAAACGACCGCATCAACCAGCGCATGGATAAGTTGGTCACCAAATTTGTGGAAGACAATTTCGACAACGTGCTGGGGCCGTATATCTTCATTAATACTTGCATGAACCGCTACAACGCGCCTATGCTCGACGCGTGGATTGAGGATATCATGAGCAAGGCCACGGAGAAGTTTAAAAATGATCCGATGGTGAAGGAATACTACGAGGCAGCCCAGCAAAACCAAAACATCATGAACGGTATGCAAAGCGAGCCCGCACAACCGCAAGCCGCTCCGGAAGATGGGCCTACGCCCAATGAGATGGCTCAGCCCGGCACGAACCAACAACAGGAACAAGGCTCGGAAGAGGCTCCCGTCGAAGGTGAGTGATCATGAAAGGATGAGGAGGAAGGTGATCGATACGATATGAATGATGGTCGATACTATATAAATAATGAGAACAAAGATACAAGGCGGAACCATCGTCAATGAGGGACGCTCTTTCCGGGGCTCCCTCATCATCAACGATGACCGTATCGAAGAAATCATAGAGAATGAGCAGACACCCCGTGGAGACTACGACAAATGTGTAGACGCCACGGGGTGCTACGTTTTGCCTGGCATCATCGACGAGCATGTCCACTTCCGTGAGCCGGGACTGACACAGAAGGCCGACATAGAGAGCGAGTCACGCGCTGCCGCTTTTGGCGGAGTGACCACCTTCTTTGATATGCCCAACTGTCAGCCTCAAACGACAACACTGGACGCGCTTGCCGACAAGTTCGAAAGAGGTGCGCGGACAAGCCATGTCAACTACAGCTTTTTCTTCGGTGCCACCAACAACAACGTGGAACTCTTCCGGCATCTCGACCCTACACGCATTCCCGGCATCAAACTCTTCATGGGCGCCTCTACGGGCAACATGCTTGTGGACCAGATGGATGCGCTGCATCAGATCTATCAGGCTTGTGCCGACTTAGACCTGCCGCTGATGACCCATTGCGAGGATTCCGGTGTCATTGCCAAGAACATGCAACGTTTCAAACTCGTATGTGGCGATGACCCTGATGTCCGTTTCCATTTCATCATCCGCGACGAGGAAGCCTGCTATCGCAGTACCGCGTTGGCTGTGCAGTTGGCGTTGCAGCATCACACGCGGTTGCATGTGGCCCATCTCACCACAGCCCGTGAGTTGCAACTCTTTGAGCCTTGCGAGGACAACTACCTGCCTCAGATCACTGCTGAGGCCGTCATCGCCCATCTTTGGTTCACAGCTGCCGACACGCTGAAGCTTGGAGCACGTATCAAGTGCAATCCCTCCATCAAGATGCCGGCCGACCGCGAGGAATTGCGCAAGGCTTTGACCGACGGCCGCATCTATACGATCGGTACCGACCATGCCCCACACGAGTGGAGCAAGAAACAGGGCGGCTGTGTCCGTGCCGCCTCCGGCATGCCGATGTTGCAGTTCTCCTTGCCCGCCATGTTGCAGTTGGTCGATGAAGGTGTGCTGAGCATCGAGAAGCTTGTGACGCTGATGTGCCATCATCCCGCCATGCTTTTCTCGGTCTGCGACCGTGGTTTCCTGCGTAAAGGCTATAAGGCCGACATTGCCATCGTGAAGCCCGAGAGTCCGTGGACAGTCACCTCAGACATCATCCAGAGCAAGTGCGGCTGGTCGCCGATGGAGGGGCAGACCTTTGACTGGCAAGTCAGGCAGACCTTCTGCAATGGCCATCTTGTTTACGACCAAGGACAGTTTGACGAGAACAGTCGTGGCGAGGCTGTAAGATTCAGACAGAAATAATCATAGAAGGGAGGTTTGACGATGGTTCTTCATTACGATATTGACGAGGTGCGACCCTATATCAACTGGCTCTATTTCGACCATGCCTGGAGCATGAGTGGGAAGAGTGAAGCCGACAAGGCCAGCCTCTATGCCGACGCCAATGAACTGCTCGACGCATGGCAGGGCAAGCATCAGACGCATGCCGTCTTTGAGTTGTTCGATGCCAACAGCGACGGCGATGACCTGCTGTTGGGCGGCATGCGTTTGCCGATGTTGCGTCAGCAGCGCCCTTCCGCTCCCGGTCAGCCCAATCTCTGTCTGGCCGACTTCGTGCGTCCGCTTTCCCAGGGCAAGGCCGACAAGGTCGGCGTGTTTGCCACGACGGTCGACGAGGCGATGAACCACAGCCGTGACGAGGATGTCTATCGGCGTATGCTGGCCCAAGTGCTCTCGGACCGCTTGGCAGAGGGAACGGCCGAGCTGATGCATCTGCAGGTGAGGAAGACCTACTGGGGCTATGCGCCGGATGAGAACCTCAGCATGAAAGACATCCACGCCGAGCGTTACCAGGGCATACGTCCTGCCGTGGGCTATCCCTCAATGCCCGATACCAGCGTGAACTTTATCATCGATTCCCTCTTAGACATGAAGCGTATCGGCATACGCCTGACGGCCAGTGGCATGATGCATCCCCATGCCTCTGTCTCCGGACTGATGTTTGCGCATCCCAAGGCCCACTATTTTGATTTGGGAAAGATCGGTGAAGACCAGTTGCGGGACTATGCCCGGCGGCGTGGAGTTCCCGTCGAACTGATGCGACGTTTTCTCAGTGTGAGTCTGATGAAGCGTTGAACAAGACATAAGTCAGATCATATATGATATCACGAATCTTCATTCCTATCCTGCTTGCCATCGTGCTGCCCGATCTGTATTTTGATCAGCACTATTGGCGGAGCCGCTATCATGGCCGATGGTGGTTGAGGCTGCTGTGGTGGCTGCCGGGAATGGTGATGTTTATCTATACGATAGGTCTGGTCTCTATTCGCGATTTCGTTCCTGCCGACCTTACGTGGGTCAACGTCTATATGTTCCTCGTGGGTCTGATCGTATGTCCCAAAGCTATCTTCGCGTTTTGTTCCGGATTAGGCCTGCTATGGAGCCGGTGGCGTCACAGCCGAGTCAATCTTGGCAATGTCGTGGCGGTGGTGCTCATCCTTATTAACTGGTACGTCCTCATCTATGGATCCACGTTAGGAACCAAAGGACTGACCGTACAGCGCAACGACCTCTATTTTGCCAATCTTCCCGAGCGTTTCGACGGCTACCGCATCGTGTTCTTCTCTGATGCCCATGTGGGCAGTTTCACTGGTGCACGCCGTGCGCTGTTGCAACGAGACATTGACAGCATCAATGCCCAACGTGCCGACCTCATCGCCTTTGGCGGTGACCTGCAAAACATCCGTCCGCAGGAGATCGTTCCCGTCATGCCGCTGCTCAGGCAGCTGCGGGCTCGTGATGGCGTCGTCTCCGTGCTGGGCAATCACGACTATAGTGAGTACACCCACGACCGCCCCGATGTGGAGGCTGCCAACCGCCGCCTCGTCATCAGCCTGCAACGGCGCATGGGATGGAAGTTGCTGCTCAACAGTCATGTTGCGCTCCATCGTGGCGGCGATTCCATCGTGGTGGCCGGTGAGCAGAATTTCCTCAAGCCCGACAGCTGTGATTTCTCCCGCACGATGAATGGAGTGGGAGAGAAGGCCTTTGTCGTCATGCTCCAGCATGACCCGCGGGCTTGGGACGACCATATCGTACCCAGCCATCGTGTGGCACTGACGCTTAGCGGGCACACCCATGGCGGACAGATCGCACTCTTTGGCATCAGCCCGGTCAGACTGGTCTATGCCGAGGACGACGGACTCTATCAGCGCGACGGCAGCATGATGTGCGTCTCGGCAGGCATCGGCGGTCTTGTCTTTTTCCGCTTTGGCGTACCTCCCGAGATCAATGTCATCACATTACATCGAATAAAACATTAACCCATAGAAAGAAGATCTTACAGCGATGAAAAAATTCTTATACTGTCTCTATGAACTTTGCGTCATCCCCTTGTTTTTGATAGACACCGTTGTTACGGCACTGTTGACCATCGTCGGTTGTCGAGTGGGTAATGGTCACTTCTGGGGCTATTATCCCGGTAAATGGTGGAGCCAGTTTACGATACGTCTGCTGCTGCTGCCAGTCAAGGTGGAAGGTAGGGAGCATCTCAAACCGGGGCAGTCCTATGTCTTCGTAGCCAATCACCAGGGAGCCTTCGACATCTTTCTCATCTATGGTTTCCTCAACCGCAACTTCAAATGGATGATGAAGCGTGGCATCGGCAAGATACCATTCGTTGGGCCTGCCTGTAAGTATTCCCATCAGATCTTTGTCGACAAGAGTGGCCCCTCGCATATCCGGGCATCCTATGATCAGGCGCGTGAAGTTCTGAAGGAAGGCATGTCGCTGATGGTCTTTCCCGAAGGTGCCCGCACGTTCACCGGTCACATGGGTCTCTTCCGCCGTGGCGCCTTCATGCTGGCCGACGAACTTCAGTTGCCGGTTTGTCCGCTGACAATCAATGGTTCGTTTAATGTCATGCCGCGCACACGCGACTGGCGTTGGGTGCGCTGGCATCCCTTGAAGCTGACCATCCACGAGCCTATCATGCCCATTGGCAAGGGCCGCGAGAACATCGACAACCTCAAGGACAAGAGCTACGAGGCAGTGATGAGCGGGCTGGTGCCAGAATATCAGGGCTACGTACGCAACGACGACCAGTAGTGCCGGATATATTTCGCCAATTTGTTGGCACTTTGCGTTTAATTTTATAATTTTGCAGTAACGGAAAATACATATCATCATGCATGAAAGTGACTCTATCGTAATCATTCCCACCTACAACGAGAAAGAGAATATCGAAAACATCATACGTGCCGTCTTCTCCTTGGAGAAGTGCTTTCACATCCTTGTCATTGACGACGGCAGTCCTGATGGCACAGCAGCCATTGTCCATCGGTTGATCGACAACGAGTTTGGCGACCGGCTGTTCATCATCGAGCGGTCGGGCAAGCTTGGTTTGGGAACGGCCTACATCACCGGTTTTAAATGGGCTTTGCAGCGGAGCTATGAATATATCTTTGAGATGGACGCCGACTTCAGCCACAATCCCAATGACCTGCCCCGTCTCTATGCCGCCTGTCACGACGAGGGCGGTGACGTGGCCGTGGGCTCACGCTATGTCACAGGTGTCAACGTCGTGAACTGGCCGATGGGTCGTGTGCTGATGAGCTACTTTGCCTCGCGCTATGTCAACTTCATCACGGGTATCCCCATCCGCGACACCACCGCCGGCTTTGTATGCTATCGCCGTCGTGTGCTGGAGACGATCAATCTCGACGACATCCGTTTCAAGGGCTACGCCTTCCAGATAGAGATGAAGTACACCGCCTATAAGATAGGATTCAAGATCAAAGAAGTCTCTGTCGTCTTTGTCAACCGCCGCGAGGGCACCAGCAAGATGAGTGGCGGCATCTTCAGTGAGGCACTCTTCGGCGTGATGCGTCTGCGCCTTGACGGCTGGTTCAAGAAGTACCCCAAGATCAAAGGGTAGGCCAAGACATGGATATACACGATATACAGACACTCTATGGCCGGTTGCCGCAAGCCGGCGCTCTGGTCAAATATTTGGAAGATGCCTCGATAAAGAGCGTTTTCCTCAAGGATATTGTAGGGTCGGCACTGCCGACTCTTTTTGCAGGTATTGCCCCACGGCTGGACAATACCTTTCTTTTCGTCATGCAGGATGCTGACGAAGCCGGTTACCTTTACAACGATCTCCTGCCCGCTGTGCTCAACACGGCGGAAAAGAAAGTCGCGGAGGAAATCAAGGCCGAGCAACAAAACAATCCTTCACAGGACAGTCAGACGGGCACGGACAGCAGTCAGCCTGCCGACTACGATGTCTATTATTTCCCTTCCAGCTATCGGCGTGCCGTGAAATACGGACAGCGGGATGCCGCCAACGAGATTCTGCGCACGGAAGTGCTCGCCCAGATAGCAGCCCGCCAGCAACACACGGCCCACGACAAGCCACTCTTCATCGTCACTTATCCAGAGGCCATGGCAGAACTTGTGGTCTCACAAAAACATATCGACGACCATCGGCTCTCGCTCAGCGTAGGGCAGCGGATCGACATCGTGGAGGTGGAGCACAGACTTCGTGACCTCGGATTCACCGAACAGGACTATGTCTACGAGCCCGGGCAGTTTGCCGTGCGCGGAAGCATCCTCGATGTCTATTCCTTTTCCAGCGAGTTGCCGTTCCGTATCGACTTCTTTGGCGACGAGATCGACACCATACGGTCTTTCTCCGTGGAGGACCAGCTTTCCAAGGAGCGGCGCACGGAAGTGGAAGTCGTGCCGGAACTGGCAAAGGAAACTACTGAGAAGGTGCCATTCCTTCGTTTCGTCCCCGACGATGCTGTCCTCGTCTGCCGTGACTTTGGTTTTATCTGCGACACAGTGGAACGCGTCTATAACGAGGGCTTCTCCTCGCAAGCACTCACCGAACGTCTTGAAGATGCGACCGAGATGGAGCAGGCCGAGATCAAGCGCGACATGAACCGCGAGAGCGTGCTCTGTTCGCCTTCCCAGTTCAAAGAAGATATTCTGGAGCTTCGGCGTGTAGTCTATGGCCACACTGCCCATGAAGCCCATACGGTTCTCACCTTCCACGTTACGCCGCAACCGCTTTTCCACAAGAACTTCGATTTGCTCCGGCAGTCGTTCGAGGACTATCTCCTGCGCGGCTACCATCTCTATATCCTCGCTGACAGTCGCAAACAGCAACAGCGTCTGAAGGACATCTTCGACGAGATGGGCAACGGTGATGCTTCGTCGATGGCTGCCAGCCGGAATTCAGGCATCGTCTTCACGCCAGTGGACAAGACCCTGCACGAGGGCTTTGCTGATGACGACATGAAGGTGTGTTTCTTCACCGATCACCAGATCTTTGACCGCTTCCATAAGTACAATCTCAAGTCCGACCGTGCCCGTGCGGGGAAGATGGCCTTGACGATGAAGGAATTGCAAGAGATGGAAATCGGCGACTATGTGGTGCATGTCGACTTTGGCATCGGCAAGTTCGGTGGCCTTGTGCGCGTGCCCATACAGAATGCCAGTGGAAAGACGGGCGAACAACAATACCAGGAGGTCATCCGCATCATCTTTCAGAACAACGACAAGGTCGATGTCTCCATCCACTCTCTCTATAAGATCTCGAAGTATCGCGGCAGTGACACGGGCGAGCCGCCACGGCTGAGCACGCTCGGCACGGGAGCTTGGGAACGGTTGAAGGAGAAGGCCAAAAAGCGCATCAAGGACATTGCCCGAGACCTCATCCGCCTGTATGCCAAGCGTCGGCACGAGAAGGGCTTCGCCTTCTCGGCAGACAACTTCATGCAGCACGAGCTGGAGGCAAGCTTTCTCTACGAGGACACGCCCGACCAGCTCAAGGCCACTCAGGACGTCAAAGCCGACATGGAGCGTGCCCGTCCTATGGACCGCCTCGTCTGTGGTGACGTAGGTTTCGGCAAGACCGAGGTGGCGGTGCGTGCCGCTTTCAAGGCAGCATGCGATTCCAAGCAGGTGGCGGTACTCGTGCCCACCACAGTGTTGGCCTATCAGCATTTTAAGACATTCCGTGAGCGCTTGAAGGACTTCCCCGTGCGGGTGGAGTATCTTTCCCGAGCCCGCACTGCCAAGCAGACCAAGGACGTGCTTAGCGGACTTGCAGACGGCAAGGTAGACATCGTCGTCGGCACACACAAGCTGTTGGGCAAAAACGTGAAGTGGCACGACCTCGGACTGCTCATCATCGACGAGGAACAGAAATTCGGTGTGTCCACAAAGGAGAAGCTTCGAAAGCTGAAAAGCAATATAGACACCCTTACGATGTCTGCCACACCGATCCCGCGTACGTTGCAGTTCAGCCTCATGGGAGCCCGCGACATGAGCATCATGCGCACACCGCCACCCAACCGCTATCCCATCCATACCGAGCTATGCACTTTCGGTCACGAAGTCATTGCCGATGCCATCAACTTCGAGATGAGTCGCAATGGTCAGGTGTTCTTTGTCAACAACCGTATCTCCAATCTTCAGGAGATTGCCGATCTCATCCATAAGTATGTACCCGACTGTCGGGTGGCCATCGGACACGGGCAGATGCCGCCCGAGGACCTTGAAAAAGTCATCACCGACTTTGTCAACTATGACTACGACGTGCTGCTCTCAACGACAATTGTGGAAAATGGTATCGACATACCTAATGCCAACACGATCATCATCAACGGCGCTAACCATTTCGGACTTTCAGACTTGCATCAGATGCGTGGTCGTGTGGGCCGTGGCAACCGCAAAGCCTTCTGCTATCTGCTGGCCCCGCCTCGCAGTGCGATGACGCCCGAGGCACGCCGGCGCTTGGAGGCTTTGGAGACCTTCTCAGAGTTGGGGAGCGGCTTCAACCTTGCCATGCAGGATCTGGACATCCGCGGCGCGGGCAATCTGCTGGGTGCCGAACAGAGCGGATTCATGGAAGACTTGGGCTACGAGACCTATCAGAAGATTCTCAACCAGGCTGTCAGTGAACTGAAAAATGAAGAGCTCGGCGATCTCTATGCCGAGGAGCTCAAGGCCGGTGAGGACATCAAGGCCAGCGACTTTGTCGAAGACTGCGCCGTGGAGAGCGATCTGGAGATGTACTTCCCCGAGACCTATGTGCCTGGCAGCAGTGAGCGCATGCTGCTCTACCGTGAGCTCGACAACATCGAGAGCGATGATGACTTGGCAACTTACCGTCAGCGGCTCACCGACCGCTTTGGTCCAGTGCCGCCGGAGGGCGAGGAGCTCATGCAGGTGGTAGCCCTTCGCCGGCTGGGCAAAGACGAGGGTTGTGAGAAGATCATCCTCAAGCAGGGCACGATGAGCATGCAGTTTGTCTCGCAGCCTGACAGTCCCTACTATCAGAGCAAGACGTTTGGCAACATCATCCACTATGTGATGAACAATCCGCGCCGCTGTACCTTTAAGGACAGCCGCGGCCATCGACAGGTGCGTATTGCCCAGGTGCCCAGCGTGGCAGAGGCCGTGCAAGTGTTGAAAGCCATGAAGTGTAAGTAAATATGTAACACTTTTGTAGAGCCCTTCAATGCTATTGAAAATACGCACAAAATCGTTTGATATGTGCAATTCTGAATTTTGGCCACTTCTTTTCGTTCTGTTGACTGTAGACGAAAAGAAGTGGCTATTTTGTTTCTTTTGATGTGATCTATATAAATAAAACTTGCACGTATCATTTGATATGTGCAGTTTTTGGTTGAAACAATATAAAAATAGCTTAAAATGTCAGTGTTCATGCATGTCGCTTGTAGGATTATCTATATTTTTGTATTGCTAAAAAGGCAAAGTACAAAAGAAATATGAGTTCCGAAGAATACTATATTCAGGGCAATGAACACCGTCGACGGGGTGATTTCCCCGCCGCGATGAATTGCTATCTGCAGGCCATTGCCCTTGATCCTAACAGTCCCGCCGTGGTGGCGGAGAAGATGCTGGAAGACATCATGAACTTTTATTGTAAGGACATCTATAATCCTTAGCAGTGCTTCGTGCGTGCTAAGAACTTCGTCCTTAACCTATATAATACCCATTTCAGTTATGAAGAAAAACATTGGAGCCATTGTCGTTGACGTGGACCGTTGCAAGGGCTGTACGCTCTGCATGGTAGCCTGTCCGAAAAACGTCATCGCCCTGGCTGAGCGAAAAGTCAATGCCCATGGCTATCCCTACGTCGTGGCGGCCCGACCGGACGATTGCATCGGCTGTGCCTCGTGCGGCATTGTCTGTCCTGACGGATGTATCACTGTTTATCGTAAACGTATCGAAGTGGCAGAGCCTATGGCCTCTACCCAGAAATAAGGAATCATGGAACAGGAAGTAACACTGATGAAAGGCAACGAGGCACTCGCCCGCGCTGCCATACGTTGTGGTGTGGACGGTTTCTTTGGCTATCCCATCACTCCCCAGACAGAAATCATCGAGACGCTGTCGGCTTTGAAGCCTTGGGAGACCACCGGCATGGTGGTCGTGCAGGCAGAGAGTGAGGTGGCGTCGATCAACATGCTTTATGGCGGCGGTGGTGCCGGCAAACGTGTGATGACCACCTCATCGAGTCCCGGCGTGGCCTTGATGCAAGAGGGCATCGCCTATATGGCTGGTGCCGAGGTGCCCGGTGTCATCGTCAACGTACAGCGCGGCGGTCCCGGACTGGGCACGATACAGCCGAGTCAGAGCGACTATTTCCAGGCTACGCGCGGTGGTGGCAATGGTGACTACAACGTCATCGTGCTCGCCCCGGCTTCCGTGCAGGAGATGGCTGACTTCGTGGATCTGGCTTTCACGCTGGCTTTCCGCTATCGCAATCCGGCCATGATTCTCAGCGACGGCGTCATCGGTCAGATGATGGAAAAGGTGGTGCTGCCGCCTTTCAAGCCCCGCCGCACCGATGAGGAAGTCATCAAGGAATGCCCTTGGGCAACTACCGGACGCACGAAAAACCGCAAGCCCAACATCATCACCTCTCTGGAGCTGAAACCGGAAGTCATGGAGCAGCGTAATCTGCACCTACAGGCCAAATACCATGAGATCGAGGAGAAGGAAGTAAGATTTGAGACCGACCACTGCGAAGACGCTGACTGCCTGATCGTAGCTTTCGGCAGCGCTGCCCGCATCGCGGAGAAGAGCGTGGAGCTCGCCCGTGAGGAGGGCATCAAGGCAGGACTGTTCCGTCCTATCACCCTCTGGCCGTTCCCGAGCAAAGCACTGGCTGAGATGGCGAAAGGAAAGCGCCACATCCTTGTGGCAGAGATCAATGCCGGACAGATGATTCAAGACGTGCGGCTCGCCGTGGGCAATGAAGTGCCCGTGAGCCATTTCGGCCGTCTGGGTGGCATTGTGCCCGACCCGACGGAGATCGTTGAAGAACTTAAAGCAAAATTGAAAGAAAATGGCAAGTGAAAAAATCAATAGGGAGGAAATCGTTCAGCCGGAAAACGTTGTCTATCAGAAACCGGAACTGCTCAACGATGTGCCGATGCACTATTGTCCGGGCTGTAGCCACGGCGTGGTGCATAAACTCGTGGCTGAGGTAATTGCCGACATGGGCATGGAGGAGAAGGCCGTCGGGGTCTCACCGGTAGGCTGCGCCGTCTTTGCCTATCGCTATATCGACATCGACTGGCAGGAGGCTGCCCACGGGCGTGCACCAGCTCTGGCCACTGCCATCAAGCGTCTGTGGCCCGATCGCCTCGTGTTTACCTATCAGGGCGACGGCGACCTGGCCTGTATCGGTACGGCAGAGACCATCCATGCACTCAACCGTGGAGAGAACATTGTCATCATCTTCATCAACAACGCCATCTATGGTATGACGGGAGGACAGATGGCTCCGACAACGCTCATCGGGCAGAAGACGACGACCTGCCCCTATGGCCGTGATCCTGAGTTGCACGGCTATCCGCTCAACATCACCGAGCTGGCCGCCAAGCTGCGCGGCACCTGCTATGTCACCCGACAGAGCGTGGACACCGTGGCTTCGGTCATGCAGGCCAAGAAAGCCATCCGCAAGGCCTTCGAAGCCTCGATGAAGGGCATGGGCTCTTCGCTCGTGGAGATTGTCTCGACGTGTAGCAGCGGCTGGCATCTCAGTCCGGTGAAGGCCAACGAGTGGATGCGGCAGTATATGTTTGAAGAGTATCATAAAGGCGACTTCAAGGATACCACAGGCTTGAAATAGTCTTTAACGATTATAACGCAAGACAATGAAAAAGGAAATTATCATATCAGGCTTCGGAGGCCAGGGCGTGCTCTCTATGGGAAAGATCCTTGCTTACTCTGGACTGATGGAGGGAAAGGAAGTGACATGGATGCCGGCCTACGGACCGGAGCAGCGTGGCGGTACGGCCAATGTGACGGTGATCGTCAGTGACGACCGCATCTCGTCGCCGATTCTCAGCCACTACGACGTGGCCATCGTGCTCAACCAGCCTTCACTTGAAAAGTTTATGCCGAAGGTGAAACCCGGTGGCATCCTCATCTACGACGGTTATGGTATCGCCGAGACACCCCATCGCGACGATATCACCATCTATCGCATCGACGCCATGGACAAGGCTGCGGAGATGAAAAACTCCAAGGTCTTCAACATGATTGTGCTTGGCGGACTGCTCAAAGTTTGTCCGATCGTCAGCACTGGCGGTTTGCAGAAAGCTCTCTACAAGACGCTGCCTGAGCGCCACCACGACCTGATACCGCTGAATATGAAAGCAGTTGAAGAGGGACAGGGCATCATCAAGAAGGTGAACGGATAGAAGATCCACCGCTGAAATCACTTGGTAGAATAAGAATGACGGCCGTCACGTTTTTGCGTGACGGCCGTCGTGTTTTCATGTGTTGGCCGCCACGCAATCCTGTGACGGTCGTCACGTGATGAGATTTCTTCACATTTTAAGCTAATCCGCTGTGTCTTTGTCTTTTACGGTTTACTTGTCAATGGTCAGAGGCACCTTTTCGAGGTTCTTCTCGATCTCGTCGTCGGTCACCGTGTAGTTGGCCAGATCACCGTTGATGTAGCTCATGTACGACGGCATGTCGATGAGACCGTGGCCTGAGAGGTTGAAGAGGATGACAGGCGCCTTGCCCTCCACGTTGGCGCGCTTGGCCTCGCGGATGGTGGCGGCGATGGCGTGGCAACTCTCGGGGGCTGGGATGATGCCCTCGGTCTGGGCGAAGAGCACACCGGCGGCAAAGCTCTCAAGCTGAGGGATGTCCATACCGGCGAGATAGCCGTCCTTGAGCAGTTGCGAGATGATGACGCCGGCACCATGATAGCGCAGGCCGCCAGCATGGATGTTGGCCGGCTTGAAGTCATGGCCCAGGGTGAACATCGGCAGGAGTGGCGTGTAGCCGGCCTCGTCGCCAAAGTCATATTCAAACTTGCCGCGGGTGAGCTTCGGGCAGCTGTTCGGTTCTGCGGCGATGAACTTCGTGTCTTTGTGCGTGCCGTCGAAGACGTGGCGCATGAAGGGGAAGGCAATGCCGCCGAAGTTTGAACCGCCGCCGAAGCAGGCGATCACCTCATCGGGATATTCTCCGGCCATCTCCATCTGCTTCTCAGCCTCCAGTCCGATGACGGTCTGATGGAGGGCGACATGGTTCAGCACCGAGCCCAGTGTGTATTTACATCCCGGTGTTGTGGTGGCCAACTCGATGGCCTCAGAGATCGCTGTACCCAAGGAGCCGGGATGGTTGGGGTCGGCCGTGATGATGTTCTTTCCGGCACGTGTCGACATCGAGGGCGACCCCTCCACGGTAGCGCCGAAGGTGCGCATGATCATCGAGCGGTAGGGCTTCTGCTGCATCGTGATCTTCACCTGGTAGACAGCAGCCTCCAGTCCATAGAGCTTGGCGGCATAGCTAAGCGCAGCACCCCATTGTCCGGCACCGGTCTCGGTGGTCACGTTGGTGTCGCCTTCCTGTTTGCAATAGTAGCACTGGGGCAGGGCGGAGTTGATCTTATGCGAACCTAAGGGATTGGTCGACTCATTCTTGAAATAGATATGTGCCTTTGTGTCGAGCGCCTTTTCCAGTGCGTAGGCACGCACCAGTGGAGTGGCACGATAGTAGCAGTATTTGTCGCGCACCTCGTCGGGGATGTCGATCCAAGCGTGTTCCTGATCGAGCTCCTGACGGGAGCATTCTTGATTGAAAATATGTGCCAGGTCGTCGGCATGAAGCGGCTTGTGGGTAGCAGGATTCAACGGAGGCATGGGCTTGTTGGGCATCTCGGCTTGGATGTTGTACCACTGACGGGGAACATCCTTCTCGTCCAAAAGGAATTTCTTTCTCTTCATAATGATTGCTTTCTGTTTGACAATTTGCAGTTGGTGAATGTTTTCCGATTGCAAACTTACACAATTTTCTCCAATTTCTTGCCATTTGTGGAGAATAAATTTCTTTGGAGCTATATATAATAAGGTATAAGCTCTGTTTGTCCATGGTGTCTCACACTGCCTGCCGCAGATGCTTTAGACATATTAGCAGGTGTTGTTAGTTCCTATTCTACCATCTTGTAGCCCTTGTTCTGACTCAACTTGTTATTGAGGTCAATGGCTTTTTGGGGTATCGGGAACACCGTGGTGTGGGCATCGCTCTCGCTCTCGATTGGTTGTCTGAGGTCGTAGGCCTTGTGAAAGCGACCATAGCGGATGAGGTCGCGCCGTCGGCTGCCTTCCCACATCAGTTCGAGCAGCCGTTCACGCAGGATGTTGTCGAGCGTTGCCGGCCGGCTGGGCATGCCCACTCGGCGTCGTACGGCATCTAAGTCGCTTTGTCCGCTTTCACCGTTACGCACTTTTGCTTCGGCGCGCATGAGCAGCACGTCGGCAAAACGGAAGAGCACGATGTCGTTGTCCTGTAGCTTTCCGTCGGAGTAGGCCTTGCGGTCTATCTCGTATTTGGCCATGCGCGCTCCGGCTGTCTTCTCATAGGGCGAGTAGGTCAGGTTCTCGGCCATCACCAGAGGCTGGTAGACAAGCGGCTCGCCACTTTCCATCTTCACCACTTTGCCGTCGACCTTCACCGTGTCGGCATAGAAGTTGATGGCAAAGCGCGTGTCGAGGCTGTCGGTGCCGTAGCCGTAGGCATGTACCGTGGCGAGCGTGGCCGAGGTGCCGTTCTCGGCATCCATGCCGAGTGCGCCGCCATGAGCGTAGTGGCGTGAGCGGAAGAGATACCAGAACTGGTTTTGGTATTTGATCTTGTCCATGGGGATGGTGAAAATGTTTTCCACCGACGTCTCGTTGTGCACGCTGAAGTTGAAGGCGTAGTCGGGCTGTAGCTGATACCCCTCTTTTTCTATTTCATTGCAGTAGTGGATGCAGGCTTGCCAGACATTCATCGTCTGTCCGTCGACGGTGAAGATCATCGTCTTGCCGTCGGGCCGCTGGTTGTCGGTCCAGTCATCGTCGGCATAGACTTCGGCGTTGAGGAAGAGTCGGGCCAACAGGAACTGAGCCACGGGTCGCGTCATGCGTCCGTAGTAGTTACCCTCTAGGTTGCTGTGCTCGTTGGCGAGGTAGGGTAGACATGTCTGCAGCTCGTCGATGATGCTGTGAAACACGGTACTGCGCTCCTGCTGCTTGACATCGGCAAACGACTCCTGGTCCCGGGTGACGTAAGGAATGCGGCCGAACATATCCATGAGTTCGTAATAGAACAAGCAGCGCACAGCTTTCACCTCGGAGGTGTAGGCCAGATACTCGTCGTCGGTGAGCAGGCTGCGGTTGGCGTCGATGACGGCGAGGCTGTGATTGCAGAGCATGGCCACCTTGTAGAGATAGCGCCATGTGTTGTAGAGCGGTTCGTCGGAGGCTGTCCAACGGTGCTCATAGAGGTTTTGCCAGAAGCCGCCGTCGTACCAGTCACCGCCGCGGATGGGGATGATGGCTTCGTCGGTGGTAAAGGTGTTGTAGTCGTAGAGCCCGCGCACGGTGCCTTCGAGACCTTGTGAGTCGCTGTTGCCGCCTATATAATTATATAAGGTGGCAACGGTGTTGATATATAGGTTTGTGGCGCTGTTGTAGGCCTTTTCTTCGGGAAGCAGTCCCTTGGTGTTCTCATCCAGACAGGACGAGAAAGTAGAGAGAACAAGGGCTGTAGCGAAGAGCAGCAGAAGACGTTTGGAGATGATCATGGTGAATGGCGATTTACTTATTGGCAGAAACGCAGAAACTTAGAATTGAATGCTCACCCCGATGCTGAAGGTTCGATAGACGGGGTAGGACCGCTTGTCGTCGATACCCAGTGTGGAGTCGACGACATAGCTGTTGATCATGGGAGTCAGTCCGCTGTAGGCGGTGATGGTAGCCAAGTTGTTGACCGAGGCCGACAGGCGCAGACGGCTGATATAGCGTGAGTGCAGAGGCACGTTCCAGCCTACGGTGATGTAGTCGAAGTTGAGATAGTCGCCCCGCTCAAGCCAGTAGTCGGTGGCGCGCTGATCTTTGATGTTCATGGCGGGTGCCTTCTTCATGACGTTGTAGTCGGGAAAGCTCGACATGTTCATATAGGTCAGTGCCGTGCCGTTGTAGATCTTGTGTCCGAAGGCCCCGTTCATCTGCAACGAAATGTCGAAGTCCTTGTAGCGGAAACCGATGTTCGAGCCGAGTGTCCACTTCGGCGTGGCCTGTCCGGCGATGTATCGGTCACCGCCGTCCTCGATGTTGACACGTCCGTTGTGGTCGAGGTCCTCAATGTCGTACATATAGGATCCGTTTTCGTTTTTTACCAGTCCTTTGCAGTGGGGCAGGTAGAAGACACCGACCGGCTGGCCTACGATCTGATAGACGATGTTGTTCTCACCGCCATGGAATCCTGCACCGCTGAGTGAACCGATGGCCGTGATGTCCGGTGCCGTCAGGTGGTAGCCGTTGTAGTTGCCCGAGAGCGATATGAGCTTGTTCTTTTGAAACGAGAGGTTGAGGTTGACGTTCAGCTCCATGTCCTTATGGCTGATGGCGGTGACGCCGAGTCCGAACTCCACACCTTGGTTGCTCATCTTGCCGAGGTTGGCGAGCAGCTTGTCAAAGGTGAAGGGCGGCACGGGCACATCGTACTGATAGAGCATGTCGGTGGTGCGCGAATAGTAGTATT
>Ga0256407_10004932_pt1 | contig 21807 bp, 21 predicted proteins | sample RumenRJG_04DNA_FD_193489 | JGI IMG/M metagenome (GOLD analysis project Ga0256407, IMG submission 193489) | Bovine rumen microbial communities from Lethbridge, Alberta, Canada - RJG_04 | ecosystem: Host-associated > Mammals > Digestive system > Stomach > Rumen | place: Canada: Alberta... | reverse complement strand
ATGCGAATCATATCTCCATCTGGCAAGGGGATATCACAAGACTTGCGGCCGATGCCATCGTGAACGCGGCTAATTCGCAGATGCTGGGCTGTTTTGTTCCCATGCATACCTGCATTGATAACTGCATCCACACCTATGCGGGTGTTCAGCTGCGAGCTGAGTGCAATCAGAAGATGAATGAGCTCCGGGAAAAGTATGGCCCGGATTATGAACAGCCGACAGCCGTTCCGATGTTGACGGACAGTTACAATCTTCCGGCAAGGAAAGTGGTCCATATTGTCGGCCCCATCGTCACCGGGAAGCTGACAAAAGATTTGGAACAGGATCTGGCGGACTGCTATAAAAACACGCTGGACCTGTGCCTGGAAAATGATATCAGAAGCGTTGCCTTCTGCTGTATTTCCACCGGAGTTTTCCGGTTCCCGAATCGGAAAGCTGCCGAAATCGCGGTACGGACCGTGACGGAATGGATGGATGAACATCCCGGTGCTATGGAAAGAGTGATCTTCAATGTTTTCAAAGACGAGGACAAGGCATACTATGAAGCAGAATTACAGTGAACTTCCGAACGGATATCTGGAATCGATCAATAAAGGAATCAATGCTGTCCGGCATTTCCGGGGCGGCATGACAGAAGGAAAACTCTCACGGGACGAAGCGATTGCCCGTCTGAAAACGGAAATCGAAACCGCCGATGCCATCGTGATCGGGGCAGGAGCAGGCCTTTCTACAGCGGCGGGCTTCACCTACAGTGGGGAACGGTTCGAGAAATATTTCGGAGATTTTGCAAAGAGGTTCGGGATCCGTGATATGTATTCTGGAGGCTTCTATCCCTTCCCGGATGAGGAAACCCGCTGGGCGTGGTGGGCAAGGCATATCTACTATAACCGTTATGTCCCCGCACCAAAGCCGGTCTATGACGACCTGCGAAAGCTCGTACAGGATAAGGATTATTTCGTGATCACCACGAACGTAGACCATCAGTTCCAGAGAGCAGGATTCGATAAGAAACGGCTTTTTTACACACAGGGAGATTATGGACTGTTCCAGAGTGTGGATCCGGCCATCCGGAAAACCTACGATAATGAAGAATGGGTCATGAAGGCAATGGAAGCCCAGGGTTTTGTCCGGAATGCGGAAGGAATCTTTGATCTTCCTGAGGAAGGCAGCATTTCCATGAGGATCCCGACGGGGCTGATTCCGAAATGCCCGGATGACGGCTCGGATGTGACGATGAATCTACGTGCGGATGATTCCTTTGTGGAGGATGAAGGCTGGCATGCGGCAAGCGCTGCCTATGCGGATTTCCTCCGACGGCACGAAAGGCTGCATACGCTGTTCCTGGAGATCGGGATCGGAATGAACACGCCGGTTATCTGCAAATATCCGTTCTGGCAGATGACGAATGACAACCCAAAAGCAGTTTATGCCTGTTTGAATTTCAATGAAGCATACTGCCCGGTGCAGATCGAAAAGCAGTCTGTCTGCATTAATGGAGACAGCGGAGACGTAATAAAACAACTCCTGTAAATATTGAATATATTGCTGTCCAATACATCGTAATAGGAAATGCCGCAGATTTTAAAAGTGAAGATGTTTATGGAGTTCATATCGACATTGCAGATTCACATCCTATGACAGATATTGATGAAGAACACTATGTCATTGAATTATCGCCGATGAGCGCTATATTTTTGCCCATTTTCAAAAGAAGGAGGATACATAAGCTGCGCCGCAACTATTTCGGGCAGGCGGTCAAGTGAGAGGTGATAAGGGAGCGGAACCCGATGCTATGGCGCCAAGGGCATAGGAAGCCGGTATGCAGAACTGCATTTATCGGCTGATTATAGCGGAAAAACAAACTTGATTGAGATTGAAAAACAGCCGATAAAGGAGTACAATAAGTCCGTAAATAACAGACAGGTGGTGGCAGGATGAGTTTTATCTCAGTGAAAGAAGCAAGTGAAAAATGGGGAGTTACCGATCGGGTCGTAAGGCAGTACTGTGCTGATGGACGTGTTCCCGGCGCCTTTATTACGGGAAAAACCTGGAATATTCCGGATAACGCGCGGAAGCCGGGAAGAAAACCAAGACAGCGGTCAGTTCCCGAGGATCTTCTCGGGAGGCTTGTTCTCGAAAAGGAAAACGGAATATCCGGAGGTATCTACCATAAGGTTCAGATCGAACTCACATACAATTCCAATCACATCGAAGGCAGCCGGCTGTCACATGAACAGACCCGGTACATCTTTGAAACAAATACGATCGATGCTCCGGATGGCTCTGTGAATGTGGATGATATTCTGGAGACCGTGAATCATTTCCGCTGTATAGACCTGATGATCGATCAGGCGAAACGCCCTCTCACGGAAACGATGATCAAACAGCTTCATCTTCTCTTAAAAAGCGGTACAGCAGACAGCAGGAAAAGCTGGTTTCAAGTAGGTGACTATAAGAAGCTGGCAAATGAAGTCGGCGGGAGAGAAACAACAGCACCGAAAGATGTCCCGAAGGAAATGAAACAGCTGATCTCAGACTACGAAAAGCTCGATAAAGCAGCTTTCGATGACCTGCTGGAATTTCATTATAGGTTTGAGTCGATTCATCCCTTCCAGGATGGAAACGGCCGCGTAGGGAGGCTGATCCTCTTTAAAGAGTGTCTTCGGAACGGGCTCGTACCCTTCATCATCGAGGATGCTATGAAGATCTACTACTATCGCGGCCTGCAGGAATGGAGAAACGAGAAAGGATACCTTCGGGATACCTGTCTGGCGGCACAGGATCGCTTCAAGGCATATCTTGATTATTACGGAGTGAAGTACTGACATCGCACAAATGCCTACACCGCTCCTAAGCGGAAGGCCGGGTGTCGTATGCTTAAATTACAAAGAGTATAGAACTGGAAGAAATACGCTGCGTCTGCGACAAATTCCAGTTTGTCGGACCAGCCGGAAATATTGAATGATTGATTGAGTGAATCACCTGCTGTGTGGTGCGGAAACGCCCGTTCTTTCTGGGTTTTAGAAATGACCTGTCCACTCATGAGCGGAAGGCAATGGTTATCTTGTCAGCTGCCGTCCCTTATTGTTCCGCTAAGTGGCGCTGTATTGTTCCGATAGCTTTAATATTGTTCCGTTAATATGCTATAATTAAGCATCGGATTGGAGGTGAGGGCGTATGTATATGACTGTAAAAGAAGCCGCCGCGAAATGGGGGATTTCTGATAGAAGAATAAGAGTATTATGCTCCGAAGGCAAAATCCCCGGTGCGTATCAGGAAGGTCGTGGCTGGAAAATTCCGATTGACGCCGAAAAGCCTGCCGACGGAAGGTTCAGGTCGAAAGAGAGCATCCTCTCTCAGATTGACCACAAAAAAGCAGAGCTGGATGGAAGAAGACCGCTTACTGAAGGAGAACTGGAACGGCTCAATGAGGAGTTCACGGTCGAATATACCTATAACTCCAATGCGATAGAGGGAAATACGCTGACGCTCCGGGAAACCGATCTTGTTCTCCGGGGGCTTACAATCGACAGAAAGCCTCTGAAAGATCACATGGAAGCTGTCGGTCACAAGGAAGCGTTTGATTATGTCAGAGAGCTTGTAAAGGAAAAAGCACCTCTCACCGAAAGCATCATAAAACAGATCCACCACCTTGTCCTTGCCGACAAAAAGGACGATCGCGGTGTTTACAGAAGGATTCCCGTTCATATTATGGGTGCCCGCCACGAACCTGTGCAGCCGTATCTTATCGAGCCCAAAATGGAGCAGCTCCTGCATGGCTACGCCGCAAGTGAAGAACATATCGTGATGAAACTTGCGCGTTTCCATATCGAGTTTGAAGGCATACATCCCTTTATCGATGGTAACGGGAGAACTGGCAGACTGCTTGTGAACCTTGAGCTGATGAAGGCCGGCTATCCTCCTATTGACATCAAATTCAGCGACAGGGTTGCTTATTACAATGCCTTCGATGCCTACCATGTTAAGCACGACCTCTCCGCTATGGAAGGACTGTTTGCCGGATATATCAATGCCAGACTGGATACTTACCTGAGAATACTGGAGTAGATGCCAGACAAGGGAGTATATTTGATACGGCCGCCATTCTTAGCAGTTTCTAAGATTCTGCTAGTCAATAACTCATGACTGTTAGTCACGAGTATCCATGCGCTAAATTTATGAACCCCAATGATTTCTAACGAAAAAGAGGGCCATTGCTCCTAAGCGGAAGGCCGGGGGTCGAATCCCCCCGGGAACGGCCTTAAGAGAGTGTCAGAATCCTTATTATATAAGGGTTTTGGCACTTCTTTGTTTTATGTTCATATCTTGATATCCTGAGTGGATGCTGAGTGAGTAAAGAGCGCAGATTGACGGATTATGGCGGCTGTCGTATGCTTAAATTAGGAAGAGTCAGAAATACAAATCTGGCGGGGATTTCCTTTGGCGTTAATTAAGAAGAGTGCAGATTGACGGATTATGCCGGCTGTCGTATTCTAAAATCAGGAAGACCAGGGACTGGAAGAAGTCTGCTTCGCCAGCGCCGGATCGGGATTTGTAAAGGAGGATATATGCAGCACGAATGTAAAATCACGGTCCTGGAGACCAAAGTCTTTCCGGACCTTCAGGAAAAATACCTAGCGGATCCCAAGTCCGGACCCTGCCCGTTCTTTCATGCGGGAGATACGTTTGTACTCAGGCGTACACCTGAACAGGATGATTTTTACCACCTGATGAACGGGAAGTTCTGTGGGGAAGCCTGGGATGCAGTCAGCAGGTATGTTTACACTGCTCTTCAGGGCGGATCCATCATGAAGGGCTGGACCAACGACAACCGCATGATGATCACCTGCTGTAATGACGGCACCAGGCCGGTCATTTTCAAGATTGAACGTATCGACATTCCGGAAACGCCCGAAGAGGAAGAATGGCTGGCAAAGCAGAACTTCCATAATAGTGCCGAAGACGCCTACACAGGGTAAAGGAGCAGCGATACAGTCAGTTGGCCGATTGATCTCACCGCCCAAAGAGGCGGGAGACGTTTCGGCTGAAAAAGATAGAAAATGAAAAGGAGGAAAAATGAGTAACGCTAACGAAACAAAGATTTCTAATGCGGTCAAGTGCAGCAACGGTACCTTCGTCGGCAAGGAGACAGGCGAACTGATTATCTGGAAGGGCATCCCCTACGCAACGCAGCCGGTGGGTAAGCTTCGCTGGAAAAAGGCACTTCCTGCAGCAGACGATAACGGCGTTTACGATGCGACAAAGCCCGGCCCTGTTCCCATCGGACCTGTGAACGACACGAATGGAACGGCGGAGTTCGGCGAGGACTGCCTCGTGCTGAACATATATTGCAATACCGGCTGCACTGACAGCAAGAAGCCGGTCATGGTGTGGATTCACGGCGGCGGCTTCTGCGCCGAATCCCAGGCGTCCCCCCTTTATGACCTTACCAGCATTTCCAGACAGTATCCCGACATCTTGTTCGTGTCCATCGACTATCGGCTCGGCTTCCTGGGATTCATGAACTTCGAGCGGGTTCCGGGCGGAGAGAACTTCAAGGAGGCAGGCAACCTGGGCCTGCTCGACCAGCTTGAAGCCCTCCGGTGGATACAGAAAAACATCGCCGGGTTCGGCGGTGATCCGGACAATGTGACGATTTTCGGCGAATCAGCAGGATCGGCAAGTGTCACCTTCCTTCCGCTCATCGACGGAAGCGAGGGGCTCTTCCGGAGAATTATCGCCCAGAGCGCCAATATCGCCTACTGCGACACGATGGAGCATGGTATCCACGTCACGCAGAACTTCCTGACGGCAGCGGGCTGCCAGACCATGGACGAGTTGCTGGAGCTCACCACCGGGCAGCTTGTAGAGGCGTATCTGAAAGCAAGTATGATTGACAAGAACTGCCTTCTCGGAACTGCCAATTTCCCGCTCCTCGACGGCGTCACGCTGCCGGAGGACCGTGCGGATATGTACCGGATGTGGGGAGACGAGAAGAGAGCTAAGATCGATATGATGATCGGGTCTAACCTGGATGAGATCCGGTACTTCGTTCCGACCGAGGGCGGCGAAGAAGGATTCCTCGACACACTGAGGTGGATCGCCAAGAGAGACCGCGCGCTGCTTAACGACCAGGAGAAGGCCATGTACGACGAGTTTATGGCCACGCTTGCCAATGAAAGCGAGGGGAGCAGGCTGGAGCAGTACTGCAACGACATGAACTTCCGCGCCGGCAACACCAATATGGCTATCCGGCACTCTGCCGCCGGCGGCAACACCTACATGTACTTCATCAGGAAGCCGGTGACAACCCCTGAGCTTGGCGCGATACACGCGTGCGAAATTACGTACCTGTTCGATACCTGCGTATTGGATCCGATGGGAAGCGGAAAAACCGTCGGAACCGATGAGTGCGAGTTCCGCCACGTCGCAAAGGAGATGTGGGTCAACTTCGCCCGGACGGGCAACCCCTCCACCGACAAATACGAGTGGAAGAAGTTCTCGGGGGACGACCGCCAGACGATGGTCTTCGACGATGCCATCGGTATGCAGAAGGATCTGTTCGGAAGGCGGGAGGACCTGATGATGTCATGGGCAGAGCGCCTTGGAAACGGGTCGTCCAAGAGAGTCTGCTAACACAGGCGTGCAGCCTGCAGTTCCGGGACAGAGTGGAAGCGAAGAAGTCTGAAATAACAATGGATTTCTTCGCTTCCTGTGGTATATCGCAGACGCGGAGAATCAGACGCTCAGGTACCGTGGATTAGAGCGGAAGGTGACGGGCATCACTGCGACGATGCTGACAAAGTGCCTGAGGGAGCCGGAGCAGGACGGGTTTATCACGAGGAAGCAGTACAGTACGATACCGCCGACGGTGGAGTACTCCCTTGCGGATAGAGGAAAAACACTGATTCCGCCATTGGAGTCTGTATATCAGTGGGCGGATGAGCAGATGAAAGGTCGGTCGTCATGACTCGAAGAGAAGCAGCCGTCAGCAATTTTAAACAGGGATACAACTGCGCGCAGTCTTTGGTACTGGCCTTTGCGGATATCCTTCCCGTCGATCGGGAACAGCTTTCAAAACTGGCATCTTCCTTTGGCGGCGGAATGGGAAGGCTGCGGGAGGTATGCGGTGCCGTCAGCGGCATGTTTATGGCAGCAGGACTGCTGTATGGATATGACGGGCCCGAAACCGGGCAGATGAAAGCGGAGCACTATGCCAGGATACAGGAACTTGCGGCAGGATTTGAGAAAAAACATGGCTCCATCGTCTGCCGGGACCTGTTGGGACTGAATATCCGTCACGATGTTTCTGTACCGGAAGCCCGGACGGATGAGTATTACAGAAAGCGTCCCTGTGCGGAACTTGTCGGGGATGCAGCGGAAATACTGGAAGAATATATAAAAGAGAACCCGGTCCGGTGATGGGACCGGGTTTTCCCGAAAAGAAAGTCCGGAGAGAAAGAGAGTTATCATGTGCGGTCGATACTGGATGGAAGATTCTTCTGAAATACAGGAGATTACAGAGGAAATGAACAGATCACCACTGCTGGGCAGGTGGAAGGAAGGGACCTTAGTCAGAACCTGCGGGGAGGTCCGGCCGACGGACGTGGTGCCGGTGATTGCATCAGACAGGACCGGAAGACGCGCGGTCTTTCCCATGAAATGGGGATTCTCGGGAAAGAGTCTGCTGATCAATGCGCGGACCGAGACGGCAGCTGAGAAACCGACCTTCCGGGAATGCTGGGAAAGACGCCGCTGTATTGTGCCGGCGTCCTGGTATTTCGAGTGGGAGCATTTCCCGGACAAGGGGAGAAAGACCCGGGTAGGAGATAAATATGCAATCCGGCCGAAGAACAGTGAGATGACCTGGCTCTGCGGTCTTTATCGGATCGAAGAAGGGCTCCCGGCCTTTGTGGTCCTGACAAGGGAACCCGGCGAAGGCATCCGCTTCATCCATGACCGGATGCCGCTTATTCTTCCCAAAAGGTATACCGATGACTGGATCCGTCCGGACACAAAGCCGGAGAAGCTGCTGGATATGGCCCTGACGGATATGGTTTTTGAAAACCTGATATAATCCAGGTGGTGCAAATTCTCTTGTTGCGCTGCGAAACAAAAGCGAAAGATAAGGAGATTCCAGTATGACACGAAGAAAAGTTGTGTCCGGGAGAAGATATGATGTATCCTCCGGTACATGAGCGGCCGGAGGATATTCGTTCTTTTGACCGGCTGGAGATGCTCTGGGAGCGGTATCCCCGGTATCATGAGATGACAACATTTTCCACCATGGAGGCACTTCTTTCGGAGCATGAATCCTGGCAGGAAGAGTTCGAAGATGTGCGCACGGAGTATGATGATAACGGGTATGACCGGTTTCTGATTCAGCTTTCCTGGGCAGATCTTCCCTACCGATATGCGGCGGGAAAGCGGATGAAGGAGGCAGGACCTCTTCCGGCCAATCCGTATGTGGATGCGTTTCTTGACCAGTTCGCAGGGATTGATACCGACAAAAAAGCCCTTTTTCTTTTCCCGGAAAGCTTTGTGTCACAGTTTTTTGTGATCATGGATGTGTGCCGGAGGGCAGAATCCCTCCGACCGGTCAAAAATCTTTTCCCGGACGAGGAAAAAGTTCACTATCTGGCGGTCTTTGACAAGCAGAACATGGACGATGTTCTGCTGATGTTTCATCTGCTGTATACCAACGGAACAGAAGATCTGTACGGTGGATATTCCCTCTATGATTATTCGCTGCCCTGGTACCAGAACCATCTGTGGGAAGACGGGATTCCTCTGCGTTCTCCTTATCTGCCGGACCGGCTTGCAAAGTTCCAGGGGAATCTTCCCTGGTATCATAATCCCGTAAAGACTGTCTATGTCCGGCGGAATATTGCGCATATCCTGGAGTGCGGCTATTTTTCCGGGGAACTGGAGTTTTTCCGGAATCTGACGGAGAGAATCATGCCGCTCTTTCACTGGTGGTACCTGGATCTTGCACTCTACGAAGAGAAGGACGGATTTAAGACGGACTGGCGGCTGAAGAGAACGGAGATCCGGACGAGGCTTGTGGAGGAGGGCATTATCAGGCCCAAATGGAAGCATGAGCTGACCCTGTTCCGGATGGTAAGAAAGGCCTATCCGGATACGCTTTACCAGTACCGGCCGGAATGGCTCGGACGGCAGAGTCTGGATATGTTTATTCCTTCTCTTATGACAGCGATTGAATACCAGGGAATTCAGCATTATCATCCCGTGGAATTCTTCGGCGGGGAGGAGGCGCTGGAGCAGAGAAAGGAACTGGACCTGCAGAAAAGGCAGCTCTGCAGGGACAACAATGTACGGCTGATTGAATGGCCGTATGATATCCAGCCGGCATACAGCAGCCTGAAAAAATTGCTGACGACAGAAGGTGAACTGGGGCGCAAAGGAAGCAGGACATGAGGTTGAGATTCTGCATGTCGGAAAGATGAGGATCAACGGATGTCTTGCCTGTGAATACTGCCACGGCAAGGGCGAGGGAACCTGCCATTTGCAAAAGCGCTGTAATTCCGGGAAAATACAAGAAAGAAATAGGGAAATCGGGCCGCCTGTTCTGACAGACGACCCGATTTTTATGCAAAATCTGATTATTTACAAATGAATACTGTTAAGTTATGATAAATCTTGGAGCACGATGCCGTGATAAGGCCCCCGGCACAGGGAGGCGGAAAGGAATGGTCATGACGTACAGACTCTGGGAATCACTGGAAAATGCAAAGAAGCTCAGATGGGTGGAACTCTCCCACAGCCTCAACAACGACAGCCCCTACTGGAGCGGTATTCCGGAGGGGAGCGTAGAGCTTGGAAAGGTGGTGTTTGACTGGGGCAATCCCATGCTGGACTGCCGGATTCACACCTTTAAGTTCCCGGGACAGTTCGGTACCCATATTGATTTCCCGGGACATTTCATCAAGGATGGAGCGCTCTCGGAGGCCTACGGGGTGGAGCAGGGCGTATTCCCGCTCTGTGTAATTGATATCACCGACAAGGTGGCGAAGGATGTCCACTATGCGGTGACGGCGCAGGATATCCGGGACTATGAGGAAAAATACGGACCGATTCCGGACGGCGCTTTTGTGGCACTCCGCACAGACTGGTATAAAAACTGGCCGGATATGAACGCCCTCTCCGGCATCGCGGAGGACGGCAGCGAGAACTTCCCGGGCTGGTCCATGGAAGCCCTGAAATATATCTACGAAGAGCGGAATGCCGCGGCAAACGGTCATGAGACCCTGGATACCGATGCTTCCGCCGAGGCGGCGAAGGCGGGCGACCTGGCCTGTGAGAGATACGTTCTCGGAAAAGGAAAGCTGCAGATAGAAGTGCTCTGCAATCTGGATAAGGTCGCTCCGGTGGGCGCTGTTTTGTTTGCAGCCTGGCCGAAGATTGAAGGAGCTACAGGACTTCCGGCAAGGGTCTGGGCGATTACGGAATAGCGAAGACAGCGGCTATAAAGTCCGGGAGAGCTTCCCTACATGACATCGTACCATCGGATATGAGGGCGGCATGAGTCTGGAGGCCATGCCGGATCCGGCAAAAGACTGGGAGAATGAGGCCCGGGAGAATCTCCGGGTACTGCGCTCTGTCTTCGGCTGACGGAGAACGGGGACAGAGTCCCATACCTCAGCATCCATTTTCCAGTTCAAGAAGAAAGGTCTTGCGGAAAAGTCCTCCCGCATAGCCGGTGAGACTTCCGTCTGCTCCCACAACCCGGTGGCAGGGAATGAGAATGGAGATGGGATTGTGCCCCACGGCACCGCCCACAGCCTGCGCGGACATGCGCAGGATTCCGTGCTTCTGTGCGTACAGCTCAGCGATCTGTCCATAGGTCCGGGTTTCTCCATAGGGGATGGAACGGAGAATTTCCCAGATGTCCTGCTGAAAGGGCGTTCCCTCAGGAGCAAGGTCCGGCAGAAATGCCGGCGCAGTTCCGGAAAAGTAGAGATGAAGCCATCTTCCGGTATCTTCAAATACCGGCAGGTGGCTTTTTTCCTGCACGGATTCCGGAAATACCGGGAAGTATTTCTGGCCGTCAAACCAGAGCCCGGTGAGACTGGTGCCGTCGGAGGCCATGGTGATCGGGCCGAGAGGGGAATCGGTGTGGTCAAGGTAAAGCATGGAGGCCCTCCTTAGGAATCGTAAAAATATTTTAAATTGATTATACTATATCATGGCGGAAGGGTTATGGTATATACTATAGTGAAGGGGCAGAATAGAAGAAAGGAACAGGAATTGCATGTGGAGTATCGGTGAACTCAAAATGAGAGGAAAGCTGGCCATGAAGGCCAACTACTGGGCGGCGGTGCTGGTCGCGCTGGTTCTCGGTGCCGCAACGAGGGGACAATATGGAATGACGATGCGCATAACACCGCAGAACGTGGATATCGATGTGGACCCGGAATCCGTAAAGACCTTTCTGATGGAGCACCCGGAGCTGGTTCTGGCTGCCGTGGGTATATTTTCCACTGCGATGCTCATATCGATGCTCTTTAAGATTCTCGTGTTCAACCCGGTGCAGGTGGGATGCTGGAACTTCTATATCCGCAACAGTTTCGGGCAGGGCCGGCTGGAGGATATGAAAGAGGGATTCCGCAGCTGGGGGGAGAAGGCACTGACCATGTTCCTGAAGGACCTGTTTATTTTTCTATGGTCGCTGCTGTTCCTGATTCCGGGAATCATCAAGGGCTATTCGTATATGATGGTGCCCTTTCTTCTTGCGGAGAATCCCGGACTTTCCGGCACGGAGGCCCTTCGCCGGTCCCAGGAGATGATGCGGGGACAGAAGTGGAATGCGTTTATGCTGGACCTCTCCTTTTTGGGGTGGGACCTGCTGGCGATACTTACCTGCGGCATACTGTGGGTTTTCTATGTGAACCCCTACCGGAACTGCACGAGGGCCGAGCTTTATATACGGCTTCGGTCGATGCAGCCGCCGTATGGGCAATGGCAGCAGAATGATCCGCAGCAGATGCAGTGGCAGTAACAGGAAATAAATCAGGGAGGATTTTTAATATGAGCAGAGAGAAGACAAGAGATGTCACGGCTCTGGGAGAGCTGCTGATCGATTTTACGGAAAACGGACTGAGCGGACAGGGGAATCCTCTGTTTGAGGCCAATCCCGGCGGAGCCCCCTGCAATGTGCTTTCCATGCTTTCCGGGCTGGGCCATAAAACTGCTTTTATCGGCAAGGTGGGAAATGATATGTTCGGCCGGATGCTTAAGGAGCGGGCAGGCGCCCAGGGAATTGACCTGTCCGGGCTGGAGATGGATCCGGAGATTCCGACGACGCTTGCCTTTGTGCAGAAGCTGCCGAACGGGGACAGGGACTTTTCCTTCTACAGAAAACCCGGCGCGGATATCATGCTGACAGAGGAGGAGGTTGAGGCTCACCGCGGACTGATCGAGGAGGCCCGCATTTTCCATCTGGGAACTCTTTCCATGACCCATGAGACGGTGGACCGGGCCACAAAGCGGGCGCTTTCCATCGCCAGAGAGAGCGGAGCCCTCATCTCCTTTGACCCGAATTACAGAGAACCCCTCTGGGGCTCGGAGGAAGCGGCAAAGGAAAAAATCCGCTTCGGCATGGAGCAGTGCGACATCATGAAGATCTCTGATAATGAAGTGACGCTGATGACGGGAAAGGAAGACATCGCAGAGGGCGTACAGGAGCTGATCCGGCAGTATAACATCCCGCTGGTCTTTGCAACGCTCGGAAAGGACGGAAGCATGGCCTTCTATAAGGGCATGGAGATTTACCGGGCAGGATTTCTCAATCCCCGCACCATAGAGACCACGGGGGCAGGGGATACCTTCTGCGCCAGCGCGCTGCATTTCGTTCTGGAGAACGGAGGTCTGGAGGGATTCACGGAAGAGAAGCTTCTTAAGCTTCTCACCTTCGCGAATGCGGCAGCCTCTCTCATCACCACAAGAAAGGGCGCGCTGGCCGTCATGCCGACGAAAGAAGAGGTGGAAAACTACCTTCGGGAGCAGGGCGCCTGAGGTTATTCTCCGTAGGTTTCACATAATACGTTTGCCATCTGCTTTTTTCTGCAGTCGGCACAGAGTGTATCTGGCTCTGTGCCGGCTTTTTTTGCTGCCAGCAGAAGCTCCTGTTCGGTGCCGATGATGGTGCCGCAGTTTTTGCAGCGTATCAGGCGGAAGGTTTTTCCCCAGATGGTACGGGTATCTTCTGTTTCGGAAATATCGATTGCGCCGGTGGGACAGACATAGGCACAGCTGCCGCAGCCCACACAGACGGAGCTTTCCTCATGATAGGGCGTCGCGATTTCTTTGGTGACGCCCCGGTTGACGGTGGAGATGGCGCCGACGGACAGCTCTTTGCAGGCCTTGACGCAGAGACCGCACATGACGCATCTGCTGCCGTTTACGCTCACAAACCGCGGAATATCCGGCGCACCGTACTTCTCACAGAGAGCCCGAATCTCCGGACTGTCGGGAGCCCGCTTCATCAGCAGAGTCAGGATCATGCGGCGGTCCTTTTTTATGCGCTCGCTCTGTGTAAAGACTTCACATTCCTGATTCACCGGGTAGACACAGGAGACGACCACTTTATTCCGGCCCCGCTCCGACACCTCCACGATGCACAGACGGCAGGAGCCCTGCCCCGGAAAGCCGTCGTGATGACAGAGGGTGGGAATTTCTATGCCGTTTCTCCGGGCAATCTGCAGCAGATACTCTCCTTTTTCGCAGGAGCAGGATTTTCCGTCGATAATGATATTCATGCAAGATCCTCCTTCCCCAGGGTAAAGACAGAATCAAACCGGCAGGCTTCCCGGCAGCTTCCGCAGCGGATACATGCCTCTGTATTGATTGTATAAGGTGATTTGGGCCGGCCGGTAATGGCCCCGGCGGGGCAGGCCCGCATGCAGGCGCCGCAGCTGCGGCACTTGCCGGGATCGATGGCAAACCGGGTCAGCTCCTTGCAGACGCCGGCGGGGCATTTGTGCTCCAGAATATGGGCTTCGTACTCATCCCGGAAGTAGCGGAGGGTGGTCAGGACCGGATTGGGAGCGGAGGTGCCCAGAGCGCACAGGGCAGCATCCTGCATCATCTCTCCCAGTTCCTCCAGAAGGTCCAGGTCCTCCATGGTTCCCCTGCCTTCGCAGATATCCGTGAGAATCTGAAGCATCTGCCGGAGACCCTCTCTGCAGGGGGTGCATTTGCCGCAGCTCTCACCGCAGAGGAAGCTGATATAATAGCGGGCCACTTCCACCATGCAGCTCCGGTCATCCATGACGATCATGCCGCCGGACCCCATCATGGCGCCATATTTTTTCAGGGTATCAAAATCCACCGGCAGGTCCAGCATGCTTTCCGGAATACATCCGCCGGAGGGACCGCCGGTCTGGACGGCCTTGAATTTTCTTCCGTCTTTGATGCCGCCGCCGATCTCAAAGATCATCTGACGGAGTGTGGCGCCCATGGGCACCTCCACCAGGCCGGTGCGGCGCACCTTGCCCACCAGGGCAAATACTTTCGTTCCCTTGGACCCTTCAGTTCCCACGGAGGCGAAGTGCTTTCCGCCGTGGAGAATGATATAGGGCACGCAGGCCAGGGTTTCCACGTTGTTGAGAACCGTGGGCTGTCCCCAGAGGCCCCGCTGGACGGAACGGATGTACTTGGCCCGGGGTTCGCCCACATGTCCCTCAATGGAGGTCATGAGGGCTGTGGATTCGCCGCAGACGAAGGCGCCGCCTCCGCGGACCACCTCCAGCTTAAGCCTTTTCCCGGAGCCCATCATATTGTCGCCCAGAATTCCCGCCGCCTCCGCATCGCGGATGGCCTGGCGGATGTGACGGACCGCGACGATATATTCGTCACGGATATACAGGAATCCCTGTTCGGCGCCGATGGCGAGGGCGCAGATAGCCATGCCCTCCAGCACGCTGTGGGGGTCGCCGTCCATGACGGAACCGTCCATAAATGCGCCGGGATCGCCCTCGTCGCCGTTGCAGGCCACGTACTTGGGAAAGTTGTCATATCCTGCTGCGGTGCGCCATTTGACGGCGGTGGGGAAGCCGGCGCCGCCGCGGCCCCGGAGACCCGAATCATCCATCTCGCAAAGAATCTCCTCCGGCGTCATGGAGAGGGCCTTCTTCAGCGCCTCGTAGCCGCCGGCGGCGATATACTCGTCAAGGCTTGTGGGATCAATGTTTCCGGTGTTCCGCAGGGCAATCTTCACCTGGGGGGCATAAAAGGGATTTTCCTTAAGCGTGCGGGATTTTGTGCCGTCCGCATCTTTGTAGAGGAGGCGTTCCACCACTTCATCCTTCAGGATGGAGGCGGAGAGGATCTCATCCACGTCGGAAGGCTTTACATGAAAATAAGCCGTACCGGCGGGGAGAATGGTTACGACAGGCCCGTCTTCACAGAGGCCTTTGCAGCCGGTTTTTTTGACGGAACATTCTACTTTTGCCGGAGCGCCGGTTTCGGCGAGCTTCTTCCGGAATTCCTCCGCCAGAAGAAGACTGCCGTTTGCGGAACATCCGGTGCCGCAGCATACGCTGATGGTTTTCATTCGCCGCCTCCTTTCCGGTAAGAATCCAGGATGGACGGAAGCTTTTCTACGGTGACTTTCCCGTGATAGTTTTCATCGATCAGCATGGCGGGGGCCAGGGCGCAGGAACCCAGGCAGTTCACCAGCTCCAGGGAGAACATGCCGTCCTCGGTCACGCCGCCGTCGCCGATGCCCAGAAGACGGGAAATGCCGTCCAGAAGGCCTGCGGATCCGCGGATATGACAGGCGGTTCCGTCGCAGAGTTTGATAATATGGCGGCCCTTTGGCTTAAGGCTCAGGGCCTTGTAGAAGGTTGCCATGGAATAAAGGGAGGACAGGGGACAGCCCAGATATTCGGAAAGCTGCTCCATCCCCTCCCGGGGAATATAGTTATATTTGTGCTGCAGATCCTGCATAATCGCAAGGCTGAAGCGCTGTTCGGGGGGATAGTTTTCAATCACTTCCCTGATATCATCCAGTACAACATCCATGCTGCGTTACCTCTCTGAACAGATAGTCTGATATATAGGGACATGCGAAACAGACCCCGCAGGCGGGGCCTGTCGCTTATGGAATCATCCTCCCGCAACCACCGGGAATACGGAGACCTCATCGGTTTCGGCGAGAGGGGTATCAAGACCGGAGAGAAACTCTGTCCTGCGCCCGTTGACCAGGACAAAAATCCGTTCTCCGATGTCGGTGCGATCCGGCGTGAAAAACTCATTCAGGAAACGCTCCCCGTAAAGCTCGCCGATGCGGAATCCGAGTTCCCGGACCGTGGTGACCCCCGTGATGGAGGCTTCCCTGCAGGCGGCATATTCCGGATCTCTCAGATATGCAAAGAATTTGACCCTCATTTCTTAAAGATTCAGCTCTTTTCTCTTCTCTGCTGTGGGAACGCCGTCCGCATCCCATCCGCGGGCAGCGTAGTATTCCTGAAGCATGGTGTGCAGTTCGTTGACCTTGCCGGCAGCAGGCCCCTCCGGAAGTTTATCCCGGAGAAGTCTGGGCGGAAGGGTATCTTTCTCGACGCCTGCGGCAATATTGAACTGTTTCTCCAGATTCCAGATGCGCTCGCCCTTCAGCAGGACCTCCGCATCGCTTTCATCGCTTCCCACGGCTTCCCGGTACATGCCGGCAATCTCCGGAAGTCCGATGCCGAAGGTGGTGAAGAGGCAGATGCCGGTGGCATCGCAGAGTGCTGTCAGATCCTGGAAGAGCTTCAGGGTTGCGGGTTTATCTTTGGTTACCAGCGGATCCATGGCCATGGGGATACCCAGAACCTCCGGGGAGATCATGTAGCCGCGGACATGGCAGCCGCCGCGGTTGGAGGTGGCGTACTCCAGGCCGATACCCTGGATGGCGCGGCCGTCATAGGCGGGCATTTCCTGCTTCTTGACGGACATGGAGAGCTCCGGATGGCCGTACTTTTCTGCCATGCGGTAGGAGCCGAGACCCAGGATTTTTCCGAAGCCTTCGCCTCTGCAGGTCATCTCCGTGGCCTTTACCATCGCTTCCGCATCGCCGAAGCGGAGCGGGAATCCGATATCCTCTTCGGGGATGGCACCCATATCATAGAGCTCCATGGCGCAGGCCACGGTAGCTCCCATGGTGATGGGGTCGATGCCGTACTGGTTGCAGAGGAAGTTGGCGTTGCAGACCGCGGCCAGATCATTTATTCCGCAGTCAGCGCCGAAGGACCATCCGGCCTCATATTCCGGACCTTCGCCCTTGGATTTGAAGGCGCCGGACTTGATCTCAGTAAGACGTCCGCAGCCGATGGAGCAGCCGAAGCAGCCCTTATTGCGAATCAGATGCTTTGCGGCGAGAGATTCGCCGGAGATGTCATCGGCAGCAGCAAAGCAGGAACCGTCTCTTGCGTTGTTGACCGGAAGTCCGCCCACGCCGTTGACGATATTGACCAGAATCATGGTTCCGAAGGCACCCAGGCCTGCGCCGGTAACGGGATGGGCTTTCAGTGTGGCTCTCGCCTTAATGCATTCATCAAAGAAGGCCTCGGGTCTTGCCACAAAGACGGAACCGGTGCCCTTGACGGCAACGGCCTTCAGCTTCTTAACGCCCATGACGGTTCCCATGCCGCCGCGGCCGGCTGCACGGTGTTTGTCGTTCATGATTCCTGCAAAGAGGCATCCCTCTTCGGCAGCCGCCGAGATGCAGGCGACGCGGAAGTTCTCCCCGCATTCTTTATAAAGGGCTTCCGTTGTATCGAAGACGTCTTTTCCCCAGAGGTGGGAGGCGTCTCTCAGTTCGACCTGATCATCGTTGATATAGAGGTAGACCGGTTTTTCGGAGATATCTTCGAAGATAATGCCGTCATAGCCGGCATATTTCAGTTCCGGTCCGAAATGTCCGCCGGAGTTGGCAGCGCCGATGGTGCCGGTGAGAGGCGATTTTGCCACAGCGTTGTAGCGGCCGGAAGAGGTGGCTGCAGTTCCGGTGAGCGGGCCCGTCATAAAGATCAGATTGTTGTCCGGGCCTAAGGGATCGCATTTCGGGTCGCACTCGTCACAGTAGTATTTGGTGCCGAGACCTCTTGCGCCCACGTATTCCTGTGCACTTTTTTCATTCAGAGGCTCTTTCCGGATGGTGCCGTTTTTCAGGTTTACCCGGAGGATGGTGCCGATATATCCGTTCTTCATGCGAGATCCTCCTCTCCGACCAGATCTTTATACCGGTCTCCAAGCAGACGGCGGCGCTCGGAGGTGGTATCCGTATCCTCATACTGAATCGCTCCGCCGGGACAGTAGGCTGCACATTTCGGCTCACCGCCGCACAGGTCGCACTTGAATACTTTCTTCAGTGCGGGATGGTAGGAAACGTTGCCGAGAGGACAGGCATTCATGCACATCCGGCAGCCGATGCACTTATTGTAATTGATGGTGACGGCACCGGCGTCGTCCCGGGAAATCGCATTCACGGGACAGACCTTCATACAGGAAGGCTCTTCGCACTGCATGCACATGAGGGGAATGGCCACGGCGGCCTTCTCGTACTCAAAGACTTTGACATTGGCCATCTTGGGATTGAACTGCTGATAGTGACCAAAGGAACATACCAGTTCACAGGTCCGGCAGCCAATACATTTTTCAGGTTTGATGGATAATTGTTTCATGCGATTCTCAGGACAGAACCTGAATGTCACCTCCTTTTTTCTATTGCTATTTTTGTGGTCAAAAAGTAATATATCTATATGTATTAATTTTAAACTTTTCACTGAAAGAAAACAAATTTTCAAAGAAATCTTATATTATCATCCGGAATAAGGAATGCAGTGCTTATTACATATTGGAATAAGCAGAGAAAGGCCAGAGGCGTATGATATATCTTGACAATGCAGCCACAAGCAATAAAAAGCCGGAGACTGTCTATCAGGCTTCGGACCGGGCGCTTCGCGCCTGCTCCGGGAATCCCGGCCGGTCCGGTCACAAGGTATCTCTGGAAGCGGGGGCCATCCTGCAGGAGGCCAGAAGAAATCTGCAGCAGCTGTTCCATGCGGATTACGCGGATGAACTGAGCTTTGCGTACAATGCCACCATGGCCCTGAACCAGGCCATCTGCGGTATGGCAAAGCCCGGGATGCATATCATTACAAGCACGCTGGAACATAACTCCGTATCCCGGCCCCTCACGCAGCTGCAGAAGGAGCAGGGGGTGGAGCTGACGATTCTTCCTGCCTCTGTGGACGAAGGGGCGGACCCGGAGGATCTGAAAAAAGCATTAAAGAAGAATACGGGTCTTGTGGTGATAAACCACGTGTCGAATGTCACCGGCACGGTGAACGATATCGAAGCCATGGGACAGATCTGCCGGGAGGCGGGAATCCCCTTCCTGGTGGATGCTTCTCAGTCTGCGGGAAAGCTTGAGATTGATGTGGGCAGGATGCCCGTCGACATGCTGGCCTGCCCGGGACATAAGGGACTTCTCGGCCCCCAGGGGACCGGTGTCCTCTACGTGAGGAAGGGAATCCTGCTGAATCCCCTTCTGTCCGGCGGCACCGGCAGCTTCTCCGAGCTTCCGGAACAGCCGGAGGAGGTCCCGGATCGCTACGAGAGCGGTACCCAGAATGTGCCGGGCATTGCCGGTCTTGCTGCCGGAGTGCGGTTCCTGCTGGATACCGGCGCGGCGGAAGTGGAAAAGAAGGAGTCCATGCTTACGGAGCGTCTGATCGAAGGACTGTCCTCACTGCCGGGCATCACCGTGTACGCGCCGGGACCGGGGAAACGGAGAGGTTCTGTTTTCTCTGTGAGGCTGGAGAGTGCAGAGCCCCAGGAGGTCTCCATGATTCTGGACAGCGCCTTTGATATCGCCGTGCGGGCCGGACTCCACTGCGCCCCATGGGCCCACCGGATGCTTCAGACCCTGGATAAGGGCGGAACGGTGCGGTTCAGCCCGGACTTTTTCAACACGGAAGAAGAGATCGATGCGGCCATATCAGCCATGGAAGAGATTGCGCGGGAAGGAAGTCTGTGACGGTCCGGTTTCCGTGCGGGGAGGAATGGAATGGACAATCGCTACGCGAGACAGAGAGTGCTGAAATACATCGGAAAAGAAGGCCAGGAAAAGCTGGGTGCCTCCCGGGCAGCCATCGTGGGGATGGGTGCGCTGGGCAGCGTCCAGGCAAATCTTCTTGCCCGGGCGGGAGTAGGATATCTGCGGCTGATCGACCGGGATACGGTGGAGCTGAATAACCTCCAGCGGCAGGTTCTGTATACCGAGAAGGACGCAGAGGAGAGTGTTCCCAAAGCCTTTGCAGCGGCGGAACGGCTCCGGCAGGTGAACAGTGCAATAGAGATAGAAGAAGTGATCACGGACCTGAACAGCGGGAATGCGGAAGCACTGCTCTCTGATGTGGATGTGGTGCTGGATGCCACCGACAACATGGAAACGAGAGACCTGATCAATGAGGTCTGTGTCAAACACGGAATTTCCTGGGTATACGGCGGCGCCCTGGAGACAGAGGGCATGACCATGAGTATCCTCCCGGAGGGCCCCTGCTTTGCCTGCATGACGGGCAGAAATACCCATGGGGGAGCTGCTGAGACCAGAACCTGCAGCACCGTGGGGGTGCTGAACGGGCTGACCTCCGTCGTGGCTTCCATCCAGGCTACGGAAGCGATGAAGATTCTCATCGGTTCGCCGGACGTCAGGAAGACCCTGCTGTATGTGGATATGTGGAATAACGAGATGCGGGAGCTGCCTCTGGAGAAGAATCCCCGCTGTCCGGTATGCGGGCGCGGAGAATACTGGTATCTGAACCACAGCGCCGGAATCCGGGCCACCGGGTTCTGCGGGAAGGATGCGGTACAGATCGTGCCGGAGAATGCGGCAAAGCCGGATCTTCAGAAGATGAAGGAGAAGCTGGAGGCGCTGGGCACGGTAAAGCTCACCCGGTTCTGCCTGGATTTCGAGGGACCGGAAGCCAGCTTTCAGATCTATCCGGACGGGAGAGCCGTGATACGGAAGGTGAATTCGGAGGGAAAAGCAAAGTCTGTTTACGCAGAGTATATCGGGTTCTAGAAAAGCCCGGGCATAATTACAGTCAGTAATTACAGTCAAAAATGGTCAGAAAACCGGGATACAGCTCAGCAGCAGTATGCACCACTAAAAAAGCGGAATATTTACAGCAGCTCTACCAGCTCGATCTTAAAGTTCAGCTCCTTGCCCGCCATCTCATGGTTGGCGTCGAAGGTGATTCCGGTGGTAAAAAATCCCCGCTGCCCGGTGTGCGGGTGCGGGGAATACAGGCATCTGCGCTGAATGGCAGCAGATGCCGTCATGTAATACTCTTTTTATTCTTTAATTTCACTGCGGCAAGGATGCCTGCGAGCAGCACGAGAGCCGATATGCCTGTGAGAATCAGTGCAGTCCGGATTTCTTCGGTGCTCATGCCGGTTTCCTCTGCCGCATTTTCGTTCATCGGGCCGCCGCGGCCGCCCTGACCGCCCCGCCTGTACATGGAGACTGCATCACCTGCCCCGGCTGTTTCTCCGGATGCATCCGTCCAATCCGGTGCCTGGCCATCCATGCCCTGCGGAGGTTCCGGCATTTCGCCGTCCATACCCTGCGGAGGTGCGGGCATTTCGCCGTCGGCATTTTCCTGCATGGGACCGCCGCCCCGACCGCCGAAGCCGCCGCCCCGACCGCCGCCGAATCCGCCCATGCCGCCGAACCCGGCACTTCCGAAGGTCGTCGCGGTCCCGGACAGTTCCACGGAGTTTTGGGTTTCTCCGGTA
>Ga0256407_10004931_pt1 | contig 21808 bp, 16 predicted proteins | sample RumenRJG_04DNA_FD_193489 | JGI IMG/M metagenome (GOLD analysis project Ga0256407, IMG submission 193489) | Bovine rumen microbial communities from Lethbridge, Alberta, Canada - RJG_04 | ecosystem: Host-associated > Mammals > Digestive system > Stomach > Rumen | place: Canada: Alberta... | reverse complement strand
CTTCGCTCATCATCGCATACGCACCTTGCATCAACCATGGTATCAAGAAGGGCATGGCTAAGGTTCAGGATGAAGAGAAACTGGCTGTTACAACCGGTTACTGGAACCTGTTCCGCTTCAACCCTGCCGGCGGCGCTAAGAAGTTCTTCCTCGACAGCAAGCCCGCTACCGATGATTACCAGGCATTCCTGAACGGCGAAGTTCGTTACATGTCCCTGAAGAAGGCTAATCCGGCCAACGCAGACAGAATGTATGCTGAGAACGAAGCCAATGCGAAGGCTCACTATGAGTACCTGAGCAAACTCGGTGCACTGTACAACGAGGAATAAGACAAAGTCAGACCGATCAGCCCGGACCAATCCCCGGAACAGCCTGAGAGAATGACAAAAAATTGTCTTGACGCATCATAGAAAAACAGCTATGATATAGACTAAGAACAAGCCACAGATCTGCATTTCGGTGCGGTCTGTGGCTTGTGTCAGGATTAGGATATTTAGTTTGTACTAACCTAGATATTCATTATCATTTGTTTTATAACCGAAAGGAGAATTACAAAATGGCACGTGTTATTAACGATACTTGCATCAGCTGCGGCACTTGTGCAGCTTCATGTCCCGTCGAAGCAATCTCTCAGGGCGATGCTCAGTACGAGATCGACGCAGACGCTTGCATCGATTGCGGTGCTTGCGAGGGTTCCTGCCCTGTCGGCGCTATCAGCGAGGCTTAATTTCGAACTGACATAAACGATGTCTTTTCGTACACGGCAGCTTCCGGATCCCTGTATGAGGGATACCCCGCTCAACGGCCATCCTTCCGATCGGCACGTGCGTATGAGCTGTATGCCCGCCTGTTTTCCCGCTGTCTGACAGCGGTACATATACAGTTGGATAGTGTAAATTAAATCATAAAAAAAGAGCAGTGAAGGTTTTCTTCACTGCTCTTTTTTTGTAAAAAGGTAAAAAGGAAAAGCAATATCTATTTCAGACTTTCTCTCATGTTATGTTAAAGGAATCTCTGCCTCTTATTTGAACATGCCTTCCATATCGTCCTGGCAAAGCGGGCGAATCCCGTTTTTGGTCAGGACCTTGATCGCCGCTTCATTGTCTGCCACACGGAAGATCATGCATGCGCTGTTTGCCTTTTTTGCCAGGAAGGCATAGGAATATTCCAGATTGATCCCATTGTCTCCAAGCAGATTCAGGACATTGACCAGGGCGCCCGGTTTATCCTCAAAGACAATGGCCAGTACAGGTGTCAGGGAGCAGACATAGCCTTCCTGTTTAAGGATCTGGACCGTTCTGAAGGGATCATCAACGATCACACGGACAATTCCGAAGTCTTCCGTCTCCGCGAGAGACAAGGCTCTGAGGTCGATCTCGCTGTTCTGAAGGATTTTGGTAAACTCAGCGAGTGCGCCGGGCCTGTTTTCCAGAAAAGTTGAAATCTGTTTAACTGTCATCTCCTGCCTCCTTCTTATAATAATTACATGATTTTATAACATTTATATGATGGTAATATCAACAGTTATCTTATTTACACCAAATCCCATTTTTTATCCCTGATAAAGATTTCTCTTATCGATGACACGCTTTGCCTTGCCTTCGCTTCTGGTGATAGTCTTAGGAGCTACAAGTTTGACGACACAGTAAATACCCAGCATAGCCTTGAGATCGCTGACAAGCTGCTTCTCGCGCTTTGTGATGTCCTTAATGGAGTCGGAGAACATCTCCGGTGTCATCTCGACCTGGACTTCAATGCGGTCACTGTGGTGCTCTCTAGTCACGATGATCTGGTAGTTGGCAGGATATCCGTCATTCATAAGGACTGTCTCGATCTGGCTCGGGAATACGTTGACGCCCTTGACGATCAGCATATCATCGCTGCGGCCCATCGGCTTCGCCATGCGGACATGTGTCCTTCCGCAGGAACAGGGTTCCGCATTGAGGACGCAGATGTCTTTTGTGCGGTAACGAAGAAGCGGGAATGCCTCTTTGCTGATGCTGGTGAAAACAAGTTCTCCCTTTTCTCCGTAAGGCAGCACTTCGCCGGTCTGGGGATTGATGATCTCGGCAATAAAATGGTCTTCATTGATGTGCATGCCGTTCTGTGCAGAGCACTCGAAGGCGACGCCGGGACCGGAGATCTCTGTCAGGCCGTAGATATCATAGGCTTTGATCCCCAGTTTTTCCTCGATATCACGGCGCATTTCCTCTGTCCACGCTTCCGCACCGAAAATACCGGATTTGAGTTTGAGTTCGTCCTTCATGCCGCGCTCTGTAATGGTCTCCGCAAGATATGCCGCATAGGACGGTGTGCAGCACAATACGGTAGTACCGAGATCTTTCATGAACTGGAGCTGACGGTCCGTGTTGCCGGAAGACATGGGCAGAGTCAGGGATCCGACCCTGTGGGAGCCGCCGTGAAGGCCGGCGCCGCCTGTGAAGAGGCCGTATCCATAGCAGACCTGTACAACATCGTCCCTGGTGGTTCCCGCAGCTGTCAGGGCTCTTGCGCAGCACCCTTCCCACATATCAAGGTCGTTCTGCGTATAGCATGCGACAACACGCCTGCCGGTCGTGCCGCTTGTGGAGTGGACGCGGACGCAGTCAGAAAGCGGAACAGCCAGGAGTCCGAAGGGATACTGTTTGCGCAGGTCCTCCTTGCTCAAAAACGGAAGCTTGTGCAGGTCTTTCACTCCCTGGATATCCTCCGGCTTCAAGCCCTTATCATCCATCTTCTGTCTATAATAAGGGACGGATTCATATACGCGCTTCACTGTCTCTACAAGGCGCTCGTCCTGCCATGCTGTGATCTGTTCCCGTGAAGCGCACTCAATCTGCGGCTCAAAATAATGTTCCATATATGTACCTCCAAAAGCTGTAGATTTGTTTAGTGATTGCTCGGCCATGCCGCAAATACAGTCATCCTTGTGGCCATGGGCAGGTGCCCGCAAACATGTATGGTGAAAGCTATCTGGCCAGATTGGCAAATCTGGTAAGAGAAGGCTGCCAGCTGAGTTCAACTGTTCCGATCGGGCCGTTTCTCTGTTTTGCAATAATGATCTCCGCGATCCCTTTCTTCTCCGAGTCCTCATTGTAGTAATCGTCACGGTAGATAAACATGACGAGGTCCGCATCCTGTTCGATGGCACCGGATTCACGCAGGTCGGACAGCATAGGCCTGTGGTTGGGCCGGGATTCCACAGCTCTGGACAGCTGGGAAAGAGCCACTACAGGCACATTGAGTTCCCTTGCCAGTGCCTTGAGAGACCTGGAAATATCCGATATCTCCTGCTGGCGTGATTCTCCGCTCTTCCCGGACCCGCTCATCAGCTGCAGGTAGTCGATGATAATGATCTCAAGGCCGAATTCCAGCTTGTATTTGCGGCATTTGGATCTGAGCTCCGCCACCGTGATCGCCGGTGTATCGTCAATGATCAGACGGCTGTCGCCGATGTTTCCCGCACTCTCGATGACCTCTGCCCATTCGTTCTCCGTCATATCGCCCGTGCGGATCTTCTGGGCCTCAACATGGGACTGCATGGCCAGAAGGCGGTTGACCAGTTGTTCCTTGGACATTTCCAGGGAGAAGATCCCCACACAGCGGTTTTCCCGCATGGTCAGATAATCCGCTATATTGAGGACCAGAGCGGTCTTTCCCATGGAGGGGCGGGCTGCGATCAGGATAAAGTCCGCAGGCTGCAGGCCTGCCGTCCTGTTATCCAGATCTGTAAAGCCGGTGGACAATCCGGTGACATTGCCCTTGATCCTGGAGGCCTGCTCGATCTTGTCCATGGCATTGAGGACGATCTCTCTGATCGGAACGAAGTTATTGGCAGTGCGGCGCTGTGAGATCTCAAAGATGCGTTTTTCCGCCTTATCAAGGAGCGTCTCCATCTCCTCGTTTTCCGCATAGCAGTTTCCTGCGATCTCTTCGTTGGCGCGTATCATGCTGCGCAGAAGGGACTTTTCCGCAACGATATTGGCATAGGATTTTATATTGGCAGAAGTGGGAACTGTGGTGATCAGTTCCCGGATCAGCTCATCAGAATAAAGCTCCGGGGGGAGATTCTTCTCCCGGAGCTTTGTCTGCAGCGTAACAGGATCAATGGCTGTACCTTTCCTGTGCATTTCCAGCATGGTCTGGTACAGGATCCCGTTCTGACGTGCGTAAAAATCCTCTTCCTTTATGATCTCGGACGCTGTCTCAACCGCCTCCGGATCGATCAGCATAGATCCCAGCACGGAACGCTCCGCCTCCAGACTGTGGGGCATGACCCTGCTGATCACATCATCCTGTGCCATTTCGCTTATGCCTCTGTAACTTTCAGTGTGAATTTTCCGGTCACCTGGGGGTGCAGGCGGATCGGGATTTCAAAGCTCCCGAAGGATTTGATCGGCTCGGAAAGCTGGATCTTCTTTTTGTCAAGCTCGAGGTTATGCTGCTTCTTTGCTTCCTGTGCTATTTCCTTGGCGCTGACAGAGCCGAAAACACGGCCGCCCTCGCCCGCTTTCATTTTGACCTCAACCGTGACCTTCTCCAGATCCTGCGCCAGCTTCTGCGCTTCTGCAAGGCGCTGTGCGGCTTCTTTTGCCTCACGCTGCTTTTTCAGCTTCAGGTCGTTTCTGTTCTTATCATTGGCCTCGACGCCCAGCTTTTTGGGGATCACAAAGTTTCTTGCATATCCGTCACTGACGTTGACTACATCACCCTCTTTGCCGAGAGATTTTACATCCTGTAAAAGAATCACTTTCATATCTGTTTCCTCCTGATTCAAGACTTTCCTGATACGTCCGGATCAGCCCGGCCGTCATGCATCTATTTCACCTTCCTCGATCATCTGGTCTATGACCTTCTTGACCGCTTCAATGGCTTCCTCCGGCGAAGCGCCCTCCATCTGAGAGCCCGCCATGTTGATATGGCCGCCGCCGCCCATGTGTTCCATGACCAGCTGCACATTAACCTCATCGATGGAACGGGCACTGATGAAGATTTTTCCGTTATAGGGCGTCATGACGAAGCTTGCCTTGACCCCGTCGATATCGAGAAGCTCGTTGGCTGCCTGAGCGCCGACAACAGTCGGGCTGCGCAGTCCGTCCCCGTTACATGTTGAAAAAGCAAAATAATCCCGGTAGATTTCTGCCTGCGAGACCGCATTCGCCCTTGCCATATACTCGACCGCCTCTTCGCGGAAAAGCTTTCGGACACGCACGACATCCGCGCCGCTCCGGCGCAGAAATGCAGCCGCTTCAAAGGTTTTGACGCCTGCCCTGTTGACAAAGCCGTCTGTGTCTACGACGATGCCGCCGTACATGGCATCTGCTTCCTCGGGACGCAGCCGGATATTTTCACCGGTGTACTGGACAACTTCCGCGACCATCTCACAGGCCGAAGAAGCATATGCTTCCACATAAGAAAGAGTCGCCCCTTCAATGCTGTCCTTGCCCGCCCGATGATGGTCCAGGACAACGATCGACTTACATCTGGTCAGGAGATCGGGACACTCGGTCCTCTCCACGCTGTTGACATCAACGACGACAACACAGGCGTTGTCAATGACCATTTCCAGTGCCTGCTGGCTGTTGATGATAAAGTCTTTTTCGTATTCCGGATTTCCTTCAAACAGACGCAGGATCTGTTCAAGAGAGGTCGAACGTTCATTGATAATGATGTGTGCCCGTTTCCCCAGGGTCCTGGCGATCCTGTAGATACCGATGGCCGCACCGAAGCTGTCCGGGTCACCCATCTTGTGTCCCATAATGAAGACGGTGTCCCTGACACGGATGATCTCCTTGAGTGCCTGGGCTTTGACGCGGGCCTTGACACGTGTGGTCTTTTCCACCTGTCTTGTCTTACCGCCGTAATATACCACATTGTCGGGAGACTTGACGACCGCCTGGTCTCCGCCCCGTCCCAGGGCAAGGTCTACGGCATTTCGGGCAAATTCATAGTTCTGCGTGTAGGCGAGGCCGTCCAGTCCGAATCCAAGACTGAGCGTGACTGCCATCTCGTTACCGACACTGACCTTCTTGACATCCTCCAGAATGTCAAAATGCCCCTCCTGCAGGGTCTGCAGAGATTTTTTGCGCAGGATGATCAGATATTTGTCTTTTTCGATCTTGCTGCACAGGCCGTCGATCGCGCTGATATACTTGTTTACTTTCCGGTCGATCAGGGCTGTAAGCAGAGCTTTGCGCACCTCCTCGACCGTATCAATAACTTCGTCGTAGTTGTCGATATAGAACAGCCCGACCGCAAGACTCTGGTCATCCACTTCCTGGACAGCCAGCCGCATCGCCGTATTATCAACAAGACACAGGGTGATAATATTTCCGCCTGTCCGATTCCCGAACAGATCTGTGCCGGTGATCAGATGCGATGTGGGGATCCTGCGCATCTGGGCGCTGTAGCTGCTCCCTACAAGTTCCACAGCAACCTTCACCTGCTTTTCATCTGTCGGAAAAACATCCCGGGTAAGGCCCGGAATCAGGGTTGAAACCGGTCTCTGGTAGCTCCTGTCCTTATGAACCACCTTTTCAAATGCCGGATTCAGCCAGATGAAACGGCCGCCCTCATCAAGAAGCGCGTAGGGCATATCCAGTTCCCTTATCAGGATATCCTCCAGACTGCGGAATTCCTCTGCAAAAGCCGTCATCTCTTTCATGTAGATTGCCCGGCTGTTGATAAAGGCTGCTGCCATGACACATGTATAGATCAGGCAGGTGGCAGAAACAGCCAGAAAAGATCTCCAGTCAAGGAAGAAGATCAAAAAATCCGTCACCCAGAGAATGATCCCCAGGATGATCGAAATCCGGAAATAACCGGAAATACGTCCTCTTCTTCTCTTGCCTGCAGATTCCCTTTCGGGTTCCGAATCGGGCGCGAAAGGATCCACCGCCTCTGTTTCGTTTACTTTCTGCATGAATGATTCTCCAATCTATTACGATTTACCGATTTTACAGCCTGACCGCAAAAGCAGCCTTCCTGCCGGCTGCCGGTTCCCGGCTGTCTTTGGAATCTTCCCGCTCACACCATGGTATTGAGCCATGCCGCCGCTTCCTGAAGCCCTTCTTCCGAAAAGGGAAAATCCCGGATGATCTTAGAGGCATCCTCCGTGGCTGCGTATCCCAGGGGGCCCTTCCAGGCGACTGCCCTCAGAACAGCTTCTCCCCGCTTGTCAACAGGTGTAAAGTGCACGTTCTGCAGCGGTTCGCGGGCGATCCTGTAGCGCAGGCCTTTGCAGCTTCCGTAGTATGCCTCACCATATTCATAGTGCACAAAAGGAAAAAGCTCCTCTCTGCTTATATGACGTTCTGCTTCTGCCATCTGTCTGCTGCCTCTTGCTTTTTTCGATTCTTCTTTGTTTGCGGCCCTTCAGATTCTGCTGTTTTCGGTTCTTCTTTGTTTACAGCCCGCCGGATCCTGCTGTTTCCGGTTCTTCTTTGTTTACAGCCCGCCGGATCCTGTTGTTTCCGGTTCTTCTTTGTTTTCAACCCGTCGGGTTCAGTTCCTGTCAGACTTTAAAGTTTTTTCAGCCTGCCAGCTCGGGCTGCTTTCCTGTGTACAGCTGATAGTAACGGCGGCCCAGCGCAATCAGTTCATCATGTGTACCCTGCTCGACGATCCTTCCCTGTTCCAGGACAATGATAAGATCGCTGTTGCGGATCGTGGACAGGCGGTGAGCAATCACAAAGGTCGTCCTGTCTTTCATCAGTCTGTCCATGCCTGCCTGTACGATTTTCTCCGTGCGAGTGTCGATTGAGCTCGTCGCCTCATCCAGGATGAGGGCAGGCGGATCGGCAATCGCGGCACGTGCGATCGCCAGGAGCTGACGCTGTCCCTGTGAAAGATTCGTGCCGTCTCCTGTAAGCATCGTATCATACCCCTGCGGCAGACGTCTGATAAATCCGTCCGCATTGGCAAGGATTGCCGCCTGTTCGACTTCCTCGTCTGTCGCATCCAGCTTTCCGTAACGGATATTTTCCTTAACCGTCCCGGAAAACAGATGTGTATCCTGCAGAACGATTCCCAGTGAGCGGCGGAGGTCTCCTTTTTTGATCTTATTGACATTGATATTGTCGTAGCGGATCTTGCCGTCCTGAATATCGTAAAAACGATTGATCAGGTTTGTGATCGTGGTCTTTCCGGCACCGGTTGAGCCGACCAGGGCGATCTTCATACCGGGTTTTGCATGGATCCAGATGTCATGCAGGACCATCTTGTCGTCCCGGTAGCCGAAATCAACACCGTTAAAGGTGATATCGCCTTCCAGAGCCTGATAAGTCGTCGTATCTTCGGCCTTGTGGTAATGTTTCCAGGCCCACTGGCCGGTGTGCCTGTCGGTCTCGATGATGGAACCGTCAGGGCCGCGCTCACAGTTGACCAGCATGACATAACCTTCATCGGTCTCGGGCTCGGCATCCATCAGATTGAAAATACGCTCCGCACCTGCCAGAGCCATGATGATGCTGTTGAACTGCATGCTCACCTGATTGATGGGCATGGAAAAGCTCCTGTTCAGGGTCAGAAAGCTTGCCAGCGCACCGACCGTAAAGCCGGCGTAGGAATTGATGGCGAGAATGCCTCCTACGATTGCGCAGAGCACATAGTTGGTATTTCCCAGCTGTCCGTTGACAGGGCCGATGATATTGGCAAATCCATTGGCCTTTGCCGCACTCTGGTAGAGTTCCTCGTTAAGAACGTCGAAATCCCTGATCGCCTGCTTCTCATGGCAGAACACCTTGACGACCTTTTCTCCCGTCATGGTCTCCTCAATAAAGCCGTTCAGCTTACCCAGATTCCTCTGCTGCGCTATAAAATTCCTGCCGGACAGAGAAGTGACTTTGCCCGAAGCCAGCAGCATGATGCCCACCATGACAAGAGAAACTGCGGTCAGCGGAAGGCTGAGCAGGACCATCATGGACAGGATCGATACAACCGTGATCAGACTGTTGAAGAGCTGCGGGATACTCTGGCTGACCATCTGCCGCAGCGTATCAATATCATTCGTGTAAACACTCATGATATCGCCGTGGGCGTGGGTGTCAAAATATTTGATCGGCAGGCTCTCCATATGCTCAAAGAGCTCGATACGGAGACGCTTCATCGTTCCCTGGGTGACGAAAGCCATCGTGCGCGCCTGTGTATACGAAGCGATGATACCGATCGCGTAAAAAACCGCGACACGCGCCATAGCATGCAGCAGCGGGGAGAAATCCGGGTTCGCCTGCCCCGCCTTCACCTGTTCCACCATGGGGGTGATATAGCTGTCGATCAGAGTCCTTGTAAACATCGTTCCCTGAATGTTGGCAAGAACAGAGACGACAATACAGACCGTTACCAGAACCAGATGCGGGCCGTAAAACCGGACAATATATGACATGATCCTCCGGAGGATCTTCCAGGGATTCTCAACCTTTGGCCGCGGCCGTCCCCGCATGCCCCTGGGGCCGCCCCCTACCTCTTTCACTTTTTCTGCCATTGTATTCCTCTTCCTGCACACCTGCAGGATCCTGAAACCTGTCCGCAGTTCTCTTCCTGCACTCCTGCAGGATCCTGAAACCTGTCTGCAGTTCTCTTCCTGCATACCTCCACTGTACACGATCCTTCGAAGGGCGTGCACATGTAAGTCCATACCTTATGCCGGTCTGTCAAAGTCCGCATCCGCACCGATTCCTGTCTGGGATTCATAGACCTCTCTGTAAATCTGATTGTCCGCCAAAAGCTCCTCATGTGTACCAAAACCGCTGACCCTGCCATTGTCCATGACAATGATCCGGTCGCAATCCTGTACACTGGAAATACGCTGGGCGATGATCAGACGGGTCGTATCCGGGATCTCCTCCTGAAAAGCTCTGCGGATCCTGGCGTCCGTTGCCGTATCGACCGCACTGGTGCTGTCATCCAGGATCAGAATCTTCGGTTTTCTCAAAAGTGCCCTGGCGATACACAGCCTCTGCTTCTGGCCGCCGGAGACGTTGGTTCCGCCCTGTTCGATATAGGTATTGTAGCCTTCGGGCATCTTTTCTATAAACTCATCCGCGCAGGCGAGCTGACAGGCATGCCTGCACTCCTCCTCCGTCGCGTTTTCATCTCCCCAGCGCAGGTTTTCATAGATCGTGCCGGAAAACAGGACATTTTTCTGAAGCACAACAGCCACCTGCCTGCGCAGCGCGTCCATATCATAGTCACGGACATCGTGGCCGCCTACCAGAATACGTCCCTGCGTAACGTCATACAGTCTGCTCACCAGGTTTACCAGGCTCGATTTCGCGCTGCCGGTGCCTCCGATGATACCGATGCTCTCTCCGGAACGGATATCCAGACTGATGTCCTTCAAAACAGGCTCCGCGCTGCCGGGTCTGTAGGAAAAGTCTACATCCTCAAAACGGATACTGCCATCGGGCACCTCCATAATCGGATTCTCAGGATTGGTCAGAGAGCTTTTTTCATTTATGACCTCGGAAATTCGTCTGGCACTCGCCTCCGACATTGTGATCATGATAAATACCATGGAAAGCATCATCAGGCTCATCAGGATGTTCATGCAATAGGTCAGAAGGCTCATCAGACTTCCGGTTGAAAGCGTATTCGATACGATCATGTTGGCACCGAACCAGCTGATCATCAGGATCGTGCAGTATACGACGCCCATCATGACAGGCGTGATACTGACGACCCGCATCTCCGCGCGGATAAACATTGCGTAAATATTCTCCGCCGCTCTGCGGAACTTATTGTTCTCGTAATCCTCACGCACATAGGCCTTGACCACGCGGATCGCGGAGACGTTCTCCTGCACACTCTCATTCAGAGCGTCATAACGTTCAAAGACCTGTTTGAAATATTTGGTCGTCGACCGCATCATAAAAAACATGAAGACCGCCAGCGCGGCTACAGCTATGAAATAGATGCTGGCCAGGCGCGGACTGATCAGGAAAGACATGATCATGGCCACGATCATCGTGGAAGGAGCCCGCATCGCCATCCGCAGGATCATCATATAGGCATTCTGGATGTTCGTCACATCCGTAGTAAGCCGTGTGACCAGGCTGGATGTGGAAAAATGATCGATATTGGAAAAAGAAAAAGACTGGATATTGTCATGCATGGCCTTGCGCAGATTTCTGGCCAGTCCTGCCCCCGCACGCGCAGCAAAAAAACCGCCCAGTACACCTGCCAGAAGGCCCAGAAGTGCCACCGCGATCATCATAGCGCCCGTGCGCATAATGTAGTTTACATTACCTGCCATAACGCCCAGGTCTACGATCCGTCCCATCAGAACGGGTATGATCATTTCGCAGATGACCTCGCCGATCATGCAGATGGGTGTCAGGATCGAAACCAGCCGAAATTCCTTTATCTGTGCTGCAATCGTTCTTACCATTTAAAACACCATTTCAGTCTGTCACAAAAAACATATCTAATAATGATAAATAATATTGCGAGCCCTTGTCAATGCTTTTAGGGAACCGGATTCTCTGTGTCCACCGATTCATTCTGAGGAGTTATCTCCACCTGCACAGCATCTTCAGCCTGCGGGGTTTCCTCCGCCTGCGCAGCCCCTTCACCCTGCGGGGTTTCCTCTGTCTGCGCTGCATCTTCACCCTGCGAGGTTTCCTCCGTGCCGGGAGCGTCCATATACAGTGTGTCGATCCCCATACTCTCGACACCGGCAAAGACTTCGATTGGATTGCCGCGGACATCGAGATATTCCAGGGCGTCATGTCCCCGGATAGGTGTCAGATCCCGGATCGAATTGTTCTGCAGTTCCAGCGCATTCAAAAGAGGCAGGCCGGAAAGCGGTCTGATGTCTTCAATCAGGTTGTCGGACAGATACAGGCTTTCCATTGCCCCCAGATTCTGAAGGGGAGTAAGGTCTTTCACCCGGTTGCTGCCGAGCATCAGGAGCGAGAGCTCCGGCATGTTGGAGAGCACACTGATGTCCCCGACCTCATTGTCCCATAGATTGAGCTGGTGCATTTTGATCAGTCCCCCGAGGGGTGTCAGATCAGAAATCCCGTCGCTGTAAAGGGTGAGAACTTCCAGATTGGTGAGTTCTGCCAGAGGCTTGATGTCCTGCAGATGATTTCCGCCCAGATGCAGGATCCCCAGATTCTTCAGACCGGCAAGCGGCGAAATATCCGTGATCTTGTTATCCTCCAGATAAAGCTGCGTGAGCGTTGTCAGTGTGGTGAGGGGCGTCAGATTTTCAATCTGGCAGCCATTCAGATACAGGCGCTGCAAAGCAGACATATTGCGCAGCGGCATGAGGTCAGTAATCTGATTATCATCCAGGCAAAGTCCCTCCAGCTGTGTCAGACCTGCGATCGGAGACAGATCGCTGATCCCGTTCCCGGTCAGATCCACACTGGTCAGATTCGGAAACTGTTCCAGAATGGTCAAATCGCTCATTCCGGCATTGGAAAAATCGATATAGGTAATCGAATCGATATCCTTCCGGGTCAATTCACCGTCCGTTACACCCGCTGCAGTGCGTACAGCCTGCTCGACAGCCGCATTCTCCCATTTCGGAAGCGCCGGTTCCTTTGACCGGGCTTTTTTCTCTACTTTTTTAGCAGGTGCATCCTGCGTTTCTTTCTTCTCTTCTTCTTTTTTCTCTTCCCTGCTGCTGAAAAAGGGCAGTCCGCCGAGGGAAGGATCCGGAAGCCGCATTGCGATCAGGGGGATCAGAACGCATAGCAGGACAACCGGAACAGCGGCCATGACCAGCACGGAAAAAATGCCGGAGCCTTTCTTCCCGCTCTCTTCTTCACTGTCCTCTTCTTGTATTCTGTCCCGTTTCTTCCTGTTCTGCCTGTCTTTTGTCCGGCTGCTTTCCCCTCTTTCCTTCCTGCTCTTTTTGTTTTTGCCGGCCGCCTTCTCCGGGGTGCGCTTTTTCTTCTTTTTGACAGGAATCTCCCGCTCTTCTGTCACCTGCTCAGGGTCTTCATAGTAGACGGCTTCCTCTTCCCGGGGATCATCAGGATCGTCGTCGTATACACCATCTTCGGGATAATCGCCGTATACTTCCTCTTCTTCCGGGTCTGCATATTCATCTTCCGAAGGAATATCCGCCCGCATTCCTTTCCTATAAGGCTCCGAATATACGCTCTTTCTTGCTCCCAGCTTCGGAACACTGTTGTCCCTGCCGCAGTAAGGACAGACGCTGCTTCCGTCTGTCAGTTTTGTCCCGCAATATACACAGTACTGAACATGATCTGCCATGCCTGCTCCTCCTCCAGTACAGAACAACTGCCCTGTTTTTCGGGAATTACCCTCTGTCTGCACATTTGAAATGCAATGAATCCGGGAATTTCCCACTGTCTTTACATTATAAATGCAATGAAATCATATGGCAAACCATAAAATAGCGTCTCGCTTGCGAGACGCTCGCGCCGAGCGCGGTCGTGTCAGCGACATATTTCTCTTCGCGCGAGTGCGCATCCTCCCGGAGGGTTTTTGTCTCATAGGAAATCGCAATTTCCTATGAGACAAAAAAGAGAAGCACCCGGCAGCGGGATAAACTGCCGGGTGCTTCTCAAGGGATGTTACAAGATGCTTAGGGGGGTAATATATTAGAAAAGCACGATGTGCTTGACTAACCGTATATATATTCGGAACTGCTCTTTGCGAGCAGGATGTTTTCCTTTTCGATGATATGATAATACCATTTTAAAAAATGAAATAATAGATAATTATTTGACAAAGATTACGTCTTTTTTGACTTTTTGGTACTAGTCTGCCGCTTGATTTCAGCCGGCCTGTTCTCTGACCGTCCGGCACATCACCGCAGTGCCCTGCTGTCCCGGTATCTTCATACCACATTCACTCAGATTTGCTTTTTTCTCCAGACTCGGATAAGATATTTTCGAAAGTTGAAAGAGGATTACAGAAGGGTGTTTCTACCCGTTTTTTCGAACGCTGAAAAGGGATTACAGAAGGGGTTTCCCCTGGTTTTCTCTCGCAAAGCCGCAGCAAAAAGAACGCCCCATAAGATGCAAGGAGGTTGATCCATGCCCGAAAACAACATTTACATTCCCAAATATGATCTGATCAACCAGAACATCACCATTGACTTCCGATCTAACGAATCCTATATACCTGCGCACTGGCACTCCGCCCTGGAGATCACCTATCTGATCGACGGGCAGGCGAGCATCACCGTGGAGGGAACGCCCCATACCATGGTGGCAGGTGAGTTTATCGCGGTAGATGCGGGAAAGATTCATGAATACCGCTGCCCGGGAGACTACCGGCAGGTCGTGATCCATATCAATTCCGAGTATATCTCCACCTTCATGGATAATCAGCGCAACTTTCAGATCATCTGTGACCGCACCGAACTGACAGAGGACCGGGTCAGCACCTATCTCTCCATCTGCGACGCCCTCAATGAACTGGTACAGAAATGCTCAGACCGCCCCTACGGATACAGAATCCAGTGCGAGTCCCTGGTTCTGCACGTTCTGTACGAGCTGATCTCCCATTTTTCCATCCAGCTCTACAGAAGCGATCTCCCCGAGCCCTCCAAAGACCAGCGCCGTATCCGGGAGATCGTCTCATACATCGACGAAAACTATGACAAGCCGATTTCTCTGGAAGAGATCTCCGATCACTTCGGTCTCAGCAGCGAATACTTCAGCAGGCTCTTTACTCACAAGATCGGTATCCCCTTTAAAAAGCATTTAAACCAGGTCCGGCTCTCACATATTTACCATGACCTGTGTTCCTCCGACGCTCCCATCATGGAGATCGTAGACCGGCACGGGTTTACCAATTACAAGCTCTTCAACCGGATGTTCAAAGAGATCTACGGCGCGACGCCCCGCGAGGTACGCAGGCGTATTGCCAGAATGTCATGATCTCTGTGTCAATCCGAACGGACGGGATTCCAGCAGCGCACAAGATGCTCCCTTTCCTTCTCTGATGCGTCCGTACCGTTTTCGGCAGCCAGCGCGTCCGTCAGTTCAGGGCGCTTTTTGCACTGGTCTGTGGCATAGGGGCATCTGTGATAGAAATCACATCCATCGGGAGCAGGTTCTCTTCGGGTCTCTTGATAGGCATAGCGGCTGAGCTCGTCGTCGGCATCAATCTCCGGAATGGCAGACAGAAGTGTCCTGGTATAGGGATGCAGCGGCGCGTTGTACAGGCTCTCCGCATCCCCCTGCTCTACAATACTGCCTCTGTACATTACAGCTATGCGGTTGCACAGATAGTAGACAACATTCAGGTTGTGGGAGATAAAAAGCATGGCAAAATCTTTGCGGTCATGGATCTCCTGAAAAAGATTCAGGATCTGGGCGCCGACAGAGACGTCCAGGGCGCTCGTCGCCTCATCGGCGATCACCAGGTCTGGGTCGATCATGAGCGCGGCGCCGATACAGACACGCTGGCGCTGACCGCCGGAAAGTTCGCGCGGGAGACGGTCCGCATAGGACGCGTCCAGGCCGACCAGTTCCAGCATTTCAACCGCCTTCTCACGGCGGGACTGGGGAGTGCCGATTCCGTGGGCCAAAAGCGGCTCTTCAAGGGTCTGGGCAATCGTACGCCGGGGGTTGAGGGCGCTTAGGGGATCCTGAAAGACCGCCTGCACGGCGCTCGTAAATTCCTGCCGGTTTTTGCGCGTGTACTCCATACCTCCGACACGGATCTGCCCCTCAAAGGGGATCATGCCCAGAACAGCCTTGCCCAGTGTGGATTTGCCGCATCCGCTCTCTCCGACCAGACCGAACATCTCGTCCCGGTGGATCGTGAGACTCACATCATTCAGCACACGTGTCATTTTGGACCTGGAAAAAAAACCTGCGCCGCTGTCCCGATAGCGGTTGCTCACATGTGATATTTCCAGAATCTCTTCGTTCTTATTCTTCATTGATCTGTTCAACCTCGGATTGTCAGGAATTTATTCTTCATCGCGCAGGACCCGCAAGCGGGTCTTGAATCATCCGATATGGCACCAGAGAATGTGGTCATCGGAGACAGTCTTGCGGCCGGGATACTCGGTAAAGCACCGCTTGTCAGCCTTATCACAGCGAGAAGCGAAGGGGCAGGGCGGCTTTTCCTCTGTCACGGGCGGAACCCGGCCGGGTATGCTGGCAAGAGGCATTCCCTTCATTCTTCGGGTAGGTATCGAGGCAATGAGTCCCTGCGTATAAGGATGCACGGGATTGCGGAGAATGTCCTCCGTCCTGCCCTGTTCCACGATCTTGCCGGCATACATGACCAGCACACGGCTGCAGATCTTGTTGATGACACCCAGGTCATGGGAGATCAGAAGGATCGCTGTGCCTGTCTGCTGATTGATCCGATGCAGGAGCTCCAGCACATGGGCCTGCGTAGTGACATCGAGAGCTGTCGTCGGTTCGTCCGCGATCAGGAGCTTGGGCTGTGCGATGATGCCCATGGCGATCATGACACGCTGCCTCATACCGCCCGAGAGCTCATGGGGATACATACGCATGGTCTTTGCCGGATCCGGAAGACCTGCCATGGTCAGTGCCTCCAGTGTCCGCTGTTCGATCTCCGCATGGGAATGCTTTCCGTGAAGCAGCAGGACTTCCCCGACCTGGGCACCGATTCTGTAGAGCGGGTTGAGGCTGGTCATGGGTTCCTGAAAGATCATGGACATATCATTTCCGTTGATCTGACGGCGCTCCGCAGCCGAGATCGTGCGAAGGTCCCTGCCGTCAAACATCATGCTGCCTTCCGTCACCTTGATATGATTTTTGAGAAGATCCTGCAGTGCCAGTGCCGTCATGCTCTTGCCGCAGCCGGACTCTCCGACGATCCCTACGATATCACCTTTTCCGACGGCAAAGCTGATGCGGTTGACCACCTTGTACTCTTCGCCGTTTTCATAGATTGACACCGTCATGTGCTTCACTTCCAGAATGTTCTCACCCATCTGTTGATCCTCTGCTGATTATCTGACGTACTCCTTCATGTCCCGGAACCTTGCCCGGCATCCAAAAAGGATCGTCTTTCATACATGTGGCCATGGTCTCGCGTTCACAAACATGTATATCTGTATGTTTGCCGTTACTGCTGCGCCCGGTTACTGCGGCTGCCGTCAGTTCAGGTATTTCTTTCGTATGCCTTCGCCGATGCAGTTGAGGCCGACGATCGTGAAGACGATCATCATACCGGGTGCGATTGCTGCCCAGGGAGTCGAAAAGATAATATCCTGCGCCTCCTTGAGCATACGTCCCCAGCTGGGGATCGGGGGCTGGATGCCCAGGCCCAGGTAGCTCATGCTCGACTCTGCCAGAATGGCGTTTGAAAGGCCGATGACGACCGAGGAGAGCAGCAGGGGATAGATATTGGGCAGGATATGGACAAAGAGGATCCTGAAGTCCGAGTCGCCGAATACCTTATTGCTCATGACAAACTCAGCGTTTTTGTACTGCAGGGTTCCCGTTCGCACGATTCGCGTGAAACTCGGAATAAACATGATCACCAGAGCAGGTATGATCGTCAGTTTCCCGTAATTGAGGATACTGACCATGACGAGGGCAATCAGGATACTGGGAAAAGAATTGATGGCGTCGATGACACGCATCACCACTTCATCCAGCATTCCGCCGACATAACCGCATACAAGTCCCAGAACTATGCTGATCGCAGTTGCCATCAGAACGGTCGAACCGGACACCAGGAGCGTAAAGCGCGCGCCCATCATGGCACGGCTGAAAACATCACGCCCGAAATTATCCGTTCCGAAAAAATGCTCGAGAGACGGTGCCTGCGACCTGACAGCCGTATTCATTTCATATACGTCGCAGGGTGTATAAAAAATACTCAGAAGCGCAAGAAAAAGTATAATTCCCACGATCACAAAGCCGATCCTGAGCTCCGCATCACCGGTCACCCAGGCACTGTCTGCGGAAGCCTTTCTTTTTCCGCTCTGCTTCTCCGCACCGACTTTGTCCGCGGCATTGGGCTGACGCCCCCACTTCATTCCTGCTGCATTGGTATTAACTGCTTTAGCCATAGTGAACTCTCCTTGGCATATCTGGCGTCATGGGCGGGTGCCCGCAAACATTTATGGCGAACACTGCGCGCCGGTCCGCGCGCAGCGAACCTGCATGTTGATAGACCCTTACCTCGAAATACGGATGCGCGGATCCAGGACCTGGATCATGATATCCACGATAAAGTTGACGATCAGGATCAGGATCGCGATGTACATGACCAGCGTCTGAACAGTCGGATAATCCCTGGCTGAGACAGAAGCAATCAGGAGACGGCCGATCCCCGGAATTCCGAAAACCTGCTCGATCACGATCGATCCGGAGAAGATCCCGCTGACGATCATACCGATCAGGGGAACCACCGAAATAATGGCGTTTTTGAGCACATGCACATACAGGATACGATTCCTGGTGCTGCCCTTGCTGCGGGCTGTCCTTACATAGTCGGACCGCACTTCTTCAATGACAGCAGTTCTGATATATTTTGAGAGCACGCAGATCTGGGGAATCGCGATGGCGATGGCAGGCCATATCATAAACTGAAAGAATTTGACAGGGTTTCTGGAGAATGTGACAAATCTCCCCGGCGTAAACCAGTGCAGCAGCAATCCGAAAATCCAGATCAGCAGGATACTGAGAAAGAATCCCGGGAAAGAAATCCCCAGGATATTGAGGAAATTCAGGATCTGTTCCGACAGGACATGTTTGCGCCCCGCCGTAAAGATCCCCAGGAAAATCCCGAGCAAAATGACCAGCGTCAGAGCCATAGCTCCCAGTATGAGTGTCACAGAGAGCTTTCCTTTCAGGAGCTTTGCCACCGGTTTGCGGTACTGGATCGATGTTCCGAAATCCCCGTGAAGGGATCCGCTGACCCATTCGACATACTGCTCCTGCAGAGGCCGGTCAAGCCCCAGTTCCTGACGCAGTTTTTCCAGCTGTTCCTGGGACGCGCTCGTCCCCAGCATCATTTGAGCAGGATCTCCCGGCACAATGTGAAACAGCCAGAATGTCACGATCGATATGACAAAAAGTGTTACCAGCATAATACCGAGTTTTTTAGCGAAATACCGCATGGTTTTCTCCTATTAAAATGTCGGGCGGTATTACTTATCATCCGCACACCGCCCGACATCTGACTTCACAGAACGTCAGCACACATACAGGCAATGATCCCGCTGTGCCTGACCAAATCCACAGCAGTTCGAAAACTGTTACCTTTTATTACAGCATTACACACGATCACTGTACAGAATACATAGCAGAATAATCATCAACATACAGAGGATATGCCTCGAATCCGCCGAAGGCGGGGCTGTTGATGACGACAGAGTCGATGTCCTGGATATAGACACTTGCGCATTCGTCGCTGATGATCTTCTGTGCTTCCTTGAAGAGCCTGACCTGCTCGGCATCATCTGTTTCCTCAAGAGCCTTGGCATAGGTCTCGTCAAAGGCTTTGGAGTTGAATTTCACAAAGTTGTCAGAAGCTGTGGAGACATATCTGCTCAGGAAGGAAGTCGGATACGCGATCGGTCCGTCAACAGAGACGATGGTCGCCTCGAATTCGCTCTCTTTGTAGACGCGGTTCAGCCAGGTGTTCCAGTCTACCGACTCGATCTCCACATTGATGCCGGCCTTTGCAAGCTGATTGGCGATGACCTGTGCGGTGTCCACATGTACCTGATAGTTGGAAGGAACGCGGATCTTGAAGCTCAGGTTCTCCTGTCCCGCTTCCTTGAGCAGCTCTTTTGCCTTTTCAACATTTACGTCATAAACAGACGTCAGCTCGTCGTTGAAATATTTCTGCAGGCCGGGGATAACCGGTGTGCCGGACTTTGTTCCCAGGCCATAACTGACCTTCTCAATGATCTCATCCGCATCTACTGCGTAGGCTACTGCCTGACGGACACGCACATCCTTGAAAGGCTCAAATTCATTATTGAGAGCCAGAAGCTGGACCGCGTTGGAGTGGCGTACGTTCTGGACGTATTCACTTCCTTCAAGTTCCTTCCAGCCGCCTGCATTGGAGTTGAAGCCGTCGATTGCTCCTGCAAGATAGTTGGTTGCCAGAGAAGCTGTGTTCTCATAATACTTGAGCGTGACAGCATCAAGATGCGCGGGCTCGCCCCAGTAATCGGCAAACTTCTCGAGGCGTGTGTAATCCTGCTCCACAAACTCTACCAGCTGGAAAGGGCCTGTGCCAATGGGATTGGAAGCCAGATCCTCCGCATCCGCGGGAACAATGGGGCTTGTGACGATGGCAGGGAAGCCGCTGTCAGGAGCCTTCAGGTTGACAATAAGTGTGGTATCATCCGCAGGTGCATCCGCGGAATCCTCTGCTGTTACATAATATTTCTCAACCTCTTCGCCGTCCTCATTCGTTGTTTTCTCAGAAGAAACCGTATAGACCTTGCCGGCTGCCGCATACTGTGCGATCTCTTTGTAGCCGCTGATTCCGGATGTGACGGCCTTCTCGATGGAATATACCACGTCATTCATGGTGAGATCATTGCCGTTGTGGAATTTTACACCCTGGCGGAGCGAGAATGTATAGGTCTTTCCATCATCCGAAACCTCGCATTTCTCTGCCAGTCCGGGCGCAAAACTGCCGTCCGGCTGAGTCTTCATCAGACCTTCATAAATATTAAAGAAAATGCTTCTCGCGTCTGCTGTCTGCACGGTAAAAGGATCGAAGCCGGGAGCTTCTGTGGAGACGCCCTTGATAAACTCGCCTCCTTCCACCATCTCACCTGCACTTGCATCTGCAGTCTGCGCCGGAGCAGTGCTGGCTGCATCCGCGTCTGCAGGGGCGCTGCCGCTGTTTCCGGAAGACTTACCGCCGCAGCCAACGATCAGTGAGGCGGTCATCACCGTCCCCAGAATCAATGCCAGAAATCTCTTTTTCATTTTTTCTCCCTTTCTGTCCGGTCATTAAAGCCGGATCAAGCAGGCATGCCGCGCGGCCGGCAGATAAAGAAACGGTCCGTTCCTTAGTCTTTAATGCAGACAGCAGCATGCCTTCTCCCGCACACAAAGACGCCGCGTACAGGAAAAACAAATAAGTAATATGTAATTGTTCAAGCATTTGGGAAAAAGCAGGGCGAACGCCCTCATCAGAATATTAAATGAACTTTTGCATAAAGGCCGCAAAAATCCCGCCTGCACAATACAGCCGTTTTCGCATCCGTACGTACCGCGCCGATCCTCCCATTACACGCTCCTTCAAAGTCGCATATGGGCACTGTCTTTTATGCCCGGATTCGTCCGATGCCCGCCGCCGGTCCCCGCGTATGATCCATACGCGGTCTCCTGCTGCCCTGTGTCAGAAATCGGTCATGCAGTCAGCATGCTCCTCTTCCGATCCAATGTACCTTTGGAACAGTACATCCTGCAGTGCAGTACGGCAGACGCCTTCTTCTGCAGAAATAATAATGATGCATTTTCCGTCGAATAATGCTCATTTGGAAAGTACCACATTCATCTAATTTTCGCAATAGGTCAGGCATGAAAGTCCACAATAGCTTCTCAAAAAGTACATTTGAGAACATGTTTTTGAAACGCCATTCGCAAATGTCTTTTTCCCGGCAGCCGCAATATGTGAGATCCCGGCTGCGTTTTCTTCTGACCCGGCATAAAAACGGCAAAAAAATGAGCAAAAAACGGCCGAAAAAATGGCCGAAAACGATGTGTTTTGCTCTTGCCTGAACATACCTTTTCGAACTATAATGATTAATGTTTTTTATTTTTTGGAAGGTGATGAAGTTCTGAGAAAAAGGAGGCATCATGCAGATTGGTTTTGATAATGACAAGTATTTACAGACACAGTCCAGTCACAT
>Ga0256407_10004930_pt1 | contig 21810 bp, 26 predicted proteins | sample RumenRJG_04DNA_FD_193489 | JGI IMG/M metagenome (GOLD analysis project Ga0256407, IMG submission 193489) | Bovine rumen microbial communities from Lethbridge, Alberta, Canada - RJG_04 | ecosystem: Host-associated > Mammals > Digestive system > Stomach > Rumen | place: Canada: Alberta... | reverse complement strand
TTCTTGATAAGGTGCTCAAATCGATAGTGCTGTCGGGAGGTGTGCACTTTCCTGATTGCACATTCCTCTTGTACCTATAGGCCTGATTGCAACATTTACTGCTGCAAAACCTTGCTGTGACCATCTGGCCAATGAAGGTTTTATGACACCATTCGCATTTCTTAACTATTTCCATATGTCCTATTTTGTATGTTATTATTCCTGTTTTCTGTCCAACTCTGTCCAAGTCTGTCTAAATGTGTCCAAATGTGTCCAATGTGTGCCACGCGAGGACATCGTTTAGCAATCCAATGGTGTCCAACGTGTGCCAGTCGGAGACATTGAGTGAGCATGTGCCAACGTTGGGATTTTCCCAAACGTACAAATAACGTACAAAAATGAGCGAAAAAAATATCATCAACGATTAACGCTGATGATATGACGAGTGTGGAATTGCTTGAAAATAAACGATTTAGTCATATCGAGTCATATCGAGTGATGACCGTTAATCGTATTCTATTTTCCCACGCAAAATCTGACGAATATTTCGTATATAAGTGAAAATCAATATGTTACGATATTTTATCAATTTCTGAGTAACAAACCAGTAACAAAAATGTAAGTAACATCTGAAAATCAGGTCTGTCTCTGGCTCTGCCTGGTTAGTGAAAATGGGAGGATGATTTTGCTTTCGATCCTCCCACCGACTACGGATCAGCAGGATCCTCTGTAATGGAGAAATCTGTTGCAAAGGTAGTCAATATTTCTGAGAACACCAAAGAAAAGCGAGAGAACTTCACAGCCACCTCGCTCCATTCACCATATAATAGGCTACTCTAAGAAAAAAACAGTGTTGCATTTGCGCCCTATTTAGGCATTACGTTTTGGATAACGTCATCAGACAGTAGGAATCCATGAGCCTCACCCAGGAATCTTACTACTCCGTTCAGGTCTGAAATGATCCCATTCGGATCATCCCCATACTGTTCACCCAGAATGTCATTGTGGAGGATGTTTGCAGCCTCTTTCTTACATTCATTGACTTTGATCATCAGATCCAGAATCTGGTTCCTGAGCTGCTGGTAGTTCTCAGGCTCATTCTCATAAGGAATGTGGGTGTTCTCGTTCTTTCTCATAGTTAGATCTCCTTGAAATTTAAAATACAAATGTGGTTTCTGAGGTTGTCTTCGATTTCAGCTATTACAAATTCTTTTGCTTTGTCGAAAGCCTCATCAAAACTTTCCCGATAGGAATTCATTTTTTCTGAATCGTCATTTATGCCATGTTTGACACAAAGAGCATCAGTTACAAGATCCCATGCTTGATCCATCATTTTTAAAGCATCAAGCATCATTGCTGTTTCTTTACTCACTGAGTAATTTGATAAACTTTCCTTTGCCATAACAATACTGTTTAAAAATTGATGGTGCAAAGGTAAGGAATATATTCAATAAAAACAAGAAAAAATCGATATAATTTGCTGAAAATCAGCAAAATGTGTTCAGAAAACACACCTCAATGAGTTTGCCAAACACACTTGTTTTTTTACTGGGTGAATTTTACTCCAAAACTACACTTATATCATCATCCCAGGTATCATCTACAGTGATCGTCAAGCCATCAGCTGTTAGTGTTGAAAATAGGTTGCCGCTGATCACAGTCCTATGGTTCTTTTCAAGTGTTACCTCCAGGGTCTTTTCAAACAGCAGATTGTCTGTCTTATCATAGATGAGGAATTTGATATTTCTGTTTTCGGTACTGATGACCGTGGGGAAAGACATGAAATAGTAGTCAAACAGATCCAGCTTATTGTTGGTTACACCAGCCTGAAATGTGTAATTGGTCTTACTGTCGGTGTAATTGTTCCTGTGGAAATACCAATTAGGATAGTCCTGGATCTTATACTCTACCTTTCCAACATTCTCAGGGATCTCATCTGAAATGTTGATCCTAAGAGCGGCACACTGCCTTTTTACCTCAATTTCATGCTCACTTGCTTTGTTCTCAATCGTAACCATATCATTGTAATAGAACAGTTCTTTGTTGTTATAATAGACATTCATATTATCATGTTCTGGATTCATAGATTGAAATTCAAGTGTTCCTGTTCCCTTACCTCCAACAAAGGCATAGATCTTGTAGTCACCAGGAGCAATGTTTACTTTGAGTGTGCCAAAATCTTCTGGAGCTGTTTCATTCTTTGGATCGAATTTACTTACCAAGTCTTTTTTTAGAGTATAGCCAGAATAGATGAAGATGTGGATCTCATTGATAACATCCTCAATGTTGCTGCCGCTGGTTGTGCTTGCAGCCCTTGTGGTTGCCCTGGTATTCATCGGATGATCATCTACTGTTAGGGTAGTGACCGTGAAAGTAACAGGAACTTCTGCTGGTTCTGTAGTCTGGGTTTCTGTAGAATCATCACTGGAGCAAGCCCCAAACAACACGCTTGCCAGGATCAATACTGAAATAAATCTGAATTTGTACATAATACTGTTATTTTAATTACTGATGCAATAGTGCATCCATATAATAACGGTATTAGTACCCATTGTTATTGCCTAAATAACAAAGTTAAGGGAGTACTTAACAGTACCCCCTTAACATTTACCTGGTTAATCTGTGGTACTCTCAGCCATTTCTTTGAGTATGCTATCCAGCAGATCCTCAATGGAGTTGATTCTGTCTTTGAGCCTCTGCCTTTCCTCATGGATATTTTGGGCATCATAAGGCAGATTCAGCCCCATTACCTTAGCCTCATAGCATTTCAGCACCTTGTAATCAGTATTGGCCAGCTCTTTTTTCAGCTCCTGGATCTTGTTTCTGTAATACTGTGCATTGATCACCTTTTTATAAACATAACCAATGTGATCCTGGTACTCTATAGCCTCAGCACGTATGGCAAAGCCCTCTTCACACTCCAGCTTGCTTTCATCAATAGCATCCAGAGGCTTCCAGCCTTGCTTTTCCAGATCAACTGCTTGCTCTTCCACTGTTACAGTTCTAACCTTTACATGAGCAATTCCATTTTCTGTTTCCTGGTAATGCTCAGGGAATGCTTCAATCTCTCTGGTTCTTAGCACTCCATCCTCAATAATTCCATATCTTAACATGATATTGCTATTAGCTTATTTTACACTCATTTTTTCAGTTTTGTTGTCTGATTGTTACTTTTTGTTTGCCTGATTGCCAAAATTTATCTGGTAATCTTATCAGGATAGTTGCTGTTCACATTCTGAGGGCGAAAGTAAAGCACTCTTTTTACCGATATTCTTTACTTTTATCCCTGATCCGATACATTCCACCTGGGCATCACCGTATTTGTTCACAATCACCTGGGCATTGCCACCAGCCACGGCTACCACCAAATGAGAGTTATCAAAAGCGTCTATAGTAAGTACGGCATAATCGCTCACATTGACAGCTGCCTGGCTTGTGTGCCTGATGTAGAGCCTGGAAACGCTATACTCATCGTATTCAAGCAAAGCCTTGCAGCCTCCATTCAGCACCACGTCTGGAGCATTCCTAAGCCCTGTGATCTCATCATCCACATATCCACCATAAGGCTCACTCTTACCCTTGAAGTTCTCTCTCATAAACTCCAGGGTGGGGTAGTCGTGTTTGATACAGAAATCAATACCACGAATAAACAGCCTTACCAGAGCCTCTATAGACTGGCTCCTGTCAATTAACCCCTGGTATTGGGAGCACAGCCCCTTAGCAATACCATCCTGCTTTAATTGCTTTTTAAGTTCCATATTACGAAATTCCTTGTGATAATAATGGGTTTCCTGAATTTTTGAGTGATCTGAGATCTGTGGCAATATCATCCAGCCTCTTACAGAAACTGGTATTGTATGCTATCTCAGCCTGGTATTGGAGCTGTTGCCTCATTACATCCAGCATTTCACTCTGGTTAATCACAATGGCATTCAAGCGACCCGCAACGATACCGCCAGTTTCCTCACTCATTCCCTGTACGGCTCCTGTGAGAGGATCCTTTGTCTGTTCCTCGGCATTCTTGATCCAGTCACCAATACCGTCCAGGGCATTGTTGAACAATTGGCCTGCCTGGTTTACAAGTGCCTCAAAGTGGGCACGTTCCTGATCTGTCAGGATGTTATCTTGCATAGCACCACCCAGGTACTCCACGGCATCATTGATACCCTTAGCCAGGAACTGCCTCTTTAGAGCCTCAACCACGGCATTTTTAAGCACCTCCTTGGTTTTCTTTCCCAGAGCCTCTACACGATCCTGTCCTCGGTCGTATGCTTCTACCAGGGCATCCGCAAACTCATCAATGGCTGACTTTACATCAGTACCAGCCAGGGTTTCCATCATGCTACGCTCCATGTCCTGGATCTGAGTGTCAATGTCCTTTATCTTTTCCTCCCACTGAGAGATCTTATCCCAGTCGGTATCTTTTTTATCCTTTTCAGCCTCGATCTGTTCACGGATCATCTGCTGCTGCTTTTCCAGATTCTCTGTCTGTAATTGCATCAGGTCGAACATATCACCTGTACGCTCAGCCTTTTCCAATTCATAGCGGAGATCCTTGATCTGCTTGGTCAGCTCTGCATACTTAGAGAAATCCCACATCCTGCGTGCCAGTTCAGCCTCATCTTCCAGAGCCTTGATCTGATCCTGAATGGCAGACACACGCTTTCTGTAAGCAGCCTCTTCTTCATCATTGAACACCCAATAAGTGTGCTCATAGGCATTCTGGAGCCTTTTGAGAGAACTTTCCAGCACATCCACGTCACGCTGGATGGCCTGGATGTGCTCTTCTATCTCAGCGTCATTGTTAAACAGCCCAGCAATGAAGTTGATGGCCTGGAGAGCAATACTGATGGCTGCAAGAATAGCGCTGCCTTTCTCTGCTGTTGCAATAGCCTCTGACATAGCAACACCAGCCGTTGCAATACCACTGAGGGTACTGATCACTGACTTACCTGTGTCACCCAGCATATCACCCAATACAGAGCAACTATCAATAGCATCATCCACGAAGTCAAAGCAAGCCTTAGTAGCATCACCCAGATTCTTCCAGTCTGTCTTGATCTGCTTTGATGTTTTCTTGGATCCGTCCTGTTGTTTCTTGAATACCTCACTGAGGGCATTGCCTAAAGCCTTGAACGGATTGGTGTCGAGCACCTTTCTCTTAGCCTCATCCAGCTTATCCAGCACGGCTTTCATGTCCGCTGGATTCAGTTTCAGATCCGCTGTGCTCATCTTCTGCTGAATATCCTTTATCAGCTTCTCAATCTGTTCCACAGTCAGGCTGTCGAGATCTGCAAACAGATTCTTCCAGCTCTCAGTCTGCATAAGCATCTGTGCATTGAGGGCTGATAGTGCCTCGGCCTCTCCCTGGTTGATCATTGCCACACGCTCAGAAAGTCCCAGCTTCTCAGCCTCATTCCTCAGGAGCTGGTACTGCCGTGTGATCTCCAGTTTCTGCTCTTCAAAGGTCTTATAGTTATCCAGCACCTCTTTCGTCACCTGCTTATTCAGATCTGTTTCGGTAGTGTTGATTTGTAGATTTGCTGCTGCTTTTTCATCCGTATTCAGGTGGAACTCTCCCCTTGCAAGGCGATCTTTCAGGTCTGCCACGGCCTGTAGCTTCTGTGCCAGGGTCTGAGCCTGCTGGATGCTCTGTGTCAGTGATTCCTTGAAAATATCCATATTGGACTTTTGCCCTGTAAGCTCATTCAGCTGGCTCCTGAGGGCATTGAGGGCATTGGCATCCCCCATCGTAAAGTCGCTTGGGTGTGCCTCTCTCTTTGCCTCCAGCTGTGCTATCTGGGAATTTACCCAGGAAATAAAGCTGGATCCATCCTTGATAAGATCCTTGAAATGTGTATTGGCTACATCGGCTCCCACATTCTTCACCCAGGAGAAATATGCCTCATACTGTCTCTTCTTATATTCGATCTCACCGTCAAACAGCTTGATGCTCTCACTGTCGTATGCCTGGTTAGCCAGCTTTCGCCTCTCTTCAAAGTTACGCTTTTCATCATCAGTCAAGCCACCGCTCTTAGGACTGGCCTTTTTCCTGGCTTTCTCCAGGTCGTTTTCCTCCTTAGCTATACGGTCAAGCTCTCTCTGGTGCTGGAGATCCAGGGTTGCCTTACGCTTTGCATAGCCCTCTTCCATGACAGCTATACGTGCCTCTTCCAGCTTACGCTGTGCCTCCAGCTGCTTTTCACTTAGTAAATTTACATTGTCATCTACATTCTTATCACCTTTGGTTTTCTTACCTGTGAGGGCTGCAAGATCACTGTTGGCCTGTAACAGTTCTTTCTGTTTGTCGACTATGGCCTTAGCAAGGTTCTCATCCACTACCTTACCAGCCCTCATGTCAGCTATCTCCTTATTGATCTTCTTAACCTTTGCCTCAGCCTCAGCAACCTGTTCTGCATAGGTCTTGATCTTCTTAGTGGAGGTGTCTGTGGCTACTGTAGAATTGTTGATCTCAGTGGTAAGCTCATTGATCGTACCGTTCAACTCTGTAAGCTCATCATCTGTTTTCTTCAACTCTTCACGGATCTTGTTTGCCCTGGTGTTTCCATATACACCACCTGTTGACATAGCAAGGTCATTCTCATCAGCCTCAGCCCCTGCCAGGTCTTTCAGGCTTGCTTTCTTGGTCTTTTCAAGCTGCCTCTTTTTCTTGTAAGCTGCCTCCAGTTCCTCCTGTGCTGCTTTCAGCTTGATCTGCTTTTCCAGAGAAACCAGGTAGTCATCAATGGCCTTTTTGTTGTCACGGATGATCTTACCCTCCTTTGACAGCTCAGCATTATACTCAGGTATGATCTCTTTGAGATCCTTATAAGCCTTTTTCTTTTGCTCATAGGAGGCGTTACTATCTTCCATCACCTTACGCAAGGCATCAACCTTAGCGGCCTGCGTATTGAAGTCATCAGAAGCCTTTTTGAGGGCGTTATCCAGGCTCACGGTTTGCTCTGTCACCTCAACCTCTTCTTTCCTGAACATCAAGAAAGCAGAATAGAGCAATCCAGCAAGTGTTACAAGCCATCCTATAGGGTTGGCTTTCATGGTTGCCCAGAGTGTCCTCATCATGGCAGTAAGCCTGCCTGTAGCTACTGACAGTACGTTTGTGGCTACTGTCTGAGCACCCTTAGCCGTGGTGTCTGTTGCAGATGCTACAGTGGATCTTGTCGTGGCTGTAACCTCCAGGGTTTTCTTCTTTGTGTAGAAGTCTGTAGATGCTGCCAGGGCTGTTTTCCTGGTTATAGCTTGTTGATCTTGGGCTATCTCCAGTTTTTTCTGTGCTGCTGCTATAGCACTGGCATCACCGCTCTGTCTCGTCCAATACAATTCATACCGTGCTGCCTCTGTACGTTGTATAGATGCTACAGCGGCTTGTTTTGCAGCCTCCATCCTTTGAGCTGCTGCACTGACCTCTGTACGCATGGCCTCCAGCTCTGCTGCTGCCTTTTCCCTGGTGGCTGCTGTTGCCGTTCGCTTAGCTGCTACCTCCTGATCAAGTGCTGCCCTGTATATTGCACTCTTCGATGAAAGATCAAGTTTCTGTACGGCCTGTCTCTGCTCAACCGTCAGCACTTGCATAGCTGCTGCCTCATACCCTTGTGAGCTTGCTGTAAGCCCCAGGTTTGAAAGGTACTCTGCCTGTTGTGCTGTCAGTAGGGACTGGATGGTGGCGATCCTCAGCCTTTTCCTCACCTCTGCCAGCTCTTCTGCTGTCAGTTCTGCCTCCAGGGATGCTACATAAGCCTCGTTAGCTGCTGTCATGGCACGCTGCTGGGCTGCAACCTGGCCAGTTGCAACCGCCTCTGCTTTCATAAGGGCTATCTTAGCCTGCCGTGCTGTATTATCCAGAAGAGCAACGCCTTTATATCCCTTGGTAGCAAGGGTATTCAGCACTATAGCGGCCTTGTAGGATCCGTAGGCAATGGTAACGGCTTTCAGGATGTCGAGAATATCCTGGTAATGCTCCACCAGGTAGGTTGCACTGCTTATGGCATCGGCAAACACACCCTGATTGGCAGTGCCAATGTCATTGAGCATACTATCTCAGGCATCTTCAAGGTTGGAGATCATGCCAGTAAGAGAGGCAGATTGTTTCTCCATGAGGTTAAAGAACTGCCCACCCTCATCTGTCATGCCGTTAAGCACCTTTTCAACATCTGCGAAACCGATCTTACCAGCCGAAACCATGTTATTGATTTCCTCAGCCGTCACACCGTACATCTTGGCCAACTCCTTAACAAGGGGTATGCCTCGGCCTGTGAACTGCCTCACATCCTGAGCATACAAGCGGCCTTGCACCATAGTAGTGCCATAGAGGTACACAATATCGTTAAGGGGAATGGAAAGGCCACTGGCAATGTTTCCCAGCCTGATAAGGGTATCATTGACCCTTTCCGCTGATTCACCATAAGCCAGGAGCTGTTTAGCACCTCCAGCGATACCAGCAAGGTCAAAGGGCGTTTTTGCCGCTGTCTGGATCATCTGGTTCATAAGCTGACTGGCCTTTTGCTCACTACCCAGCATGGTAGTAAAGGCTATCTCCAGCTGCTGGAACTGACCACGTACCTGTACGATGCTGTTAAGTAAACCTGTCATTCCCTGGCCTACCAGGTAAGCCTGTATGTACATGGCTCCTTTCTGGGCAAAGTCAAGAATACTCTGTTCCATATCATCAGCCTCCATCTGGATATTGGTGGAAACCTGCCTGATGTGACGATCCATAGCCTCAGCAGAGACGTTGAAATCATCTATATCTAAAGTGGCTACATAAGCCAAAGCACCGTTTATATTCTCCATAAGGCATCAATTTGATTCTGTAACTTGATGAGCTTCTTTAAGGATCTTGCTACATTGGCATAGAAACCTATAAGTTCATCATACTTTCCATTCTCATTGTTGATGAGTAATCCGTTAGCCATTACACATAGTGTCTCAATCTGCCTCTGAGGATTATCTATATGTAAGAAATCCAATTTGGCTGCTTGAATTACCTCATTCTTATATCGCTCTATTTCCTCACAATCTTTGAGGCATTGTTCTATTGTCTTATCCATGTGAAAATCTGTGATTTTGTTACTTAATTGTTACTTTCCTTTGATCAGGTGTCTCAGAGTGACCTGGAAATCCGATTCTGGGTGTTGCATTTCACATTCTGGTATAGAAAGTGAGCACCTAATCAGGCTCCAGCTTATCAGGATTTACCAGGTCAATTCCAGCTGTTTTTCCCTCCATTTTGAGCAAAAGAGAGTGGAAAAGTACCAGCTCTGTGTCTGAAAGTGCTGAAAAATTGAAAATTTGCACGTTGTTTTGAACGAAGTTTATCTGCTGTGATCCTCCCAGGATCTGGCCTGGCTTTCCAAAGGATCTATCCAGCACCCAGCGCAAACAGTCTATCCTGCCTCTCCTGATGTCGCTGAAAATTGCAGCTATCAGGTTGGCCACCCAAACAGGGATCTTGCTGCCAGGCTGCTTACACTCTTTCCTGATCTTTTCCAACTGTCCTACAGGACATTCCAGGATAGAAAGCATGAGGTGTGTGAAATCCTCTTTGCTCAGCTCTTCACCTGGTAAATTGATGCTCCTATAGAGAGACGGTTTCCTGCCTCTCTTGTGTGGTTGCCGATCCCTGGAGAATCTACTGTTTACTCCGATCCTGTTTCCTGGCTGAAAGCCTTTCTTTCCCTTTGCCATGTTAATGCCGTTTTAATGCCGTTTTCTCAGAAATAGGGTAGAGGATCCTGGGATGATCCAGGAACCTCCACCACTGTTATCCCTCAGGAACCTCCTGGCACTGTTCTATGTGGTACAGTTCATCTATTACCCTATGGATCTTTTCTTTGATAGCAACCAGGACAAACACGTTTTGGGGATTGAAACCTTTCTTTGGGCATGGGTTAGCCTCCCATTCCTTATATGCCGCCTGGTATAGCTTATCATAAGCCTCTTCACCTTTGATCCATTGTTTCCTTAGCTCCACGATCCTGGCAGATCGTTCCTCTGAACTCATTTTTCTTGGATCCTTTTGAATATACCAGTGATACATTATCTTATCCATGATACACACTCCTTTCTGATGCTACTTGATATATTCAAAGTTCTGGCCTTTGAGTGTCGGTGTACCATTGGCATCAATAATGGCCAGTGAGAAATGATCTGGCAGTGATAAACCTACCATATATCTCCTATCATACTTTGCTGCTAAAGGAGATCCCATTTTCTCCATTGATTCAAACAAAGAGTTTTCCTTTGGAGCCTCGCTAACAGCCTGGTTGAACTCCTTAATGGCTTTCTCCATAACAAGCCATTTCTCATACACAGTAGATCTGGCCTCAGTATCAATATAGATGCTGTACCTGTCTGTTATGATCTGCTTATACTCAGGCTTAATGCTCACCTTACCATTGTTTACCTGGTAAAGTTCCCACTCAATAGGTGCCACATCTGTGTGAATCAATTTTGCAGCCTTTGTCTTGATGTTATCCACATCCTTAGCAGAATCCTCACGCATTAGCTCCTGTACTCTTTTAGGCATTCTACCAATACCCTGGTTTACACAGCTTTCATCAATTAACCCCCAGAGGTTATTCCCATTATAGAGGCTCTGGAGCTTGCCGATAGTAGGAACTATATCAGCTTTGATGAAATCATCTGTCAGTTCCTGGAGGTGCTTGGCTATAGTCTCACACCAGTTTATTGATTTACGAATGCTTTCCACATCCTGGTAAACACATACTTTTTCCATACTCACACTATTAGAAATTGTCACACTTAGTACCTACAGGAGCATCAGGGGCAATACCCCATTTCTTTAACAGTTCCTCGGAATGATCCTCAATGCTCTTTTTACGTGCCTCAGAGATCTCCTTTCGGAGCTTATTGGCTTCCTCAATCATTTCATCGGTTGCCAGGTTCATCAATACTGCATTCTCGATCTCCTTAACTCTTCTCTCTTTTGCAATAAATTCTTGTTGTGTCATAATTGTTTGAATTTAAATTGTTGTACTTTGTTGTTTACTAAATTGTTGTTTTGAAAGTTCCATCAGTTGATGGTGATGTTACTTTACTTTTACTACTATTGAATAGATCACCCCCTCTGCGATTCCAGGTGCTAAGAGCTGCTTTCCATTTTTGGATTGGATTACCTCCAGCCTGTTTCCAACCGTTAGCCTCATAATAATCAAAAAAGGCTCCAGCATCAACATTATATCCTTTTTCTCTTATACAATCCTCTATTTCCTGGAGAGTGGGCTTTGTAAAGCGTTTAGCTTTACCCTCACTATCATTAGGAATACTTTTAGGATTAGGAATAGGATTAGGAATAGGATTAGGTAGGGTTTCTGTGGGTTCCGTAAATAACCCATCGGTTTTGTTGGGTTTTTCAGATAACCCATCGGTTTCTGTGGGTTTATTCGGTTCCTTGCTTTTAAGAGGTCTGCCACCCTTTGAGCCATTTTCACGGTTAGCCTTAACACGTGCCTGGTACTTCTCATAATCTCTGTCGATCTGATCTTTGACAAAGAGGAAAACCAATCCCAATGCTTTATCAGCGTCAGGTGAAAGAATAGTACCGTTTTCGGCATAGGCTACTATGGCCTTAAAGAGCCTTCCAGCCTCTTCATCAGTAAGCCATTGCAGCTTTTCCTTGATGTCGGTATGTATTACAATACTTTCCATGAGATCATCCTTTATTTCCTGTAACTAACACCAGAGGAATTGATGCTATCAAACATTTCTTCCATTCTGTCAGCCATTCTCAATCCATACCGCTCTTTCAAAGCCTCATCTGATAGGTTAGAGGTTACGATTGTGCAGAGTTGCTCATCATACCTGTGGTAGATAATATCCGTTATAGGTGAGATCTCATTACCCCACACCTTAGCAGTTATTGGTTCTACTCCCAGGTCATCAATAAACAGCACGTCACTGTCTTTTATTCTCTTATACCTGGATTGATCGTCAGACTTTGTGATGTTGAAGATCTCAATGGCTGTTACATATTCGATTGCCAAATTATCATCCCACCGCTTACGATTTGAATACATGGAGCTTAATAGGTCGTTTATGGCTCTGAGTAGTGTGGTCTTACCATTTCCTACACCACCATAAACCATAAGTCCAACCTTATAATTGTCACCAGTGATCCATTTTGCAGTTTTCTCGATCTTGGCTTTTGTGTCCTGATCATCCATGAATTTGATTCTCCTGTTGCCAACCTCTTTTTGGTAGCAAATAGAAAGCATCCTGGTTACAGTTTCAACATCAAACCCTCTGACCTTAAAACGATCTGGTCTTTTCTGGCTTTCCAAAAAATCCTGGATTACCTTTATAGCATCCTCATTCATAGTATCACGTCTTTTGCGTTACTTCTAAGATCCTGGATCTCCAGATTCAGCTGGCCTGTAACCATGAGGTTATATAAAGCCCTCTGATTGAATTTCTCGCCACGGATGATAAATAACTCCACCTGCTTGTAATCGGTGCTGAAATAGACCAGGAGAGCATCCAGAGTGCCTTTTATGTCACCATAACCCAGACGTGGTTTACTGGAGTCTGGAATAAACACGCTGCTGATGTTGCACCTGGACTTTGTTAGTGCTCTCTCGGCCTTTTGTCTGGCACGATTAGAAAATGTGTCAGGAACACCGTTATAATAGCAGAAGAAACGATTCACCTTGCTTTGTGCTGCCATGTCCTCAAACAGCTGGTAGCTGCCTGATGAGGCTACTGTATTATATCTTACAGTACGCTTTCCCTCGTTCTCAGGTAGGATCCTTAATCTGTAGTAGTCGGTTATTCTCATTTTCGGCCTCCTTTCCTGTGTCCGTTGGTTCCAGTGGTGCTAACCATATAAGCATTTGCAGCCGTTTCGATCTCGGAACTGGTTGCAATTCTATTCTCTTTGAGCCACGCTTCCAGCTCTGCCCGATCAAAATACACTTTGTTAGCTTGCTTATAGTGAGGGATCTCAGCCTTAGATGTAAGACTGTACAGGTACGATCTGGATAATCCTGTGATCAGCACAGCATCATCCATGTTAAGCACATTCTTTGCTGCTAATAGGCTGTTACGCTCTATTCGATTTAACTGTTCAATAATCTTTTCTTCCATCTTTACAAGTTTTATGATGTTGAGGCTGGATCCTGGCACTCTCCATCGGTTTTCGTTTGCAAAGATGAGGTAAATTTACAACATAAAAAATACGGTAGTAACTATATAAATTACTACCGTAGGAAATAAAGTCTGAAATCTATACTTAGCCTATGTCTTAGAGGCTGATATGGCTTTTGCTTCGTTCTGCATAGGGCTTAAACAGCTTATCAATAATCTCTTGACGTTCTATATAATCTTTCCTTACTCCTTTGCCTCTTTTGTATTTGTCTATTCCAGATTTATCCCAAAGAATGCCAAATGTATGCCATCGACTTTTGAAATTGCAAAACTTTCCTATGTGATCAGCAATCTCTTTCTGTTGCCATCCTGTAGTACCTGGAGTTGGTTGGTAATTTTCATCCAGCAAACCAGCGTCTTTACATTTGTTGAGTAGTTCCATTGCCAGAGGTGAGTTAGCGATCTCAGCAGGTATGTTTAAACGATCTGAGAGATGATGATTAGGTATTTCTGCTTCATCGTAAATATTGATCTTGAAGTATTCGCTCAGCCAGTCTATTGCATTGCTTATCCTGGTAATTTCAGCCTCATCTGTAATCTGAGGCTTACCTGTAGAATCCAGGCATACTTTATCAGCCATCCAAAGATCCCATAACAGATCTTTCTTATCTGGGAACACCTCAGACTGTATCAACACGTCATTCTTAGAGAATGTTCCGTTGGCTATTTTCTCGATAAATTCTTTCGTTGTCATATTCTCCAGCTGTTATATGTTCGTGAATAGATGCTTAACCCTATCGGTTTCGGTTGTTTTGTATCTCGGAATGTATATGTTCTTTAGCTCTTTGACGTTCCAGAGCCTTTCAAAGATCCTCCATGATGGTTTGTTGTATAGAGCCATGCCAATATGCTGTGCAATAAGGCTTAGCTGGAATGTCTTTGTTCCTGGTTTGGGCTGGTAGTGATCATCCAGCAGATCCTCTTTCACACAAAGATCCAGGAGCCTCAGAGCCTCATCCGATTGCAGCTCTTTTGGCACACCGTACAGATTGCCCTGGTGATCTTTCTGGTACTTATCAATTTCGTTGTTGAGGCTGGCCATTACATCCAGGAATTTACTGAGTGAATCCTTTACCTCATCAGGACAATTTTCATCAGATAGAAGTTGATGGGCTACAGAAATGGCTGTGGGCATAGCTGATGGCTTAACAGTTCTGCCTGTAGTGCCAAATCTCTCCAGCTCAAAAGGCAAATAATCAGGATGGGTACTGTTCCACTCTTCTCTTATATCCTCAGCCCACTCTCCGATCATGCACAGATCTGGATAGAAGTTTGTAATTTCAAACTCATCCCAGTTGTCTATGTTGAATCTGAGCTTATCCATCAGGATCCTGTAGATCCTATCAAGCCTTGTGATGATGTGCCGCTTTTCCATACCGTTACTATTTTATTCCTGTTTCAAAGATTCTTTCCCATTCCCTGGGTGCTTTATCTGGTAAATGCTCATGGAGAAAGCTGGCTTTCCATTGCTGGTAAGCCTCAGCAAGCGTTAGGCTGGCCTCTGGATGGCTCAGAAAAGCCAGGTGAAACTCTCTCTCATACTCCCAGAACTGAGCCGCCAGAGGCCGTTTCTGATCGTCCTGGTATGGGTTCACTGTTTCCCCCTTATACCAGGTGTAGTTTGAATGATCCTCTGTTATGCCAGAGAAATATTCCTGTTTGTTCCAATCCATTGCCATATATCAGAAATTGTAAAAGTTGTGCCATATTTCAAGCTGCTCTCTCATCCTGGGATCCAGATAATCCATTACCCTGTCAATGATCGGCTGTGGAATGCCCCAGCGTGCCTCTGCTATGGATCCGACAATAGCACCGATGGTATCACTGTCACCTCCAAAGGAAATAGCACGTCTGATAGCATCCTCAAAGTCCTGGCTTTGGGCTATGATCTGGAGGCACAGAGGCACAGTACCCTGGCACGTCTCATCAAACCTACCAGGCTCAAAATGCTGGCTCTCAAAGCCTGGGTAATACTGTTGCATGGTATCACACCACTCTCTGAGGCTCTTTCCCCATCCTGTACGGAAAAGCCAAACAGCATGAGCAACCGCCACAGCTCCCTTGATACCCTCAGGATGGTTGTGGGTGCAGAATGCAGTCTTTTCTGCCTCCCTCTTCACATCTTCCAGATCATTGAAAGCCCAGGCTATAGGGCTTACCCTCATAGCAGCACCATTGCCAAAGCTGTTGTAGGGCTGAGGATCCTCTGAGTGGATCCACTGGGCAAATCTGCCACCATAAGCACCCATAGGATGGGGATAGGATCTACACCATTCCAGAAGCTTGCTTTTATAGCTTTCTCCTGTAAGTATGGCATCTGCTATAGCCAGGGTACAGATCGTATCATCCGTATAGCTACAGGCATCATCCCAGAGGCAGAAATTGTAGTCTCTGGTATTGTTGAACTCAAAGCGTGATCCGATCACGTCACCTATTATTGCTCCTATCATCTTACCTGGTGTTTTGTTGTTAATCCCAGAGGGCTACAATATCATCCTCAGGGGCAGTGTTCATACTGTTGCATTCTGGGCATTTTGCTACTGTTGTTTCCAGCCTGTAGGTTCCACCACACTGGCATTGCCCCAGCTCATCCTTATAGTCACTGGTAGCCTCAACTTGCTTTTGCTCTCCACACTGATCACAGTGATAGATTGCCGTTAGCATTCCTACTCCCTCCATTCTTTCCCAGGTGCATCCACAATCCTGGCAAATGTACTGTCTGATCTTTCCCATAGTCGTTACTTTTTGTTACTCGTTAATTGTTATGTCAGGTATGAGGCTCACAGCCTTTTGTTTGTTCTTATCCAGGATCTTTGCATATATCTGGGTTGTGGCCACCTCTCTATGGCCTAACAGCTTTGATACAGTGTATATGTCTGTTCCCAGGTCAAGCATGATCACAGCAAATGTATGTCTGCCAGCATGGAAAGTTATGTCTTTTGTGATACCAGCAGCCAGCACCCATCTACGAAGCTCCAGCAGCGTCCAGGAGGTGTATTTGAAACCAGGGAATACTTTGCAATCATCAGCAGCTCTTTCACCCATGTATTGCTCTGCCTGCTTTGCTATATCCAGATACTCCTGGCCTTTAGTTTTCTTCTGCTTGAATACGATCCTGGTATAGTCACCAAACTTTTGTACCTCTCCCCAGGTTAGCTTTTCAATATCGCTTTTGCGTAACCCTGTGAGGCATGAAAACAGGAAAGCATCTTTGAGGAACTGATATTTGCATGGTGTTGCAGCCAGTTTCTTAACCTCATCCAGCGTAAGGTATGCTCTCTCTGTCTCATCCTGCTTAAAGCCCTCTACACCTCTCATAGGGTTGGTTGGAATGATCCTATCCTCAAATGCCTGGTTAATGCAAGCCCTGAGCTTATTGAAATATGATACTTTGGAGTTCTGGGATAGTGGAGTGAAAGGAGCGTTCTTTTCTTTCTTCTTTTTATAGGCATCCTTATTGGCATTCTCCAGGTAATCCTTGAATCCCTCGATCCAATCGGCATCAATATCCTTGAATGTGGTTTTCTCATCACAGTACCTTTCCAGGTGCTTCAAGCAGCTGTGCCAGTTCCCCCAGTTCCCCAGGCTGTCAGGCTTACCGTGCCTCTCTTCACACATTTTCCTGTAGTAGGAAAGAAATGGGGTGTCGATCTTGAACTGCTTAGTAAAGCCATACTCTCCATTCTGGATCTCGATCTGTCTTTTGGCCTTGATAGCCTGGGCTGTTGCCAACGTCTGCCTGTTTTGCTCTTTCTCTACAGGTGTAGTGGCTTTTACCAGGTAAAGTTTCAGAAATTCATACTCTCTCTTGCCATCCCTATAGATGTCAAGGTAGAGGCTAATGCTTCCATCTTTCAGGATCCTCTCCCTAAGTCTTACTGGTTCCTTTTTTGATTTACTTGCCATAGATCTGATTTTTATTCTTTGAGTAACACAATTTTGTGACTTATTTGCTTTCAGGTCACAAAGTAACAACAAATTTTTGATAAAACCAAATAAAATAGCAATAAAATGAATAAATCAAACGTAAATTGTTGAATTTTGGCAAAATCCCTGTAAATAAAGGAGTTATTTTGCTATTATTTACGTTTGATTTATGTTTGATTTGTTGTTTCGGGAATCTTACTTCACTTTCCCACGCAGAAATGTACAAAGATGTTTCCTAATACTTCGTTAGTCACGATTCTGCCTTGTCCGGTGATGTCTGCCAAATCGTCGAGGACGAGTCTTAGGTCCTCAGAGACGAGGTCGCCGGAAAGGCCAGACTCTAATCCTGAGAGTACACGTGAGAGGTTGTCGTGGGCGCTGACGAGCGATTGATATTGGCGGGCTGACGAAACGATAATGTCCTGCTCTGAGAGTTCCGGGATGTTGGCTGATTGGAGGATGATTTGTTCCAGCCGTTCGATGTTGATTCCCTGCTTGGCAGAGATCTCGACAAGGGGAATGTCGTCTGGTATAGGAACAGTTGACTGGTGCTGGTCTTTCTGGGGTACTATGTCAATCTTGTTTCTAATAATAATCAGTGCTTTGTCTTTTGTGAGTTCAACGATTTCTTTAACCTCTTCTTCCGTAGGATTGGTGTCGAAAATCCATAGTATGATGTGGGCTTTCCCAATGGCTGAGTATGTGCGGCTGATACCAATCTGCTCAATCTCGTCGGTGGTTTGGCGTATGCCTGCGGTATCGATGAAACGGAAGGTGACGCCATTGATGTCCATCGTGTCCTCTATGGTATCACGGGTAGTTCCGTGTACGGATGAAACTATTGCCCGGTCATCGCGAAGCAGCTTGTTAAGCAGCGTCGATTTTCCGACGTTTGTATGCCCGACTATTGCTACTGGTATGCCGTTTTTCAGAGCCTGTCCAGTTTCGAAAGAGTGGGCGAGGCTGGTGACACGATTGTTAATATTTTTTGCTATAGAAACGAGCTCGCTGCGGTCAGCAAATTCCAGGTCTTCGAGGTCGGAGAAGTCGAGTTCCAATTCCAATAAAGAAGTGAGTTTGAGCAGCTGCTGGCGAAGCTTGGAGAGTTCGGATGAAAAGTGTCCGCGCAGTTGACTCATCGCCATTTGGTGGGTGACCTTGTTGGATGAAGCAATGAGGTCGGCAACGGCTTCAGCTTGCGAGAGGTCCATCTTGCCGTTGAGAAAGGCTCTCTGTGTGTACTCTCCCGGCTGAGCCATACGGCAGCCGTTCTGTATCAGGAGCTCTATTACCTTGTTTAATATATAGCGCGAGCCGTGGCAGGAAATTTCCACGCTGTCTTCGCCGGTATAGCTGTGAGGAGCGCGGAAGACGGAAACCAGCACCTCGTCGATAACCTCGCCTTCAGCGTTGATGATACGGGTAAAGTGGATGGTGTTGGCACTGAGAGCGTCACAATGTAGGGCACAGATAGCTGAAACGGCATCAAATGCCCGAGGACCACTGACACGAATGATGCCAAGGGCTCCACCAGGTGCCGTAGCAAGCGCACAAATCGTTTCGTTGCCCATCATTTCTTCTTGGCCCATGTATTGGCGAGAATGACAAAAACAAAGGTAATAGCCACAAAGACGAAAGTTGCTTTCAAGACAATCTCCTTTTCGTTGCCGATGAACGGCATCAGACAGCAGAAGACAGCCGTCAGCACGCTGATGATGGCCATCAGTATGCGTAGTCGGTGAATGTTGACTTCCTTCCGTCCTTCCTCTGAGGCAGTATTATAGCCCGCAATGAGCATATCGCCCTTGCCCATCAGGAAGATGACGGCAAGGACGATAAAAACTATTGCAAAGATGACAGCTTTAATCATATTCTATCGAGTACCTTCTGGATGATGGTATCGATGCTGCTCTTGTAGTCAGTATTCATCTGCTTGGCATAACGGTTGGCAATCACCATGCAGCAGGTCATGGCACGATGACCCAGCAGAGAAGCAAGACCGGCAAGAGCCGAGGACTCCATCTCGAAGTTACAGATCTTCATGCCCTCGTACTCAAACGACTCAATCTTCTTGTTCTGGTCAGGGTCGGCAATGTCGGCGCGCAGCTGACGGCCCTGAGGACCGTAGAAACCACCGCAGGCTACGGTATAACCTTTGACCATGTCGTCGGCTGCAATCTGGTTGATTAGGTCGGCATCGGCAACTGCTACGTAGGGGGCACCCTTGATGGGATCCCACTGCATGTGCTCCTTGAAAGCCTTCTCCATCTGAATGTCGCAGACGACGTTGCGTCCTGCATAGTAGTTCAGCAGGCCGTCGAAGCCAATGCTCTTGACTGATGCGATGAACGAACCCGTGGGTGTGAAGGGCTGCAGGCCGCCACAGGTTCCAATGCGTACCATCGTCAGCGTGCGGTGTTCGGGTTTTTCCTCACGTGTGCTGTAGTCAATGTTGGCCAGCGTGTCGAGTTCGTTGACCACGATATCGATGTTGTCGCAGCCGATGCCGTGGCTCTGACAGGTAATACGCTTACCTTTATAAGTGCCGGTGATGGTGTGAAACTCGCGGCTACTGACCTCGCACTCTTTCGTATCGAAATGTTCGGCAACGGTGTTGACACGGGCAGGATCGCCCACAAGGATAATACGGTCGGCCATCTGTTCGGGCTTAAGGTGCAGATGGAAGCAAGAGCCGTCTTCATTAATGATCAACTCGGATGGGGCAAAAGTTTTCGTTTGACTCATAGTAATAGGCATTTAGTTAGACAATTCGTTGTTTCTTATTTCTTTCTCGAGGAACTGTATCTGCTGTGCCAGCTGATGCTGCTGTTCTTCTAGTTGAAGAATCTCGTTGTATAGGCGGTTACGGTCAAGTATAGATGCACTTGTGTAATCATTGCGGTCTTTCATCAACTTTGCAGAAACACTACCGTAGAGTTTCTGCATGGAAAGTAATTCACGCATACGTGAGGCATTGTCAGGATCACGGAAGTCGCTGAAAGAACGGCATACGGTCTTGTCATCGACAATGAAGGTGAAGTTGCCCTTCGACTCACTACTCTTCTGACGTGTCATGTCAGAAGCACTACGCAGGCGCTCAAGACGCTGTAGGGCAGCAGTACGCTGGCGGTTGTTGCCCCACGTGTCGCTTATTTGGGCGATATTGGCGAAACTGCGGATGGCTGTGCCTCCAATGGCATCGATATCGTAAGCACTTCTTGTGGCAGAAGGAACAAACGTATAGACACACACCTTGCCTTCAGGTTGTCTGCGACTGGTAGCAAAGAAACCGATAGAGTCCTGTTCGCTAATGACATAAAGGAAATCGTCAGCCTCTGAATTGAAAGGCAGTCCGATATTTTCCGGTTTCATAAAGCGACCGTTCTCGGCATCAAAACGCGTATAGTAGATGTCATAGCCTCCAAGACCGCTGCCACCGCGTGCTGCGAAATAGAACGTCTGCCCGTCGGGCATCATATAGGGAAACCCCATATCAGTAAGTCCTTCTTCTTCAAGTCCTTTCAATGGCTCTGGTGAGCTCCACTCGTTTGCCAGCAAGTCGCAGGAATAGAGACGCATGCCACCATTACCATTGTTCATGGAGAATATGCACTTGTTGCCCAACTCGTTGACGTAGACGATGTCGCTTGCCTGGCCAGGAGCATGGAAGAAATCTTTATACGTGCTGAGTCTTCCTTCCTCAGCGTTGGTAAAGTAGGCATCAAGCAATTGATCACGGTTTATCACAACGCTATCGATAAAGGTTACTTTCTGCGTAGCTGAAAGCATCTCGGTGAATCGGGGGTTCTCTGCTGGGGCTTCGACCTTTGGAGACTTCTTTTTTATTACTTTTTTCTTTTGTGCAGATGCTGGCAGCACAGCAGCAAACATCAACAGAAGAAGGATTATTTTGCCTATTTTCATCATCTTTATATTGTATTGAAAAAGCAAAATTACAAAAAAAGTGCCGACAAACAATGAATAGCGCGCCGAATTAATTCTTTTTAAGACTCCTCGACAAGCAATCCACTGTCGCTTATTGCCCTCCAGATAGAAAAACGAGCTTCAGGATTCAGGCGCTGCATCTCTTCAAACAAACGGACAACAGAGGTGCGATGGGTGTCATGCTCGTAGGGACAGAGCGTCTTTTGCTTCTCATAGCCACGCAGTTCGGCATAGCGTGCAATGTCTGATTCAGGCACCATACATAGTGGACGGATAATAGCAATGGGCATCTTCCTTAACTGTAAACGTGCCGGCATCGTTCCGAAGCGACCCTGGAATGTGAGGTTCATTAAGGCGGTGTGGATAAGATCGTCCTGATGATGGCCAAGGGCTATTTTGTTACATCCCAGTTGTTGAGCCAGGTTGAACATTTGCTTACGGCGGTTCCAGGAGCATAGGAAGCAGGGAGGTTTTGATTTAAACTGAGGATTGGCAATTGACAACTGAGAATTGAAACTGGTAGTGACGACATGCAAGGGAACACCAAGGCTGTCGCAGAAATGTTGGAGATAAACGGTGGAACTCTCGTATTGGATGTTTTCCATGCGAACATGGATGGCCTCAACCTTGAAACGTGGATGGTTGATGCGCGAGCGACGGGCAAGCATTTCCAACAGGCATAGCGAATCCTTGCCACCCGAAAGGCCTACGAGGATATGGTCGTCGTCCTCGAGAAGCCGATAAGTGGCAAAGGCTTTAACAAAACGTTCGTTGATACGA
>Ga0256407_10004929_pt1 | contig 21810 bp, 19 predicted proteins | sample RumenRJG_04DNA_FD_193489 | JGI IMG/M metagenome (GOLD analysis project Ga0256407, IMG submission 193489) | Bovine rumen microbial communities from Lethbridge, Alberta, Canada - RJG_04 | ecosystem: Host-associated > Mammals > Digestive system > Stomach > Rumen | place: Canada: Alberta... | reverse complement strand
GGAGATTGAATCGCTGGTCATCAACTACCCCACCATCAAGCGTGCCCGCTTCTGGATGACCTTCGGACAACAGTACCTGAAACACCTCGAAGTGATTCAGAACATTGGCATGAGCCGTATCGACGAAGTGGAATACGAGGCTCCGTTGGCTGATGGATCTGGCGTAGCAAAGGTTAAAATTGTTCCTTTGCAGTTCTTGAAGGCCGTACTGCCCAACCCACAGGATCTGGGCGAGAACTACGAGGGACAGACCTCTATTGGCTGTCGCATTCGTGGTATTGGCAACGACGGCAAGGAGCACACCTATTATGTATATAACAACTGCAGCCACCGTGCCGCCTATGAGGAGACAGGCATGCAGGGTGTCAGCTATACCACAGGCGTGCCAGCCATGATTGGTGCCATGATGTTCTGCAAGGGACTTTGGAACACCCCTGGCGTTCACAACGTTGAGGAGTTCGACCCTGACCCTTTCATGGAGCAGTTGAACAAGCAGGGTCTGCCTTGGCATGAGATTCACGATGGCGACCTCGAGCTTTAACGTCGTAATCTCGAAATAACGAAATAACGTAATAACGAAAAATAATACTATGGCAAAGAAAGAAGAAAAAGAGGAGCAATTGACTCCGCAACAACAAAAAATGAAAGCCCTACAGGCTGCTTTGGCAAAGATTGAGAAAGACTTCGGCAAGGGCAGCATCATGAAGATGGGGGAAGAAAAAATAGTGAATGTTGAGGTGATACCTACGGGATCGATAGGCCTCAACGCAGCATTAGGCGTAGGTGGCTATCCCAAAGGACGTATCATTGAGATTTACGGTCCTGAGTCTTCAGGTAAGACAACACTGGCCATACACGCTATCGCTGAGTGTCAGAAGGCAGGTGGCGTTGCTGCCTTCATCGACGCTGAGCATGCCTTCGACCGTTTCTATGCAGAGAAGCTTGGCGTAGACATCGCCAACCTTTACATCTCTCAGCCAGACAATGGTGAGCAGGCTCTGGAGATTGCAGAACAGCTGATTCGCTCATCTGCAATAGATATCCTGGTCGTTGACTCAGTAGCAGCCTTGACTCCCAAGAAGGAGATTGAGGGCGATATGGGCGATTCTGCCGTTGGCTTGCATGCCCGTCTGATGAGTCAGGCTCTGCGCAAGTTGACAGGAACCATCGCTAAGACCAACACCACCTGCATCTTCATCAATCAGTTGCGCGAGAAGATTGGTGTCATGTTTGGTAATCCTGAGACGACAACGGGTGGTAACGCCCTGAAGTTCTATGCCTCTGTACGTCTGGACATCCGCAAGTCGCAGCCCATCAAGGATGGCGACACCATTCTAGGCAATCAGGTCAAGGTGAAAGTAGTGAAGAACAAGGTGGCTCCCCCCTTCCGCAAGGCTGAGTTTGAGATTATCTTTGGCGAGGGAATCTCTAAGGTGGGCGAAATCGTTGACTTGGGTGTTGAATACAACATCATCAAGAAGAGCGGTTCTTGGTTCAGCTATGGCGACACAAAACTAGGCCAAGGTCGTGATGCCGTAAAGGAGATGCTAAAAGACAACCCAGAACTCTACGAAGAACTGGAGGCCAAGATTATGGAGGTCATCACAGAGAAGTAAAAAGCAGAGAAGTAAGAGTAAAAAGTAAGGGAGTGAAAAAATCACTCCCCTATTTTTTATTCATCTATTGGAGAACCCGTTTCCATCGTACCTCCAAGAATACCACCTACATTTTTCTTCTGGGCTTTCTTCTTAGTAGTATCTTTCGAAGTTATATCAATCGGAGTCGTATTCTTTTTAGCTCCCTTCTTGATAGTCTTCTTTTTCTGATCAGCAGGCAGGTCCGCATTAACATCACCCAGACGAGCCTTGGCTTCCATTACATAGCCCTTCTCATCGAATATCACGTCAAGCACAACACCGTTTGAACGGGCATAGAGCCATACGTGCAAGTGATCGTCACTTTCAATCTTTCTGGAAGCCTCACCAACAGCCATCTCAACCTCATCCTTTGTCATGCCTCGAATAACACGACCCTCACGGATGGCAGCACGTGTCTCCTTGCTGGTGCTACGAGCCTCGCCCTCACCCATTGCGAAGAGATAGCCAAAGAAATCTTCCTCGACAACTTCGCTATCGTCGTCTTCATTGAATTGATTAAAGTACACATCTTTATAATAGATACGACGGCTCTCTGTTTCACGCAGGGTCAGAGTATAGTAATTGTTCTTCATGCGCTTGATTTCATCTATCACGAAACCTGTAAAACGAGGCACTCTGATGTCGCGAACCTTACCAGAGCCCTTACTGCTCATGCTGGTAGCCACCTTCGTGTGGACTGTTGCATTCAAGTAATCCCTCACGTCAGCAGATACTGCCATATTGTCATCAGTGAATTCAAAAGAGTTCTTGAAAAGGAATCTCTCATTGTTTTCCATGGCAAACTCATCATCGCGCATGCCACAATTTGTCTTACTTATCGCTACGTTCTGATAGAACTGCTCGCCATTCTCGTCCTCTACCACAATCTTCACAGGGAACGAACGAGTGCCCACACCAATGGCTCTCACTTCCACCACCTTATTCTTATTTATCGTAATATCGCGATAGCCATCACCATCATACTCCGTATCTACACGGAAATTCTGCGTACGTGTCAGCAATGTCTTGCCAACCAGCAACTCTCGAGCCTTGTCCACATCACCCAAATAAGCCAGTGTTGGAACCCCCATCTTGCTGTAGCAATAATCGTTAAATGTTCCGCTGGGCAATTCATAGTAATAGTCGCGGTTCTCATCTTCACAGAGGAAGTTGATGTGAACCCTGCCATTAGGCATGTCCTCATGACCTTTATAAATCATTATCTTGTGGCGCAACCTGCCATTGTTCACCCCTTTGCCATTCGTGGCATCACGGAAGGTGGTCACCAGCAGGTCATACTTCTCAGGAATCACCATGAAACGCATACCCTCCTTCCAGTCGCACATGCTATAGAAACGGAAATTTCTGCCCATAAAGTCAGTAGCCTCATTTTCTTCCTCCTGGGCAGCAGCATCCTCCTTTGCCTTCTTTACGGTTTTCTTCACACCTTTGGTCTTTACGATATAAGGACTATCCTGAGCCGAAGCAGTCAGCAAAGCAAAGGCAAATCCTGCCAACAAAACCATTCTTTTCATGCAATGCAGTTTTTACTATTGATTTAAAAATGTGCTGCAAAGTTAAGGTTTTTTTTTCATACTTGTGCCAAAATGTCATCATAATATTGGAAAAAATATGTTTTGGCACATGCTTTGCTGTTTATTGGACGACACTTTTTGAATATTAACAATTAAAAAATATAGAATTATGGGAAAGATTATTGGAATCGACTTAGGAACAACTAACAGCTGCGTTGCCGTATTCGAGGGCAATGAGCCAGTAGTTATCGCTAACAGCGAAGGCAAGCGCACCACGCCTTCTGTGGTGGGCTTCGTAGAAAACGGTGAGCGTAAGATTGGTGACCCTGCCAAGCGTCAGGCCATTACCAACCCAAAGAATACCGTTTACTCTATCAAGCGTTTTATGGGTGAGAACTGGCAACAGACCGAGAAGGAAATATCTCGCGTACCTTATACTGTTGTCAACGAGGGTGGCTATCCTCGTGTAGACATCGATGGACGTAAATATACTCCGCAGGAGATTTCGGCTATGGTACTGCAGAAGATGAAGAAGACCGCTGAGGACTATCTGGGCCAGGAGGTAACCGATGCCGTTATCACCGTACCTGCTTACTTCTCAGACTCACAGCGTCAGGCTACGAAGGAGGCTGGTCAGATTGCTGGTCTGAACGTGAAGCGTATTGTGAACGAGCCTACGGCTGCCGCTTTGGCATATGGTGTCGACAAGGCTAACAAGGATATGAAGATTGCCGTATTCGACCTTGGTGGTGGTACGTTCGATATCTCTATCTTGGAGTTTGGCGGTGGTGTGTTCGAGGTGCTCTCTACCAATGGTGATACTCACCTGGGTGGTGACGACTTCGACCAGGTTATCATCGACTGGCTGGTACAGGAGTTCAAGAACGACGAGGGTGCTGACCTGAAGAGCGACCCAATGGCTATGCAGCGTCTGAAGGAGGCTGCTGAGAAGGCTAAGATTGAACTGTCTTCAAGCACATCTACAGAGATTAACCTGCCTTACATCATGCCCGTTGGTGGTGTTCCCAAGCACTTGGTAAAGACTTTGACTCGTGCTAAGTTCGAGCAACTGGCTCACGGTCTGATTCAGGCTTGTCTGGCTCCTTGTCAGAAGGCTATGGCAGACGCTAAGCTGAATACTGCTGATATCGACGAGGTCATCCTCGTAGGTGGTTCAAGCCGTATCCCTGCTGTTCAGGAACTCGTTAAGAACTACTTCGGCAAGGAGCCTTCAAAGGGTGTTAACCCTGACGAGGTGGTAGCCGTTGGTGCTTCTATCCAGGGCGCCATCCTGAACAAGGAAGGTGGCGTAGGCGACATCGTACTGCTCGACGTTACTCCGCTGACACTGGGTATTGAGACAATGGGTGGTGTAATGACCAAGCTGATTGAGGCTAACACAACCATTCCATGCAAGAAGAGCGAGGTATTCTCTACCGCAGCTGACAACCAGACAGAGGTGACCATCCGCGTGCTGCAGGGTGAGCGTCCTATGGCTAACCAGAACAAGCAGCTGGGTATCTTCAACCTGACAGGTATTGCTCCTGCACGTCGTGGTATTCCTCAGATTGAGGTAACCTTCGACATCGACGCCAACGGTATCCTCAAGGTTTCTGCCAAGGATAAGGCTACTGGTAAGGAGCAAGCTATCCGCATCGAGGCTTCTTCAGGTCTTTCACAGGATGAGATCAACCGCATGAAGGCTGAGGCTGAGGCTAATGCAGAGGCTGATAAGAAAGAGCGCGAGCGTGTGGACAAGATGAACCAGGCAGACTCTATGATTTTCCAGACGGAGAATCAGTTGAAGGAACTTGGTGATAAGATTCCTGCTCAGCACAAGCCCGCTATCGAACAGGCTCTCCAGCAGTTGAAGGATGCCCACAAGGCTGGCGACATTAACGCTATCGACAACGCTATCAACGCCCTCAACAATGCTTGGCAGACTGCTTCTCAGCAGATGTATCAGAGCGCTCAGGGTGCACAGGCTGGTCCTCAGGACAATCCTTTCGCTGGTCAGCAGCAGGCTCAGCAGGGGGCTCCAAAGGATGAGAATATCCAGGATGCCGACTTCGAGGAGGTAAAGTAAAGACCGATAAAAATCGATAGAAAAACCATAAGAAAATCCGTGTAAACCAAGTGTTTACGCGGATTTTTAATTTTAGTTAATTTTGAAATTTTGCTTGTTTTATTGAAATGGAGCGTGGCAAGAAAAGTGACAAGAAATGGCGCGATGCTCATACTTTCAAGGCGGAGCAGGAAACTTTACGTGCCAAAGAGGCTGCACAATACACGGAACGTAAGAAAGCAGAGTCGAAGCAGATCCAAAAGGCTATTGAGGCAAGCAACGACAAACTGAGCAAACTCCAGGAAGCGATTGACGAATTGCTTTCTGCAACCAGTGTTCCTGAAGAAGAATTGGAGGCAGTACCGTTTGCAGAGATGACTTTCTACTTCCAAGGTTCAAAAGAACCGTTGACCGTTAAAGACCTTATTAACCAGACATTAGCGCGACTTGACAAGGAAATCAACACACCCATACCTTTGTTGAAGCGTGAAGAATGGCAGAAGGAGCGCAATGCCAAGGCTAAAGAGATAGTGACCTCCCTCCAGAGTCAGTTACTCAGCGTGTCAAAACTGCACAAGAAGAAGATCAACGATGTCGGCAAGAAAATGTATCTCGATGCCAGACAGAAGGTGGCCTTAGCAGTTGAGACAGATAAAGAGAATATGGCTTTGAGGCAGCGAATCTCTGAACTCGACGAAAGAGCTGTAGCCCGTGAAAAAAGTAGGGCCGATGCTACCGAACGGAAAGCACAGGAACAGGCCATGAGAGGTGACCGTGAAGAAAAGAGAGCCAATGAAGCAGAAAACCGTCTTTCTGATATAGAGCGTTTTATCCGTTTGTCTGGTGCGTCAGAGGCATACGAGCATTGGAACTATCTCCATGCTGTTGTCAAGAAAGCGGCCCAGGCATTAGCAGATTGGGCACATAGCACAGCGTCGATTTTCAATCATGAAGTAGAGCGAATCATTGGCCAGGGTATCATAGCGCAATGTCATCTTAGCGACCTCAACCCTCAGGTAGAGTCTGACCGCCAAAAGGCTGCCAATTGTATTGTTGATATGGCTAATTCCATAGTCGGCAGCATTAGTCGGTATCAATGGGATATGGCAGTTACTCGAATTGGGCAACTCGCATCAGAAATGAGACTTTCAACAGGTGGTCAGTCCGTAGGTGGCAGCAATGGCAATGCTGACGAATTGACCAATTGGGATGGTACCAAAAAACGTGGACTTGGGAGAAAATGGATTGGAACATTGTTTGAAAGATGCGGTATTAAGCCGCATCTTTCTCTTCAATTGGCTTAATAAACTCTAAAAATTCATGTAAACAGCACTATAATTGAAAAATTTTCACTATCTTTACAGCCAAATAACAAAACTGAAAGTATGCAAGATATTAATCGCTTAAAACTGGTATTAGTAGAACAGAAGAAAACCAGCAAATGGTTATCTGAGGAATTGGGAGTTAATCCTTCCACTGTTTCCAAATGGTGCACTAACTCTTCTCAGCCAGACCTTGAAACCGTTGCGAGAATAGCCAAGCTTTTGAATGTTGGGGTCGAGGAACTATTTAATAAAAAATTCATGGAATCTATATAATGTAGGACACCACTTCGACGTGAAAGTAAATGAATGATTGGTATCATCAAATAAATGATATATGACTCAAAGGTTAGTATATTTTAATTCAAGAGATTGCCTCATTAGAATAGATATTTCAAATATCATCTATTTTGAAGGAGATGGCAACTATACATATATAATTACTGCAAACAAAATGAAATCATGTCTGTCGATTAATTTGTCACATACAGAAGAAGCACTTGCATCTCAGTTAGGCAAGGATGCCAAACAATTTATGCGAGTAGGGAAACGCTTCATCGTAAATATGAGGTATATATATCAAGTTGATGTCTTAAAACAGACTCTTATCCTATCTGATGCTCTTCACTTTGTCTATCAATTGCCAGTTTCAAAGGAAGCATTAAAGAGTGTCAAGGAGCTTATTGTGAAAACAAAGATCTGATATGGAAATAATTATAGGTAGAGACCAGCAAACAAGACAATTGTGCATTGTCAAAGATGGCGTAACTAAGCACTATGGCCAGCCAGAAAGTGTCCCAATGGATGTGAGCCGTCATCATATTTCCCTACAGCCAACAGACGAAGGGAAATGGAAGATCAAGAACTTGAATGAGCAAAACGTCACATTCGTAAATGGCATAGCCATAGAAAGCAAAAACATTTCCGAGAATGACAAAGTGGAACTTGGTAATTCACATTATTTATTGAATTGGGAAGCTTTGAGTGAGCCCAAGGAAGAAACAGTTGATATCCGTCCATTGAAGATAATCTGGAAGGAATATGATGAGAAGAAATTCGATAGCCAGATAGCAGAGCGTAAGTTCAATGCAGCTCGTTCTGCCACAGGTATTATAACCATGTTGGCTATTGCGTGCAGTATTATTTTGGGGCATGGGCCAATTTACATTATTCTATATGCTCTTGCCATTGGAATATCTTTAGCCTTTACTTATCTGGCATACAAGAAATCTACAGAAGTGCCAAAGCAACAACGAGAACTTACCAAACGTTTTCAACAAACATACGTTTGCCCCAAGTGTGGACATTTTATGGGCTTTCAGGACTATGATATTTTGATTCAGAGTGATGCCTGTCCATACTGCAAAACGAAGTACAAGAAGTAATTTTGTACATTTGAGGTCCCTTGATAAGGGAACGGCGTAAGCAAAGGATTCATTTCGTACAAGAAACCTTATACTTTGTACAAGAACCCTCCTGAAACTTTGAACTATCATATAATTATTCTACTTTTGCAGCATAAAACTTAAAATAATCAGAATATGAACGAAGAAACTATCTCCCAGAACAATCCTCAAATTGAAGGTAGAAAGGAAGTGAATAAGGAGGAAAATCCTTGGAAGTTGGTTACACTTGGTGGTGTAACAGGCGTTTTAATGGGTGCAGGTTTGTTGTATGGCGGACAGATGGCGGCCAAAGAATTGGATTCCGTTGAATCCCCAGAAATGGTTGCTCCTGAAGCAGGCGAAACCAGCCATACTCTTGAGAATGGCTTGAAGGTGGCTTCAGTAAATGATGATCTCTCTTTTGGTGAGGCTTTTGCTCAAGCCCGTGCAGAGGTGGGGCCTGGTGGTGTGTTCCATTGGCATGGAGGTATCTACAATACCTATACTGAAGCTGAATGGAATAATATGAGTGTTGGTGAGAAACACGACTTTGCACAACAGGTACAGCCTGAGGTACGTCCGGATGAGGTACCCACACCCACAGATGCAAACTCACATGTCATAGTTGAACATCATGTCTATCATCATCATGAAGGTGCGCCTGCTGTACAAGCAGAACAGATGCATCAGGCAGCAGATAATGCTTCTGACGACGTTCAGATAGTTGAACAGCAAATTGCAGAAAACTTTGATATGGGTGATGATGTCCACATCGTGGGTTATGCTAATGCAGATGGACACCTGGCAGTAGGGTATGATACGACAGGTGATGGCCAGGCTGATGTTGCCATTATCGATGTTGATAACGATTATCGCCCCAGTGATCCTGATATCATTATAGATAATGAAGGCAATATGGCACGCATTGGCGACTTGAACAACGAGTCTGATCCATACGTTCAAACTGATCAAGAAGATCCTAATACTACGGCTGAAGCATATGAAAGTCCTATGATGATTGACGTATAACGATATGCAGACAAAAAGAATAATATGCCCCAATTGCAGAGCCATTCTTGATGTAAAAAACTCGAAGAACGAAGAGGTTAAACATTTTTCATGCCCAAGTTGTAAAACTCTTCTTCAAGTGAAATTTGGCCCACAACAAGAACCCGTAGAAGCTCCTACCTATATTGCGCCATCCCCATCGCAGTCTGGACTTGATGGGGCAACGCAATTGGCTAGTGCTGATTATGCTGCCACCCAACTGTGCTCAACTCCAAAGTCACAAGCCACCTCCAAACTACTCTTTCATGGTGTCGTTTATGAACTTGAAGAGGGACAAAACATAATAGGAAGAAAGGGCACCACTTCGAAAGCCACCATTCAGATTGCAACAGAAGATCGCTACATGAGTCGCCAACATTGTGCCATCAAAGTTACGACGCTGCCTGATGGTACCAAGAAGGCCGTGCTGAGCAACTATCAGAATAAGAATCTCACTTCTATTGATGGGCAAGAAGTAGAAACTGGAGATGAAATCCGTTTGACTGATGGCAATAGCATCACGATGGGTCATACCACCATTACTTTCAAACTATCGTAGCGTATGAAGATTGAACTATATCCACCACTCTCTATCCATGAGATAGGCCAGCGTGAGAATCAAGAAGATTCCATTATTCAATGGGACAATCGCCTTTTCGTGCTTTGCGATGGTATGGGAGGACATGAAAAAGGCGAAATTGCCAGCCAGACGATATGCCAGTCTCTAGCTACATGGTTTGAGAATAACATAAAACCTGATGAGCCGTTTATTGACGATCAATTACGTGAAGCCATTGAATATGCCTATACTGAACTCGATAAGTACGCTGATGACAATCCCAAACAGATGGGAACAACCCTTACCTTATTATATATACATAGGCGAGGAGTAACAGCGGCTCATATTGGTGATAGCCGTATCTATCACATCCGTCCATTTTCCTCCCCTAAGTTAGGGGAGGTCAGGAGGGGTCTGAACGAGGGCATATTATATCAATCTCGAGACCACTCTCTGGTATTCGACCTTTTTCAGGCTGGCGAAATCACCTATGAGCAGATGGCTACATATCCTCAAAAGAACATCGTGACTCGCGCGATGACACCTGGTGAGGATAATCGCATGCGTTCTGACATTATCCATATCACAGATATCCAACCTAACGATTATTTCTACATGTGTTCAGATGGGATGATGGAGAAGATGACCAACAATGAACTCTTGACTTTATTCAGTGCCGATATGGATGACAAAATGAAGGTTGGTCAACTGAAAATGGCAACCAATCAAAACTTTGACAATCATACGGCTTGGATTATCCATATAAAGAATGCCATCAAGGAAGAAAACGATGATCAGTTTGAAAATGAGGAAATAACATCTCGTATTAATGCCATCAATATTCTGCCTCATCCTGTTTATGATGTAGAAGACGATGATGTAGTCGTCGTTGGGGGAAATGAGAAATCAATATTTCAGAAAATCATAGGTATTTTCAAATAGTCAGCAAAATATGCAGGAGCAAATCAATAATTCATCCATGCTCAAAGTAGGAACCATCCTACGAGGCACATATCGTATTGATAGCTACCTATCATCAGGTGGCTTTGGCAATACGTATGTAGCAACAAATATCGAATTCGAAGAACGCGTGGCCATCAAGGAATTTTTCATGAAGGGTGTTACCCAGCGTGACGAAAACCAGACTACGGTGAGTGTAAGCAATGCAGAAAATCACAATAGTTTCTTGGAACAGAAAGAAAAGTTCAAGAAAGAAGCCCGTCGCCTTCGTAAACTAAAGAATGACAACATTGTCAGTGTTCATGACCTATTTGAGGAAAATGGAACTGCTTACTATGTAATGGACTATGTTGATGGTGAAAACCTTGCAGAAAGATTGAAACGTACAGGCCAGCCAATGACAGAGCAGGAAGTACGTGAGATCTTACCACAAGTACTTGATGCATTAAAGTCTGTTCATGATGCAGGGATTTGGCACTTAGATATGAAACCTGCCAATATCATGCTGACTAAAAAAGGCAGAGTGAAACTCATCGACTTTGGGGCCAGCAAGCAATTGAATGCTCAAAAAGGTGGCGCTACCACCAGTACAGCTATTAGCTATACCAATGGCTATGCCCCTCGTGAACAAATGGAACAGAACTACGACAAGTTCGGGCCCTGGACGGATATCTATGCCCTTGGAGCAACGTTATATAATCTGCTTACGAATAAGCGACCACCTCTACCAACAGATATAGACGATGACATGAGCGAAGATAAACATTTGTCTTTGCCATTCCTTGCGAGTGTTGGTGAAGAAATGAAAAAGTTTGTGCTTGAACTCATGCACACCAATCGCATGCAAAGGCCACAAAATATAAGCGAAATACAGAATCTGTTGAATGAATCACCTTCAGAGTCAAAGTCATCAGCGGTACAAGAAGACGAAGAGACAATCATAGCATATCCTGAGAAAAAGGAAGTTGCAACTAAGAAGAATTCATCAGAGTTAAACGACCATGATACTAATGCTGGAAAAAATAGAAGATTCAATAAAATGATTATATGGGGATTGGCAGCATGTCTGTTACTATTACTTATATTACTGTCTGGCTTTTATTTTTCTTCAAGGAAGACAGATCCTTCTGCAGTGATAGATAATGATTCAATAGAGGTGGTTGATTCTATTGTAGAGGTTCCTGGAGTTGAGCAAATGGCTTTTGTATCGGCCTTAGGTGAATGTAAATATTCGGGGTGTGTTGATGAACTCAATAGACCTAATGATCCCCAAGGTGAAGCGTTCTTTAACGATGGAAGATACTATAAAGGTGGATTTATTCATGGGACACTTTCTGGTAAGAATGCATATTTTACATATCCTAATGGTGATAGATTTGAAGGAGAGTTCCGTGATAATTCTTTCTACATAGGTAAGTATTATGTAAAAGAGGATGGTAGTATGTATAGTGGGTCGTTTAAAAACGGTCAACCAGAAAAAGGGTTATGGTTTGATAAAAATGGGCAAATAATTCAATAGCAGATAGAACATGAGACGATTATTATTCACAATGGTTATGTTGCTTGTACCATTCCTCATGATGGCACAAGCAAGTGGTGGGCAGATTAGAAGACCTGAAACAAAGAAACCGACAAAGAAAGTCGTAACCCAGAAGCCTGCTAAGCCTGCTGATCCTAATTTCTTCATTTTCCTTTGTTTCGGACAAGACAATATGGAAGGCCAAGCTGGTTTTGAGGCAGTAGACGTGGTCAGTCCAGGCCCTCGTTTTCTACTGATGCCAGCAGTGGACTTCCCAGATAGAGGTCGTAAGATGGGTGAGTGGTGCGAGGCTTCAGCTCCTCTCTGTCGTCCCAAAACAGGCCTGACCCCGGTCGACTGGTTTGGTCGTACGTTGGTCGCCTCGCTACCAGAAAATATTAAGATTGGCGTTATCAATGTGGCTGTCGGTGGAATTGATATCAAGGGTTTCCTCCCAGATAGCATTCCAAACTACGTTAAGAAAAAGGCCTCTAGTTGGATGAAAAGTATGCTCCAAGTCTATGACAATAATCCATATAAACGACTGGTGACACTGGCCAAGAAAGCCCAAAAGGATGGCGTTATCAAGGGTATCCTGATGCATCAGGGCGAGACTAATACTGGCGACCCGAAATGGGCAGGAATGGTGAAACAAGTATACGAAAAACTATGTGGCGACCTCCAGTTAAAACCTGAGGAGGTAAACCTCTATGTTGGTAACATTGTACAAGCAGGAGGTCGTGGAATATGCATTGGCTGTAAAAAGCAGATTGACGAACTTCCTCAGACTATCCACACTTGTCAGGTGATTTCTTCTGATAATTGCTCTAGCAGCCGTAACCATCTGCATTTCGATGCTGCAGGTTATCGTGAACTGGGTTGCCGTTATGGTGAGGCTGTAGTCCGTCACCTTGGTTATAAACCCATACGTCCGTCAAATATACCAGTTGCAATAAAATAGTAATATATAATTCACAGATATGAAAAAGATCATTTATATAATACTGTTTATGATGGTACCCATCCTTGCAATGGCTCAAGCAAGTGGTGGGCAAATTAAAAGAAGCACCTCAAAACCGAACACAAATTCTTCAAAAAAGACCAATAACCCTGTTAGCTATGGTTATACTGGAAAAGAAAATGGTCATGAATATGTAGATTTAGGGCTAAGTGTAAAATGGGCTACATGCAATGTCGGAGCTAAAGCTCCAAGTGGATGGGGAGATTATTACGCATGGGGTGAAACTCAAACAAAATCCGATTATTCATGGTCTACTTATTTTGATTCTAAAGATTCTTCAGGAAATGTTTTTTATACATATACCAGGGGGGCTACAGGACTTAAATCAATATCTCCAACAAGTGGACATGACGTTGCAAGAGAGATGTGGGGAGGACTATGGAGAATGCCAACAAAAGATGAACTAAACGAGTTGATTTCAAAATGTAAATGGATATTTACGAAATTAAACAAAGTGGAAGGTTGTAAAATTATAGGTCCCAGTGGGAAAAGTATTTTTCTTCCATGCTCAGGCTCATATTTGGGTAAAGAATTAAAATTTCAAGGTTCATTTGGGATATATTTGACTTCATCAATGGATTATTCTATAAATCATGGAAGCAAAACGTACAATGAAGACGCAGCGGCCGCTCTGATTTTTGTTTGGGGACATACTAATATAGGCGGTGCCTGTAAAAGTAATAGGTGTGAAGGATGTCCTGTGAGACCAGTATTCTAAATCTTTTAGAAAAATGAATCGTTTTAGATGTCAATATCAAAAAGGAAAGACTTGTGTCTCGGAATCATTTGAGAGCGAGCATTCGATAACGAGTGCTCAGATTCTAATTTCTTTGGCGAAGCTTGCAATAAAAGTTGGTAAAGATGTTAATCTGAAAACAGGAGGAAAAGTCTCTTTAAAGGTGTTGAAAATTCAAGAATTTGTAATCAGATGTATTCATAACAATAACAACATTGGGAATGGGCCAATTAATAGTTTTTACCTCAATTACACAGGCAAAAACAAAATTGACAAAAGTAAAAGAATTGATCTTGAGTTTTATGGTTCATATGGCGAGTCAGACAAAACAAGTATCATTAATCGATATATTACGATGTACAAAGAAATAAAAGGATGGAAATAAGTGAACATTCTATTGAAAGGAAGTCGATAATCCAGCATCTAAAGCCCAACACCGCTTTACAAGGTGGGAAATACAGAATAGAGCTGGTGCTAGGGCAGGGAGGGTTTGGCATAACATACTTGGCAGTGCAAACATCACTGGAGAGGAATGTTGCCATCAAGGAGTTCTTTATGAAAGACTTCTGTAACCGTGATAATACAATGATGACTACTGGTAGAGCCAAAATTGTAGAACAATGCAGGAAGAAGTTCATCAAGGAGGCTAGAAACTTGGCAAGACTTAGCCATCCTAATATCATTGGTGTGATAGATATCTTTGAGGAAAATGGTACGGTATATTATGTGATGCCATATCTTATGGGCGGATCTTTGGAAGATTATGTCAAAACACATGGGCCACTTCCTGAATCAGAGGCTATGAAATATGTCAGGCAGATAGCCAGTGCCTTGAAGTATATGCACGAAGAGCAACACATCTGCCATTATGATGTAAAACCAGCGAATATTCTTCTTGACAACAAAGGAAATGCTGTGCTGATAGACTTTGGTATTTCAAAGAACTACGATGTTTCTGGGCATGAAACCACAACAACCCCCATTGGCATGAGTGAAGGCTATGCCCCTATTGAGCAGTATCAACAGAACGTGGAAGAGTTTTCTCCTGTCAGTGATGTATATGCTTTAGGTGCTACGCTCTATTTCTTACTTCATGGCAAACGTCCCGTTTCTGCTGTACATCGTGCAAGCGGAACAGAATTGCCAATATCTGAGCAACTCTCTCAGGAAATCAAAGACCTCATCAATGATTCGATGAAAGTATCAAAGCTAGAGAGAGCAAAAAGTGTTGATGTGTTCTTGAAGGATGGTTCTTTTCCTAAACAAAGGATAAACTCGACTATTGATTCTGCTGCAAAGGACGAAGAAACGCTAATTGCTTCAGATAAAGAAGATGAGGTTCCATTCGAAATACTTCTAAAACTAGCAGAAGAGGGTGATGCTGAAGCGCAGAACGAATTAGGTGATTGCTATTATTTTGGCGAAAAGATTGAAGAGGATATAGATCAAGCAGTCATTTGGTATATGAAGGCTGCAAGTCAAGGAAATGATGATGCGCAATATAGTTTGGGATGGTGTTATGAGAATGGGGAAGGTGTTGAGAAAGATGATTCTTCCGCATTTATGTGGTATAGTAAATCTGCAGAGCAAGGTAATCCTGGCGCGCAGAATAACTTAGGCTGCTGCTATAATAACGGCATTGGAGTTGAAGAAGATAAACAAAAAGCACTTTACTGGTTCAATAAGTCTGCCGAACAAGACTATGCTGACGCTCAATATAATTTAGGCCGTTGTTATGATGATGGAGAAGGTGTAGAAGAAGACAAAGGGAAAGCATTTCAATTGTATAAGAAGGCTGCTGAGCAGGGTAATATAGATGCTCAGTTTTGTCTCGGTTATTGTTATGATAAGGGCGAAGGAATTGAAGAAGACAAGCAAGAAGCATATAAATGGTATAAGAAGGCTGCCAATCAAGGTAATGCCAGTGCTCGAGGTGCCTTAAATAACATGAAATTGGAAGATTATGAAGAATTTCCATTAATCAATGAAGCATTAGCAAAATGTAGCTATTATAGTTGGGAGAGAGCAAGAGATATGGCTGGGACAATCATTGGAGGTGGTTTTCTTTGTGGGTTCTTTATAGGATTAGCACTCTTCAATTTAAAGAAGGATTTCACCTTTCTCAGTTTTATTAATGATATTCCTACATATTGTGTGGTTATATTCTTTATTATCTTTAATCCCATTACTACAATCATTTTAGCCAATATTATAGATGGCTACATTGAGAGTAATCAGAAAGTTATTCTCGATGCTGTAATAGATGGATTGGAAATAAAAGTTCCTTATCCTGTTAGAGAAGAATTCACAGGCAGATTTAGTATTCTTTGACAAATTTGTGGTTATATGGATAATTTGGTAAAAAAAAGAATGGGAAGAGTGTTTGAATTGCTCAGATCAATTTTCGCAATGCCTTTCGAGAAGTTGCGTACGTTGCTAAAGAATAGTCACGAAGAAACTGCTGAAGCAAATAGTGTTTCAGGTGATGTTGAAGTTGAAACCCTACCTAAGCCAGAAGCGGATGAATCAGGCTCCAATAAAGTGGTAATTAATCAATCATCAGAAGGCATTGTGATTGTTCCTAATAATTTGGTGATTGGTGAAAGACGTGCTATGGAGAATACCGATGAGTCAATGGACTTTCGTTACATTGGTAAGGTTCAAAATGGAAAGGACAAGAGGGATGTGTTGACGCATGATAACTATCCTTTTGTGCTTATTCCACAAATAGGAACCTCCATTTTGGGGTGCAATGCATTTGAAGGAATCATAAGCGGCGTGTCTGAGCCAAGACTATTTGATGCACTTAAGAAATTAACAGAAATCGAGAAGGAAATCGAAGTCATTCAAAGCGTTTCATTGCCTATAAAAAGACGTAACTATGGTTATAAACCTGACATTGCTATTCTTTGGAAATCAATGGGAATTGCAATTGATGTGGAGATTGATGAACCGTATGATATAAAGAGCAGAGAGCCGATACATTGTGCAGATGACGAGAAGGATTATATCCGAAATGCTTATTTCCTTGAAAACGGTTGGTTTGTTATTCGGATCGCAGAAGAGCAAGTCATAAAGAATGTTGATGACGTTTGTGGGTATGTATTTAGTGTTATCTCAGTATTTGCTAAGGACAAGCGTTTTGCAAGAGATTGCGGTATTAATCCCGTAAAGCGATGGTCAAAAGAAGAAGCACAGAAGATGGCGGAAGATGGTTTTAGAGAGAAATATTTAGAATTTCCTTTTGAAATCAAAGATTCTACACCAGATCAGACTAGTGAAGGTGGTTACATTGCCCCTCAAAACTTTGATTTCAAGAAACCGACTATAGAGATAATTGACAATCGCTACGACGAATTATCAAACAAGATAAAAGAGGTTGCAGAGGATCATACATATATCAGAATCAAGCGTCTAGAAGATGGGTATGAGTATATTACAACAAAGGATTTGATAACGCAATCGACTATTGGTGTCACTTTCAAGGATGTTGTGGAAGAAAAAGAGTTCTTTTTGCCTTATTCCAATATTGACTCATATGTTGGCTTAAACAATATCAAAATAGAAACAGGTGATATTGATTGGCAAGAATTCGTATATGATACGATGGTACATTGTCGTCCGGTACATTTTAAATATGAGAAGACTTCTGAACCATGGCCTACAGAGCGGACTGTTTTATACATTAAGCCATTTTTGACATACATAGAAGGAGCGCAAAAGTTTATTGAGAAACATTCAAAAATGGAGTGGCTAAGATATGTATCTATAGGTTTCTATAATTGGCTTTGCAATCTAAAAAATATGTCCGAGTTCTCTGGGTACTGCTTATACCGTAAGGATGTAAGAATGTTTAATAGCTTCAGAATCTTAGAAGGATATGCATACGATTGTTACAAACCTTTGGTTAAGTATGACACAAACGATGTATTACGAGTTTTGGAAAAAGGGGATGGCAGATTAGCAGAAATAATATATTCTCATTTCACAGAAGAAGAAAAGAATAATTATGCTAACATCGCAAATAATGGTCATGCATTGGTTATTCAAGAAAAGTATGATGAAGCACTAAAGTATTATTACAAATTCCCAGAGGAAATGGTTATCTCAGGGAGTATGACATGGCGGCAAGGTTTATTAGAAGACATTGATAAATTTAGTAAGAATGAAACTTATGGCTCGAAATTTGACCATGTGAAGAATCTTATATGTGATAATGAAGAGTGGCGTATAACGAACTAAACGAAATGATATATGGCAAAAGATAAAAACTATAAGCATTATCGGATATTGGATTTTAATCCAGATTTCTGTGGTGTTGAGGATGGTTACATCGTACTATTCTCACCTTACAAACTAATAATAGATGGAGTCTTGATTGTTCCAGATGGAATCCGTATGCCAGACGGATTGGTTATTAACGATATCCGATACGATGAGGCATCCTTTTTCTGGAATATGTTCAGGTTTTGGAAGACTCCTATTACCATGTATGCAGGGCATACTTATCTGAAGCCCTATTTAGATTACGGGAAAGATCGCAATGCTGATTATGCCTTCAAGTACAAGAAAGTATTCAATAACTTGGCCAACATCTGTCTTTTTGAAGATGAAATAGATGGATATACCAGTAAGAATGGTATCCTGTACGATAAAGATGGTAAAATCGCATGCGTTCCTCCTCGTAATTTGTACGCACAAACTATGCCGTTGGAGCCTTTTGATGGGAAGTATTTTGATGATGGTGAATATGTGGATTATGATTTTGGTGATTGTTTGAAAGATGCATTTGGTGGCGTCTATTCAAAAGATGGGAAGACTTTTATAAGATATATAGGAGAAGACACTCTTACTTATTACAAAGTGAGGGATGGGGTCCAAAGAATTGAAGATCAAGCATTCTGGCAACTGACAGCATATGGACTTGGCTATTGTGGTCTTACAAATTTATATGAAGTTGATCTTCCCAATAGCCTCGAGTCTATTGGGAATGAGGCCTTTAAAGGAAGTGGACTAAAGAAGATCATTATACCAGATAAAGTCACAGAGATTGGCAGGGAAGCATTCTTGCAATGTAAACAGCTTGAAGAGGTGGTATTCCCTAATCATCTTGTATCTATAGGTAAATCAGCATTTGAATGTTCCGCGATTATTTCACCAGTTATTCCCAAGAGTGTTGAAAAGATAGGTTATCACTGCTTTGAGAACTGTTGGCAGTTGACTTCGATAACAGTCGAAGAAGGAAATCGCTTCTATACTTCAGAAAACGGCGCACTTTATAATGCAAATAAGACCATTTTAATCCGAGTCCCACTTGTTGCTGCTCCACTTGATCCTGATGTTAATGGGTTTCGCGAGCCTAAATGGAAATTAAAATCAGAGACACCTAGCGAGTATAAGGTAAAAGAAGATTGTCGTATCGCATTCAAGAATCTGTTTGAGGGTATTACATTCAAATATGTAACGGATGATAACTCGGGGAAAACATATAAAGAGATTATTCATCGCGAAGGAGATTATGTCAGCCCAAAACTATTGGAAAATGGTGAGGACAGACTTCATATGTTTCATGCAGGCCAAAGAATCTTGGTTGAAAATGAGCAGGATGTAAAAGCGGGCACCGCAATCTATACAACAACAGAATATGAATACGAAGATTCGGATTGGGTATGCTGGGGAAAACCTATGGATGAATTCGTTGTTCCTGAAACTGTAATTGAAATCGTGGGAGGTGCATTTCAAAGGACATCACTGGAATATTTGACAATCCCAAGCGGAGTGAGGTTGATAGGTAAAGAATCATTCGAGTCATGCAATCTCAAATCTATAAATATAGGTGCTGGCGTTCAAGAGATTGGGGAAGATGCATTTCTTTGGTGCTCTATGATGGAATCCATTAATGTTGATAAGAATAATGAGTATTTCTGCTCTGTAGATGGAGTCTTATACAATAAAGGTAAAACAAGGTTAATAGCGTGTCCTCAAAATGTAAAGACTCCAAAACTGCCTCGAGAACTAGAAATTATCACTGCGAGGGCATTTATGCACTGCAATGCAGAAAGACTGATTATTCCAGAAGGTGTAACAACCATCGGAGATAAAGCCTTCCGATATAGTAGGATAAAGGAGATCTATTTCCCAAGAAGTTTGAAGAACTTTGGTGAACTAGTTGCTTTTGAGGGCTATTTTAAGAGGATGTATGTACCCAAAGGATTTGGAAATCAATTAATCAAGCAATTGTCAATTTCGATGCAATATGGTGATTATGATTTGGAAGAATATGATGACCTGCCTATAGAATGGGACGAAGCCAGGAAAAAGAACCTTCAACGCTTTGTGAATGCGCAGGATAGCGGTGGCATCTATGATGGTACTGGCACTTATGCAGAAGCCTTGCAAGAAGTGAAGAACGGGCATAAGCGTGGGCACTGGATTTGGTACGTGTTTCCTCAGATGAAGGGATTGGGCAAATCGGAGATCTCTCAGTTCTACGGCATTAATGGACGTGAAGAGGCTAAGGCTTACATCGAACATCCTGTTCTTCGAGAACGCCTAGTAGAAATCTGCGAGGCTGTGCTGAATAGTGAGAAGTCCGTATATGACATATTCGGACAGGATGCTATAAAAGTAAGATCATGCATCTTACTGTTTGAATCAGTCTGCGACATTCCTGTGTTTAAACAGTTAAAGAGTAAGTATCGTTGGTAATATGGAAATAACATTTGAGAAATGGGAAGATGGCAGATGGTTTGTCGTTCTTCCAGATTATGATGGTCCACAAGAAGACCTTGAAATGGTTGATGGTGCTGATGAATTCTTAGATGTACTAACAACAGATGGTTTATATGTAACTCTTGATGTAAGTCTGGAGAAAAATCCGTGGAACGACCAATTCTGCTTAAAATTGGTAAAGCATGACGAAATTGGAGGAACATACGAAGTCACTGACCACGCTCGATTTAATAAGGATATATGGCTATGTAATGTAGTGCATTATCTATTTGGAGAGCATCCTGAGTATATCTACTTTAAAATATAATAATAGGCATTACATGGACTATACACTAGAAAATCTTTTAAAGGGAGCTCAAGACATGGCTAAATGTGTCTTTGGCAAGAAAGATGAGTACATTATTTCTTTTACAAAGGAAGATGATGGGCTCTGGTATGTTGATTATCCTAATTGGCCCTTTGATCATCACAATCTGTTGATGGTTAGTGGTGCTGATAAACTCTGTGAGCTTCTATCTTATGATGGTAAGCATACGCGTATTAGTGTTATTCCTAGTAAAGAAGACAAGGATATACAAAGCCACGATGTAAATGAGAGATTCCAACTCAAGAGAACTGAATGGGGACTTACTGAAGGTGCTACCTATCAGGTTTATCTGAATCAGTTCAAAAAGTTTGGTGCATTCATTTGGCTTTGTCCTGTAACCCTCTTCGTACTTGGAGAATATCCTGAATATATGTATGTAAAGAAATTAGAACCTGCTCATTAGAGTGGGTGACATTTTGGAAAAAAACAGAATAGATCAGGGGACTCAGTGATTCATTCTTCATAATAAATAATGTGTAGTTCGAAAAAATTAATTATCTTTGCTAGCGAAATATGACAAAAGAAGAATTACAGAAAATTATAGCCATAGACGAAGGGTTCCGGATTGAGTTAACCACGTCTACAGGTAACATGGATAAATTCCAAGAGGCTATCTGTGCTTTTGCTAACGACATGCCTGGTTCCGGAAAGAAAGGATATCTTCTAATTGGCGTATATGATGATGGTAAAATTAGCGGCATGAAGGTTGATGATGCCCTGATGAAACGCATTAGCGGTATTCGTTCTGATGGCAACATACTGCCTTTGCCTGTTATGACTACAGAGAAGGTGCAGACGGATGAAGGTGATGTATTGGTTGTGGAGGTTACTCCATCATTTGACACACCTGTTCGCTATCGAGGTAGGACGTTTATCCGTATTGGCCCACGTCGTGACATCGCCAGTGCTGAAGAAGAGAGAATTT
>Ga0256407_10004927_pt1 | contig 21814 bp, 17 predicted proteins | sample RumenRJG_04DNA_FD_193489 | JGI IMG/M metagenome (GOLD analysis project Ga0256407, IMG submission 193489) | Bovine rumen microbial communities from Lethbridge, Alberta, Canada - RJG_04 | ecosystem: Host-associated > Mammals > Digestive system > Stomach > Rumen | place: Canada: Alberta... | reverse complement strand
AAAAGAAATAATATAAAATTACTTGGTACTCTTAATAATGCAGATGAAAGTGGTATCATAGCTAATGCAAATCAAGTATATGATGCTAACGAAGATAAGAGTACACAAGATGTTTCCAAAGAACATAAAGAACGTATAGAAACTTTGGAAGATAAAGAAGATGCAATGCAGACCACTTTGGAGAATATTTCAAAGACTGGTGAAGCAAGTGCAGCGAGTAATGTAACATATAATCATAGTGATAGTAAACTTAATGCTACAAATGTACAGCAAGCTGTTGATGAAGTACATAAAAGAAGTAACTATAATGATGGAGATAACATTATAGACTTTAATGCTATCCATATAATTACAGATAATCCAGAGTTTGCTATTGTATCAGTTGATATTAATAACAGAATACTTTATGGTATAAAAGCTAATGGTCAACCTTATTGGGGAGTCGGTGTACCAAAAGTTGTTAGAGATTATGTAGACAAACAAGTTAATGATATTCTCGGCACAGATAATATTACTGAAACTATTGATAGTCTAAAAGAAGTTGAGAAGTTTCTTTTTGACTTTAAAAATAGTGATACATTAAAAGCTCTTCTTGATACTAAAGCTAATAAGATAGATGTCGATAATGAAATAGCAGATAAATATAAGAAGAGTAATCCTAATGATGAAGAAGGAAATGTAATTGATACCAATAGTATTAAAAGTGTAGTCAACAATCCAGAATATTTTAAGGCATTTATTGATAATACTAATAAACTAATTGAAGCTATTGGTCTTGATGGTGTTAGAAAGTTCTTTGCTGGAATTGAGATTCAAGGTGTATCACAATGTGTAACTGATAATCCTGAATATACAAAAGTTCTTACAGATGCTGATAATAAAGTATTAGAAGGTATAGAACCAGATGGTACTCATAAATTTAATAATAATGTTTATTTAAAAGGTACAAAAGTTGATATTGTTAATCATAAAGAATACACTCAGTTACTATGTGACAAAAATAATAAAATAATAGATAGCATTGATGATAAAGGCATAGTTACCCATAATAGTAAACATATATTCAAAAATGGCATTGAAGATGCTACTGGAAAAATAACTGAGGATGCCTATAATTATGTGATTAATAAATCATCTGATTTAGCAAGAGTTCTTCGTGAAAAAGGTGATATGATATCATCAACTGATTGGAGTGATAGTAAAAGTCTTGAAATTCCAGAACCAAGATGTGCTTACATAAATATTACATCTTCTGACGGAGCTGCTGCTACTTGGCCTACAAGTAAAACTGCTGATAAGAAATATTGGATGCAGTTTTGGGATATGCAAGGAAACTACTTTAAAAAGCGTATTATTCTTAATGCTCAAGGTGATTCCTCTATGGGCTTTATTAAGAAGAATGGTGCAATTGACATTTGTAATGATGAGTGGATAGGTGATGATACATTTAAAATTAAGTTTGGAGATTGGCTTGCATTTGATAGTTTTCATTTAAAAGCATATTATACAGATTTCTTTAAAGGTATATCTATAATAGCTTATAAATTTGCTGATGAAGTTGAGCTTTCACGTGATGTTTTAACAAATAGACCTTGGAAACGTCAACTTCTTGCTAATTATAATTTTGGAACTGGACAGCCTAATAGTGCTCAAATTAATGATTTGTCTTTACAGTTAGATAATGAAGCTAAATGTCATCCTGATGCATTTCCTTGTATTGTTTATCTTGATAATAAGTTCTATGGAATTTATGCTTTTTGCATAAAGAAACATAGAGATAATTATCATATGAATAAGTCTATAGCAGAAAATATTCATCTTGATGGTATCTTAACTGGAGATAGTATTTGGAATGGTACTGTTAATTGGAGTTTATTTGAAATTAGAAATCCTAAAAATCTTTATTATAAAGAAGCACATAATGGTACTTATAAATATAATGCTGATATTATACAAGCAGAAATTGCTGGAGATGATGAAGTTAATGCATGGATAACAGCAGGAGAACTTCCAGATGGAACAAAAATTTCAAGTAAAATTGCAAAACAGCTTAAAATAACTGCTAAAGTTAAGAACTATATTATTAGATTGTCTAATGCTCTTGCAACAATTAATGCTGAAACAGATACAACCAAACGAAAGAATTTATTTGAAAACTATTTTGATGCTCCATCTCTTGTTGACTATGAAATTGTTCAAATGGCTACTGGAGATAGAGATAGTTTTGGAAAAAATTGGCAATGGATAACATTAGATGGTAATCATTGGTCTGTATGTGAATATGATAAAGATGCTTCTTTTGGAGGATTTTTTACAGGAGAGTATGTTGATGAAGCTCCTTCAACAGGAACGTGGGAAGGCAACAGTTCTTCTACACCACTGGGTTTAGCAATATATCTTTATAAAGACGATATAATATCTAGGTGGAAAGAACTTACTAATACTGGTATTATTACAGCAAATAATATTATATCAATTGCTGATAATTGGATTAAAAGAATAGGAACCGATAATTTTAAAAAAGAGTATAAAAAATGGGATGAAGCCCCATGTTGTAGGGCAGATTTAGTAGATACTGAACATTGGAAACGAAGTAACGAGCATAAATATGGTATAGAAAATATTACTTATGATAGTACAAAAACCTATGAAATAGGAGAAACTTGTTACTATGGTTTTACCAATGCTTATAAATTTACAGCAATTACAAAAACAACTGGCAATCCTCCTCTTACAGGAAGTTATAATAATTATCCTAAAGGATTAGGTTGTTATGATAGTTTTTGGAGGTTGATAAATAATATTAAACAACGTATTTCTGTAGAAAACGATTTTATTAATTCATTATAAATTTCATAATTATGAACAAATGTTTTATTACAAAACTTCCAAGTAGTGTAGATAATGATAATCTTCCTGTTCTTGGGCAACTTAAAATTAATTGGTTAAAGCAAAGTGATTTAGCTGATAATGACGCACGCGCTATAGGATTAAGTACTAATGACAGTATTGTTGTTAATGTATCTGGTGCTCATTTTACGGACGAAACATTGACAAATAATATTGGCAATACAAAAACGATTACTGCTGCTGATGGTAAAGTATGGCTATATTTATCTAATGATTCAAATTCTGTTCTAACTATTGATAACAAATATTCATTAACAGAATTGGATTTTAATAAGCCATATAAAGAAAACCTTAAACATTCAGTTTATTTTGATATTGAGGACATTGAATATTGTACTAATCTTGTTAATATGGCATTAAATAATACACAAGTTAGTGGTAATGTTAATGCAGTAAGTAAACTTACTAATCTTACTACACTAGCCTTAGGTAATACTAAAGTCAACGGAGATATTAATGCAGTAAGTAAACTTACTAATCTTACTACACTACACTTACATAATACACAAATTAGTGGTAATATTAGTGCAATAAGTAAACTTACTAATCTTACTACACTAAGCTTAAATAATATCAAAATTAGTGGAGACGTTAACAATTTAGCTAATCTTACTAAGTTATCGTTATTGGACGATATGCGAGGACTTTCATTAACTGGTGATATGTCTAAGATTCCTGCTAATGTTGTAGAGATAAATCAAACTGGTCGCTTAATCAATACTAACTTTACTTGGACTGCTAAAGGTCGCCAAAATGTTAATCTTCTTAGATTGATAGGCTATATTCCTTTTGATACTACATCAATGGATAATATGCTTATTGACCAAGCAACTTGTACATATACAGAAGATAAACTCCGCCCATGGACAAATTCTATAGCAGTTAGTGGAACTAGAACTTCAGCCTCTGATGCAGCCGTAACAGCAATTCAGAATAAAGGTGTAACTATTTATGGTGTAACTAAGGTATCTTAAATTATAAACTTATAATAATAAAACTATGGTAGAATTAAATTGTAAATATCCAGTTGTCTATAAAGACGATGTTATTGTTTATACTCCAGATAAAGATGGAGCAGTTGGTAGTACTTACCCTGGTGCTGGTACTTCTTATAAAGAGTTTAATACTTATGAAGATGCCCAAGCATTTATTAAGGAGAATGATCTTAAAGAGCCAAAAAGAGATAATGATGTAAATTATGAGGTATAGAGATTAACAATATGTTCTAAATACTCTTGATGATATAAGAAAAGAAACTCACGAAAATAATATTATGCTACAACATATTTGTTCATACATAGACCATGTTCTTAATAATCGTAAGAATGATGAACAGAATGCTTTTGAACAAAATGTTGTAGCTAATTTAGTGAGTGAGTTATTACATAATATAAAGGTTAATAAGATATGACAAAGTCAAGTAGTAGCAGAAGTTCCAAATCTTCTAGTAGAGCAATGTCTAATAATTATAGTAGACGAGCTAAGCCTATGATTCCTAAAGCAGGTTTTACAATGCACCGTAGTAGATATGGAAAAGGTGGCTCTCTATAAGTTAGAAATATTATTCTTAAAGATAATTCCAATGGTATTAGCTGGGTGTTTTCTAGCTAATACCATTTTATCTTATTTTGGTATTGAAACAGAAGTTCTTAGTTATATAGCTGGAATTGGTATTCTTCCTCTTCTGTTTATATATTTAAGTTCTTTTGTATTTAAGTTTTGTGTATATCATAGGATGTTCATTTATTATATATTTACAAATAATATTATTTGTTTTATAGATGATAAATATGGAATTCCTATTTCTTGTAGAAGTTACTTAGTATTGCACTTAATAATAGCTGCAATATTTTTATTCATAATCTTATATTTAAAATTTAAACTATGCAAGCACTTAAACAATTAGTTGTTCATTTATTAAGAGATGCTGCTAATAAAATTGACGCAGGAACTTGTGAATTAAATGCCACAGAAGCTACTGAACTAATAGAAGTTATTAGTCATATAAGTATGAGTAAAGAATCTGCTTGTATATATTTAAATATTAGTAGAAGTAGATTTGATGATTTGGTTCGTGAAGGTAAAATACCTAAAGGTAAGAAATGTGTTGGTTTTAAAGAACTTCGTTGGTATAAAGATGAACTTGATAAAATAAAGAGTAATAGGTAATGTTTTTAGTCGCTAACTTATTAATAGTTAGCGACTTATTTTATTTATAGGCATTGTTATCCTTATTATAGCATTATATCTATATTTGCAATGTGTTTAGAACGTTCAAGCACATAGTGTTAATCAATTAATTATTAATTAAATATTGTAGATATGGCTACCGATAATGGTGTATTCGTTTTTCCTGATGTAGCTAAATCAGCTACTAATGGAATTGACCCAAATCTTTTGCTTGCCATGCAAAATAATGGTGGTTTTGGTAATAATGGTTATTGGATTTGGATTTTGTTTATGTGGCTACTTTGGGGTAATAATGGTTATGGTAATGGTTTTGGTGGTGGCAATAACGGTACTGGCTATCTGTCTAACCAGATGAATAATAATGCTGGTAGAGACCTTCTGTTGCAGGCTATTAATGGTCGTGCTGATGCTGCTGCTCAGCTTGCTCAAATTACTAATAGTTCTGTAAATGCTGTACAGTCTGCTCTTAATACCATTCAGTCTTCTATTCAGTCTGTAGGTCAGCAAGTTGGCATGAGTGGTCTTCAAGTTCAGAATGCAATTCAGAGTGGTAATGCTAATCTTAGCCAACAGATTTGTCAGTGCTGCTGTGAAAACCGTCTTGCTATTGCTAATCAGACTAATGATATTCAAACTAGTCTTGCTGCTAATCATGCTGCTGCTACATTACAAGCTGCACAAAATCAAGCAGCTCTTCAACTTCAAAATGCTCAATCAGAAGCAGCTGACCAACTTTCTGTATGTCAGCAAACTAATCAGTTGACTAATCAAGGTACTGCTAATACTCAGCGTATAGTTGATGCTCTCGCTAATCAAAGCACAATGATTACTAAAGAGTTCTGTGACCTTAAAGAAAGAGAACTTCAGAATAAGATTGATAGTCTCACTGCTGATAATGCTCTCCTTAGGAGTAATATTAATAATAGTAATCAGACTGCTCAAGTTGCTGCTATGATTGCTCCTTTACAGGCTCAAATTAATAACATTGCTGCTAAGCAACCTGCTACTATTACTTTACCTCAAAATCAGTATGCTGTAGTTCCTGCATGGTATGCACAAGCTGGTACTGATTTTATTGCAAGTTATTGGGCTAACCGTACTTCACAGGCTACTAGTGGTTCTGGAGCAGCTGCTGCTGGAGTAAAAACTACAAATACTAATTCATAAAATTTTATAACTATGTTTTCCAATTTAAGTAAAGGCAATGTTCTCTATGGTCTTGATCTTAGTGGTGATAAAATGACTTATTTTACTGCTACTATTGAAGAAGCCAAACCAGCTTTTCCTGTTAATATGGGACAGATTCCAGGTAGTGTTGTTGATATTACTGCAATAAGAGATGGAAACACATTATCTTTTAAACAGATTCCTAGTAATAGTGCAGTAGCTGATTATGGTAACAAGACATTTATTCTTGCTGATAGTAAAGATGCTTTAGTTAATTATGTAAATGCAAAACTACAAGCTAGTAGAAATATAGTAAATAGTTATGATGAACATAAGAAACTTGTAGAGCAATATGAAGATGTTCTTTCTCAAATTAATCCTAATCCTAATGGTGCAGAATTAAAAGAGCTTAAACAACAATTCTCTACTATGCAAAATCAATTTAGTGAACTTATGACTTTACTTAAAGGAAAACAAAATACTTAATATTATGATGATACTTAGATTTAAAAGTAATGATGAGCATGAGGCTCTTCTTAAGAAAGTAAAGAAGATGCATGAGTCTCTTGAAGACATTGAAGATTGTCTTGAATCTGCAACTGATGAGGCTGAATATCGTAAACGTTTTGATGATGACGATGATATGCGTTATCGTAGTCGTTATGGATATGGACGTAGATATTAAATAAACAATTAATTAATTAAGTAATGCAGTATGCTATCCTTTCTACGGGCGGGCTAGTATTACTGCATTTTAACATTATAGTAGTGTTATGTATAGTAAAGAAGCTGGAAGTTATGATGTAATTCCTGAAGGACTTAAACGTTATATTAATAATTATGGTTGTCATTTTAATAAAAAGTTAGCTACAGAAGCAGCTAGTCGTATGTATAAATACGATGGCAATGATAAAGTATATATCAAACCTTATACAAAAGAAGCTGTAGATAAGATGCTAGATATGTATGGTGTACATATTTCTCGTAATAAACTATATGACGCTGTATATGTAGCTAATATGTGCAAAGCTGATTTTCTTGGTTCTTCTATTAAAAGTGAAGAAGATTTGTGCCATTATATTAAAGACGTATTAGATGATGCGGATGCTACTGATGGATATGTTTTTAATAGGTTTTATGCAGATACTATATTTATGAATAATCCTATTGAATGGGATGATATGATATGATTAGACAAGTTATTAATGTTAGACACTATTGGAAAGTCATAGTTTATTATAACATAGACTATGACTTTTGGTATATTATACAACGAGATATAGATAACTATACCCCGCCCGTAGAAAGGAATGTCGTTAAGCAATCTATGCAATCATCTGCTAAAGCATTTACTATATCTAATACTAGTAAACATATTAGTATTGTTGGCTTTAATAAACATGATGATGAATTAGATTATATAAATTCTATTGTTCATGAAGCTGAACATATTAAACAAGCTATGCTAAAAGCATATAATATTGATGAAAGTGGTGAGCCTCCAGCTAATACAGTAGCGTATCTAGTAGAGAAGATGTTGCAAGTATTTATAATATAGGTAATAAGTAATACTGCTATTTTTTATTGATATTTAGCACCGATAATTCGGAATCCGATAAATTATTCATTCTCAATAAATTAAGCGATTGTGTGCGCACACAATTAGCTTATATGGGCACTTTGAGTACTTGCATATTCGAGCATTTTTATATATGTTTGCAACAGATAAACCAATTAATATTAATACTGATAAAATGGCTAGTATTGCAATGCTTGTAAGTGAGATTGCGCACTCACTTAAACAACCTAATAATAAAGCTCTACGTCAGAATATTAAACAATTAATTATTCATACTAGAACTGAAATTATTAGACATAGTTATGAACAACATGGTTATGTTGATAAAGGATTAACTCAACGTTTTAGAGTTAGTCTTAAAGATGTTGCTGATGGAGATATTGAACTTCCTGATGAACTCAACATACATGATGTTGGTATAGTTAAACGAACTATTCAAAAAGTTCCTAGACCTGTAAGATTAACTAATAATCTTCCTTTTGATAGAGTTTCTAGTGTAGGTTGGAGAACAAATAAAGAATTTCCATATATTAAAGAGACTAGTGCTAGATTTCGTAAAGCTGTTCCTGGTCTTTGTAGTATACCTTGTTATGATTATATTAATGGATATATTTATTTGTTTCCAACAGATTGTCAAGGTGTTCCATTAGAAAACATTATAGTAGAAAGTGTGTTTGAACATCCTACTCCAATAGAAGTTTCAAATGGAGAAGTAGATTCATGGGATGCTTATAATGATGAAAATGAATGGCTTCTATCTGAAGATATGATTGGACAAATAACTGATATTATTTATAAACGTAATCTTTTACAGAATACTCGTGAAACTAATGAGATTCCTAATACAATCAAGCTATGAACAAATTAAATATAGATATTAAACAATTTCATTTCAATAAAGTTGCTCCTGCAAATGTAAATGAAGATAAACTTGTTGTTGAAAAACATAGAATTGATACTCCTGTAGGAATTACTACTTATTATCATGAATTTATTAAGAAGTGGACTATTAATAAAAATACAGCTGATGCTAAATTAGATAAGTTTGAAGATAGTCTGAGTAATCTTAAAATTAGAATTTCATTTGATATTGATTATTTTGAAGATGAAGGCATTGTACTTAAAGATTATGAAGAATATAATAGAAATCTTTATATTAATGGAAAACTTCAACGTAAAGTTTATGAATTGCTAGGTAAAGATAATATTGATGAGAGTAATGTAAATCTTATTAGATATGTAGAAACACTTAAAGCTATTCATACTTGTAAAAAAGAGATTGATAGATGCAATAAAATGCTTGCTCTTAAAAGTAGACAATTTACTAAAATAGCTAGAATGTTTTATAATGAAGTTCATAAAGCTCTTATCATTAATGGATATGGATATGTATTTGAAGGTCATATAGGTTGGACTTGTATTAATAGAGTATCTCGTTCTGAAAATAAGAATAGACTTACCCATATTGATTTTAGAAAAACTGAAGAACGTAAAAAAGAAATACTTGCACGAGGAGGTAAACTTTGGAATAAAGAAGAAGCTGAATGGTGTAAAGAACGTGGAATTGAATATAAAGGTGAAGATTATAGAGTATTTGCTGACCCTGAATATTTTTACGAATATCCATTAATTGACTGTAATCTAAAAGATTATACTAATATTAAATATGCTCCTAGTGATTTTAGAGGAGCAGCTCTTCGTGGTAAATCTAATAAAGATTTAGCTATTGAAAGTGGCAATGATATTAAAAAGGTTTGTGATTTGCCACTAGATTATAGAACAAAACTATCTATATGTCTTGATATAGATAAATTATTATATACTAATTTTGTTAGAAATGAAACTCAAAAGGCAGTGTACCGTTGAACGTCTTGTAGGTAAGATTGACAACGATTTTAATATAAGTGAAAGTGATTGGATTCCAAGAGTTGCTGCATGGGTTATTGATGCTTTATCTCAAATGAAGTGTCTACCTATGGAACGTAAGAAACGTAAACTTAAGGTTCATAATCGTATTGCTATTTTTCCTTGTACTTTAAATACTAGTGATATTAAAGTATATGATAGTCATGGATGTGAAATTCCAGAATTAAATAGTGGAGAGTGTGGTTGCTATGCATCTTCCTCTTCTACAGGGGGGCGAGATGAAATTGCAGTAATTGATAATACTAATAATACTGGTGTTAATTTTATGCAAGTAGCTACTATTAATTCTGCTGCTGGCAGAAACTTTGTTCTTGATGGTGATAGAATTGAACTTAATTTTGATACAGACTATATAACTGTTGAAAGTTATGAAGTTGCTACTTATCATGATGATTATTACAATTGTGATTGTCCATATATTTACGACGATGGTATTCTACTAGAAGCTCTAAGTTTCTATGTACTATTTAAATATCTTAGTCGTGGAAGTAAACATCCTGTATATGATTTGAAAAGTAATAGTCCTGTGACTAATCCTTGGTTACAATGGAATACTCTTAAAACTAAAGCAACTGCATCAGTTAGATATAAACTTCTTAATGATGATGGTTGGAATAATTTCTTTTATAATAGTACTTTTTTACCTAGAGGTTAATTAGATTATGCAAGTAAAACCAAAACTTAGTTTAAATAATTCTCCAACTAATTGTGAAGAAGGAAGTTTAGTATTTGCTAAGAATGTTAAAGTAGATACTGATGGAAGCATCGTTCCTGATTATGGATACGATGCTATTACTGTTGTTAGTGATACACATAAAGGAACTATTGTTGGACACATAGTTGGACTAGATAATACAATATATTTTTTCTTTGCAGATAATGTTATTGTCGAATACAATGAATTAAAAAATACTGCAAGTACAATTAATTGTGCTTGGAAATATGAATCTGGCGCTGAAATAGATGGTTGTGTTACAACTAATGTTAGCGGAGAAAAGATATTAACTGTTGCACAATATAAAGAAGGTGGTAATATTCCTTTACAACATATAAATCTTAAATACTGCAAAGTAGATGATAATACTTCTGTATATAATCAAGCTCCAAATATTCCTATTGTAAATCTTACTCTAAACACTACTTATGCAAAAACTATTCCTAATGGAGTATATGTATTTTATATTCGTTGGGAAATAAGAGATAAAGTATATACTCCTTGGATGTTGTGCAGTCATCCTGTATTTGCTGGAGTTAATACTAGAATTGATACAATTCAAGGTGGTGTTAAGTATGTTGATACTAAGAAAGATAGTGCTAAGTCTTTTATATTTGATTTAAATGTATTAGATAATACAGTTGCTAGACTTGGTACATATAAAAAGTTTCAATTAGGTTTTGTACTTACTCATGATGATGCTACTGTAGCTAGGTCTTGGAAAATATTTAAAGTTACTGATACATTAAAAAATAAACATACTTGTCCTATTTATTTTGACTATGAGAATGTTGATGAAGTTAATATAGATGATATGCAAATGTCAATATATGAACTTTATAATGTTCGTAATGTAGCTAATTTTAAGAATAAACTTTATATCAGTAATTATAAGGAAAGTGATTTTAATGATAAGGATAATTTAGATATTCTTAAAAATGCAATTGATGGTTTTGATAGTCCAAGTTATGATAAAGGAGTATCAAATGACAATAGTATAACTACTAAATATGGTGATAGTGTTTTAAACTTTAATTATACTAATGGATATTTTGATACATATGATAATAATCAACCCATTAGTCAATTATTTGCTCATTCAGGAGGATATTACAATGCAGGGCTTACTTGGGGAATAACTAAAGCTGTAAAAACTGGAGAAACAGAATTTGAAAAAGCAGTTACATTTGATATTTGCTGGGATAGTAAAATTAATCCTGATTTAGCTACTGTATGTAATATTAATAATAATATTGAAGGATTTGCTCCATTTGGTTCATTACCTGAAGGTTTACGTACTACTGATGGTGATCCTACTAGATTTATGAAATTATTAGATACAGCTAAAGATTTATGGATTTATGGTCCTTATATTGATAATACTGAATTTGATAAAAATCATCCTTGGTATAAGCTTTCACTTAAAAAACGTGAGCATTATCATTATAATATTGTACCATTAACTTTTATATATGGAAGTACTGAATCTCAAGATATAAATAAAATACCTGGAGCTAGGTATCATGTATTTCCATTCAATATTGATACACGCAAGTATAGTGCCGCAGGAGCAAATGATCCTTCAAAAAGAGGTTGGGCTTCTCGTGATAGAGGAATTGATGATGCAGCTCGTTCATATATAAAACGAAATATCACTGATGAAGTTGAAGGTCAAAAATATTGTGCCATTGCTTATATGTATTTTACAAATGGTGCAACAAAATATTATGTAAACTTTGAATCTAAGAAAGACAATAAGAACTATTGTATTGATGGATTTTCATTTTATAGTATTGGAGATTGGAATGGTGATATATTGTTAGATGATACTTGTATATATAATATAGATTATGTAAAAACTAAATTATATAACTATGTATATTATAATTATCTATTTGTTACTGATAAAAATAATAAAAGTAGTAGCAATATAGTTGGTTTGGATGAGAATGGTATGCTCATTATAAATGTTACTGATCCTGATACTGAGGAACCTGTAAAAATACCTGTAAATACTGTAAATGTTGTATTTAAATGTTATGAGTTTTCTACGTCTTCTCCAGATGAAGTAGGAGCTAATGATGATAATAATTTTAATGTTCGTTTTGATGTAAAACTTAAAACAACTACATATGAAGTTCCTATAACGTTTGCTCCTTTACGTACTATAACTAACAATAGTTCTCTTAATAATGACAATATACAATCAGCTACATTAATGCCATATTCTAAATATAATTATTATGCTCATTTAGTTAAAGCTAATGGTATGATAACTAATGGCATTAAACTTGGAGACTATACTAATGATGGTGTAGATAACAATAAGCTTATTACTCCAAACTTTATTCTAGGTGATGTTTCTAAAATAAGTAATGATTATGTTGGTTGGTTTGTATCTATAGAGAATATAGGAAAGAAGATTGCTGAATGTTTTAATGTTATATATGCTAATGGTAACAATTATGCTAGTTGTCTAGAAATTGATGCTATGCTATATAATTTAAATAATAACATTAAGATTATAGATAGTAGAGGAAATATTGTAACTAATACAGCTAGATATGCTAGTTGTGGTGTGTCTAATCCTATTGAGGCATTTGGTAATTGTGGATTTGTATATTGGAATGATGGCAAAAATCATTCAGGTGAACATTTGTATATTGAAATTGATAATGATGAAAGTGATAAAGATGTTCATGATTTAATTAAATGTACTCCATATTATCCTCTAGTCGCAGGTAATTACGATGTTCATGGAGCGAATTTGTTTACAGGTTCATATTTATGCTATGTTAAAAAGCCTACTTATAGACTTGGATTAAATACTTATGTTGCTGGTAAAGACGTATTTAAAGTAAATAGAAATAATGGACTATCTCTTACTGATTTTGGATCTTATATTCAAATGCAGTCTTCTAATACAGTAACTATTCATAGTAATTTTAATCTTAACTATCTTAGTTTAACTACTGATATAGAAGATCAAGTATTTACTATTGGAAGTGCTTCTACTGGTTATAAACAAGTTGCTAAAGTTATTAACTCTGCTCAACTTAGTTTTATATATGAGTTGAAGTCAATGTATAAAGACTTTACTAATCAAGTATTTAGGTCATATACAGAATATAGTAGAACTCAGTTTGATAATACAATTCGAGTTAGTAATGTTCTATCTGATGAGACATTTAATAATTCAGTATATACATTTGCTCCAAATGATTACTATAATATTCCTACTAATAGAGGTATAATAGTTAAACTTATAGCTATATCTACATATATTTATGTACATACAACAGGAGCACTATATAGATTTGATGGTTCAGAAACTATTACATCGAATGATAAAACTATTCAACTTAAAGAGTCTGAGCCATTTGTTAATGGTATTACTGCAATACTTGATAGTCAATATGGATATGCAGGACTTACTGATAAACATAGTGCCGTAGCTACATTTAGTGATTATTACTTCTATGACAGTGTATCTAATCATATATTTGGATTTGCTGGTCAAGGAGGAATTAAAATAATAGATACTAATATTTGGGAACTTCTTAAATATTATAAGCCTACAACTTGTAATGTTATATCTGATGAAATCAATAATCGAATTATGTTTGATTTTGGTTGGGCAGATAATGAGGGTTCTCATAACTTCTGTATTAGTTATAACACTCTTACAAATACATTTGTTTCTCTTCACGATTTAAGTTTAAATAACGCATTTAATAGTCGAAGAAATTGTTATAGTTATAAAAATAATTTAGTATCTTTGTTCGGTGGTAATACCGATATGACAGAACACTATGGAGATGCTGCTAAAGCTGATTGCTATATTAAAGACTATTGTACAACATCTAAAAGAACTGATACTGGTTATGTAGTTGACATTGTATTATTTCCTGATAGTGGTGTTAATGTTATTAATAGTGTACATTATATAGCAAGATTACTTAAAACATTTGCTGATAAGTTACATAATTACATCAGACCAATAGGATATGATAGAACTAATCCTGTTAACAATTTATTTGTTTGGTCTGATAGTGCTGAAAGCAATGTTGTTGATTCCAATAATGATGCTAGTGTTTTAAATTCTTATAAAGGATTTAGTTATGATAAAGGTCAATGGACTGTTAATTATTTAAGAAATATTCTTAATTCAAATAATATATATAATTATCCAAATAATTATCAAGTTGATAAGAAAGACGATAAAGGTAATGTAATGCAAGTACATAGAAATCTAATTAGTGACCAAAATTCTCTTGTATATGGAAGATATTTTGTAATATCATTAATGTTTAATGATAAGCCATTTAAATTAGAATCTATAGATATTAATAAAGAAATATATTAAGCTATGAGTAGAACAAAACTTAGAAAAGCTCGTCCTAAGGCTTTATTTGGTATTGGTGAAGCTGCTGCTACATTAACTGCTGCTGGTATTCAGGCAGCGGCTACTACGGCAGCTGCTGCTGTACAAGCCAAAGCATCTAGAGATGCTGCTAGAACACAAGCTACTAATATAAAGAGTGCTGCTGAAAAACAAGCAGAAGCTATTAAGGCTCAATCTGATAGTGATAAAGAAAATACAGAGAAGAGTCTTGACTTAATGCGAGAGCAACATAATGAAGAAATAGCTATGCAAAAGGATATTCAAATGGATATTCAGCGAGCTATGGGACAACAGAATGAAGATGCTAGACTTGAACAAGGTAAAATACAAGTTCGTAATGGAGGTCTAGCTAAAGGTAAAGGTAATAGAAGATTAGCAATGCCACATTCCTTTCTACAGGGGGGCAATATGCCATTTATTGTCACTGATGGTGGCAATGCTATTCCTATAGGAACTACACCTGAAGGATATAATCTTTATGAAGTTCGTGGTAACGACCATGAACATTATCATAAAGCTCAAGGTGGAAAGAATAAAACTGGTGTAGGATTTCATTTTGCTGATGGCAGTATAGTTGAAGGAGAAGGTAATCAGAATACCAATCAAGGTGAGTATCTTTTAACTACTCCTACAAATGCTGCATTTATTAGTAAACATAGTATTGATGGTTTTAATCCAGTTAAAGCTGTTAATGCTGGAATGAATCCTATGCAAGCATTTATATTGCAAGAGCAAATTAAAAGAGCTAATGGTATAAGTGATGATGGGAAAGGTAACTCTAACCCCCCTGTAAAGAAGAATGGTGGTATGATATATACAAGAGGAACAAGTAATATACTACAACCTTATTATCCTAGTGATTTAGGTCGTAGAACACTTAAATGTGGAGGTCGTACTAAAGCAGGTCTTGGCGATTTTCTTAGTGGTGTTTGGGAGCAAACTAAGAAAGATGTTTCTGATGTTTGGAATCATAGAGCTAATAATGCTTTTATGGCAAATCTTCTTTTAGCTGATGCTGCTGATATTTTTAATCCTATTTCTAAAAATAGATATGTACAAGTTAACGTTCCTGTCAAAGACCATAATGGTAAAACATTTAATGCTACTGTAAATGTAGATCCTGAAGGTGTTGGTAATTCTTATATTAATAGTACAGTTGGAATACTTCCTGTAGAATTTGATAAAAATGGAAATGCACAATTAGGATATACAGAAGCTGGAAGTAGATTTTCTCGTGGTGTAGCAAATGCTGCTAAAATTGCATTTAATGCTGGTGAATTTGCACGTAATAAAGGTATGATGCAAAGAATTATTCAGCAAAATGCAAAAGTACCACAAGCAGTTGCAAGAGCACAGCAAGCTGCAGCTAAAGATGTAGTGAATGCTAGAGTAGCAACTGCTATAAGACAAGTTCAAGCTAATAATGCGGCAAAAAGTATAGGAGCTAGACTTATTAGACCTGAAGAAGCCGCAAGAGAAGCACAACTAGCAGCTAATAATAATTGGGCTTGGAACTATAAAAATTTAAGTACAGATGTACCACAAGTAGGAAGTTATTTTAATAGTGGTGTTGTTCCAAATGGTAGTCTTGCATTTGAAACAATGGGTGATAGATTAGCTCTTGCATCAAACGCTGTACGAAGAACTCTTGGTAATGCAGGCAGAACTATTAAATCTTCAGCATCTAATATTGCTACTGCTGCAAGAAATAGACTTGCATCAATGAAGCCAAATACTCCTACTCAAGCAAGAAATATTGCACAGGCTGAAACAGCTGCTGCAGGAGGTACAGAAGCTGAAATTAAAGCTGCTGGACAAGCTGCTGAAAATGCTGCAGCTAATTCTATTCTTAAGAGATTTGGTACTTGGGCTAGTAATCATCCTTATATGGCTACTGGTGCAGGTATTACAGGCTTAGGTGTTGGTGGTTCTTTATTATATAATGCTTTTGCTCCTAATAATGGTGGTATGCCTAGTGGTCCTGTAACTATGGCAGCTGTTGATAGTGCCACTGCTAGACAAGAAGCACTATCTCGTCAAAGCAAACCACAAAGAACTATTATTAATAATGTAAATAATGATTCAACAAGTACAGTAAGAAACCCAGCAATTAATTATATTAATAACAATGCTATAGATACTGTAACAAATTCTCCTGTATCTACTTCTAATGATACTGCTTCTGTTAATAAGAAAGTTGCTCAACAAACTTCAAAAACTAGTAAACAAGTTTCAACTTCACAAGCTACAGCAGACGCTAAAGCTAATAATGAAACTATTACATTTAAGAACTTTAATGAAGCATTTGATTATTATCATAAGAAGTATGGTGATAATGGTACATTTACATTTGGTGGTTTGAAATATACTACTAAAAAAGAAACAGATAAAGAGAAAGAAGATCGTAATAGACGTTGGGGTGCTAGACGTACAGAAGAAAGCTTAGCAGATATTCTTGGTGATATATCTAATAAGCCTGATGATGCTATTTGGAATATATATCTTAATAGACAAAATAGACGTCAAACTAAGTTTGGTGGAAGTCTTAGACCTCAATTAAAAAATGGTGGAAGTAATAATGTAAATCTTAATGGCATATATGACTTGGCTGGTGCTGGAATTAATGCTTTAGGAAACTTAGGTGGCGCATTTTTAGCTACTCGTGGTAATAATGCTGCTGCAAAGTATTTGTCTGGTGCTTATAATCAAGCTGGAAACATATTAGCAAACGCTTATAATAGTATGACAGGTATCGATGCTGATTATCTTAAACAATCTGATTTTAAATCAGCTCATATGATGCCTGCTTTACAAGCTGTCACTAGTAATGCTGCTGCACCTTTAGCACAAGAAGAAAGAAGTAGACTTAGAACATTGAGAAATGCTGGTAGATATTCAGCTAGTGGAGCTGCTGCTATCAATAGAATGAATACAGCTGAAACAGATTCTAGAGATGCTAGAGCTAGGATTTACGCAGTTGATAATGAAAGCCAAGATAAAATTAGAGAACGTAATGCTCAAGCACTTAATGACGCAGCTAAGTTTAATGCTCAAGCTGATATAGAAGCAAATAAGAATTATCTTGGTTATAAGACTGATATTCTTAAATATAATAATGATATTGCTAATACTCGTCGTCTTGGTGCTGCTCAGTCTTTGGCTGATGCTTTAACACAATCTTCTAGTGCAATGGCTACAGCTAGACAGTCTAATGGAAACGCTTGGATGAGTGCTCTTAGTTCGTCAGGAAATAGTTTTGCTAATGCAATTAGCACTATTGGAAAACGTGTAGCGGACTATAATAATATTATGGCTGGAACAGACATTGGTGCTCAAGTAGGAGCAGTTGTTCAGAATAATGATTCTAAACGAGCTGCATCTATTTATCAAAACTTAGACTTTAATAAGCCAATAGATAGAGATTATGGTATGCAACTTGAACGTCAATTCCCATTCCTTAAAGGAACTAATAGTACAGGTACAGCTTTAGAGTGGAAAGGTAAACAAAATACACAAAACACTCCTACAAGTGTTACTACTCAATTAACTCCACAAAATAGTTTAGCAACTATGCCAGTTTTGTCTTCTAAACTTATACCTTGGTATGATTTTAAATAACTGATTGATATGGCAGATTATAATATAAGACCAACTCTAAAGACTGTTGATGTTGCTCCTCAGCAATATCAATTTCAGTCTTTTACTCCTCAGCAAGTAGACATGAGTCTACTTGCTAATTCCATGCAAAAGAAAGAGGAGAGAATTAATAATGCTGATAAACAAAGAGCAATAGTAGAAAATTCTCTTGGTGCAATTAGAGAACGAATTAATACTGCTGACCCTACTGTGGCTAAAAGATTTAAAGCTAAAGTAGATGGTATTATGAATACTATTGATTCTTATAGTAATATAGGTAGATATGCTGATGCTATACGAGAAGCTACTCGTGCTGCTGGAAATCTAGCAAATGATGAGGAACTTCAAGGTATGGTTAAAACTAATAAACAATATCAAGATGCTAGAGCTGCTATTAAGTCTAGAACAGATATTTCTGATATGACTAAAGAAAGGTGGCTAGCTACTAATTCATATAAGTATAATAGTATTAAAGATGAAAGTGGTAATATTATAGGTACGGAAGACTGGCAAGAAGACTGGTCTCCCGTATCTGACATTAATCCTGATACTATTAATAGTCTTATTCTTCAATCTGTAAATCCAGATAGTAGTTCTTCATCTTCTACTCGAGAGACTGGAAGCACTAATACAGTTAATAATGACCCAAATGCTAAGAATAATGTTTTAGACTATTCTAGTGGAGGTACTCATTCTAGAAGTTCTAGTTTCAGTAGAGAACATCTTGACCCTGCAAAGATTGATGCAGCTAGACGATTGTATTATAAAGAACATCTGACAGCTGTTAATCAAATGTATGAAAATCTCAAGTGGAAATATAGTCAGCTTAAAGAACAAATTAAGACTGCTACTGGTGATAAGAAAGCTATGCTTGAAGGTCAACTTAATGGAGTTGAAAAGCAAATTACAAATAAGAATGGTATATATCAAGATGCTGAAGATATGTTTATGAGTATGACAAGTGAAATTGTCAATTCAGCTAAATATACTAAAACTGCTAGTAGTAGTGGAAGTTCTGATGTTACAAGTGACTCTAAAACATACGGTTCTACTGGTAGTAATACTTTAGGTAACACAGGTTTTAATGGTTATGGATTTGGTTCTTCACTTGGTCTAGGTAATGGTAGTTGGAGGCTTGCAGGAACTGTAGGTAATAACCAATTTGGTGGTGTTACTTTAGGTGCTAATATCAATTATGGAGTTTATGGAACAAGAAAAAAAAATAAATATATTTAATTATGGCTTCGAATAATCCATTTGACATTAATAAAGCAACTGCTTTACAAGCTAATCATAGATATTTTGAATTAGCTGATTATTTGTCTAAATATAATGATGGAAATAAATATCAACGACAAATTGGTTATCAGCAAATAGTTGCTCTTAGACAACAAGGTCGTATGTATAATGCTTTATATAATAAAGCTAATAATGAACAACGACAAGCTATTGATTTTCTGCAAACTATATCTGAAAATGGTACGTTTGCTAGAGACAAAAGTGGTATTATTAATCCTTTTGGTCATCAATATGTTAATATTATAAATAATCTAGGTAGTAACGATAAACAAAAAGCTACTACTGTTAGTGTTAAGTTTGAACCAAAAGTAGTTAAGAAATATGTAAATATTCCACTTATTGGTAAAGTTGATTGGCTTGCTAAAGATGAAACATATGACAATAATGCATATGATGTTTTTCTTAAACAAAACAATCTAACTGATAAACAACTTAAGTCTATGGATGGAGTAACAGTACATACCGCAAATGGCGTTACTACTGTTGATATAAAGAAAACATCTAGAGATGCTTTTAGACTTCTAACAGGACTTAAAGATGTAGACACTAATCATAATACAAAAGGTGTTATTGACCAAACTGTTACTGATGCTGATAAGAGGTATTATATCGCAGGAAAAGATAGTGCTGGAAATTTAATTAAGTCTGCTGATGCTAAAGTCATTAGACACGTAATGGACATAGCTACTACATACGATAAAACTGAAAATAATGACCTTGATAAAGATTTTAAAGGTTATCTTAAAGGTGGGCAAAATCGTCAATTAAATGATTTGCTTGACCAAGCAAAAGCTCTTCAAGACCAAGTTACAGGTGGAGATAAACAACATTTTTCAACTAGTCTAATGGTTAGCAATGCTAGTGCAGCTGAAGAACAAGTTAATGCTGCATTAGCTAAAGGTATGATAACTCCTGCTCAAGCTGGAGATTATCTTACTATGATTAAACGAGATTTGGATAATCAAGTACTAGGTGGTGGCATTGGTGAAAATGACATATATGTAAGTGGATATCCAGGTGATGATGGTGAAAATAATAAATCTAGAGAATATGAAAAAGTAAGTGATGCTACACAGAGAGATTATTATAATAATCTAATTAAACACGCTGTTTTAGACGGAACTATTAGTTATTATATGGCAGCTAGTGGAGATAAGTTTGGAACACAAATTGTTATCACTCCTAAAAATCCAACTAAAGATGATAAGACAGAAAGTAATACAGTTACTGATGATAATGGTGAAGGTCCAGAGGTAGCTAGAAGTATTTCTATATTTATTCCTGATTGGAATGGTCAAGATGCTGAACAAATTCTTCGTAGGAATACTAAGACTAGAGCTGCACTTGAAGCTAATAATATGGAAACATATGATTATGATATGGATATTCCACAAGAAGGAACACTTCGTCATACAGAAGCTGGTTTTTCACTTATCGGCAATGATAATGAAGAAGTACCTGTTAGCAAAGAAGATGCTCAACGTCTACTTAATAAACGTTTTATAATTGAAGATGTTACTGAAGAGGCTAAAAATAGTTTCTATGACCCATCTACTGGAAATAGTCTTGTAACTGATTCTCAAGGTAATATTAATCAAGCTAATTATAAACGAGCATATGATAATGCTAATAAGATAATTGATATTAGAACTATGCAAGCTATGCAGGATATATATCCTGAAACTGTTAGTCGTATTCAAGAATATACTCAAAATAATATGGATGCAACTGCATTGCAAGAAGCATATAATGCTGAACGAGAGAGTATAGCTGCGTATATTAAGAACATGATAAATCAAAATTAAACTATGGTTATTGACGATAATACTTTAGGTGGTGGTTGGATTCCAAATCCTAATTATAATAGTAAAACTAAAAAGTTAGGAGTTGCTCCATATATTCAAAGTCAACAAGCACCAAGAATTGAGGATTCTGCTGCAAATAGTTTTTACAGCAGTAATCCTTCTTTGTCTTATGTTGTACGTGA
>Ga0256407_10004926_pt1 | contig 21814 bp, 15 predicted proteins | sample RumenRJG_04DNA_FD_193489 | JGI IMG/M metagenome (GOLD analysis project Ga0256407, IMG submission 193489) | Bovine rumen microbial communities from Lethbridge, Alberta, Canada - RJG_04 | ecosystem: Host-associated > Mammals > Digestive system > Stomach > Rumen | place: Canada: Alberta... | reverse complement strand
GATCATTGATCCTGAGAATTATGATAAAATGGACGAGATGGTTGACTGCTTCTGCGAACTCAGAAAGAGCAAGGGCATGACTCCCGAGAAGGCTCTTCCTATCCTTAAGCAGGGCAACTATTTCGGCACTATGCTGGTCAAGATGGGCATTGCTGACTGCCTGCTCGGCGGCGCAACCTATTCCACTGCAGACACAGTCCGTCCCGCTCTGCAGATCATCAAGACCAAACCCGGCAACAGCATCGTATCTTCCTGCTTCATCCTGGTCCGTCCTTCCGCGACCGGTGAAAATGAAGTCGTGGCAATGGCTGACTGCGCAATTAACATTCACCCCTCCGAGGATGAGCTGGTTGAGATCTGCGGCGAGACCATTGAGTGCGCGAAGGTCTTCGGTGTAGACCCCAAGGTCGCTTTCCTTTCCTTCTCCACCAACGGCTCCGCAAAGGATGCGGATGTCACCAAGATGCACAATGCCGCGCAGAAGGCAAAAGAGAAATATCCGGAAGTCCCGATCGACGGCGAGATCCAGTTCGACGCAGCGGTTTCTCCTCGTGTCGCCGAGACCAAGGTTCCCGGCTGGAAGGCTGCAGGTCATGCAAACACCTTCATCTTCCCCGACATCAACGCAGGCAATATCGGTTACAAAATCGCACAGCGTTTCGGTAACTTCGATGCTTACGGCCCCATCCTTCTGGGCCTGAATGCGCAGATCAACGACCTGTCCAGAGGCTGCAACGCTCTGGAAGTCTACTCCATGGCTATCATCACAGCTTCGCTTTCCTGATCGGATGATCCGGAAGGCACCGGCTGAAGCGGGTGACATAAGGAGAATGAATCATTCATTATCGTTCTTATAGTGAATGAATGATTCATGATAATAATTATTAATATAGAAAGAACGCGCCGGTACATCAGAAATGAAAGATGGATGCACCGGCGCGCTTTTTATGAGTATTCATTTTATAATCAGAGCATTACTGAGAAAACTATATGAGTATTCATTTTATGATCAGAGCATTACTGAGATAACTGTTATTGGGCAGATGTGTCTGCTTCTTACTCTGTTTCAGATGCTGCTGTTCCCTCAGTTTCTGCTGCGGATTCCTCAGTTTCCGCTGCTGCCTGCCCATCAGTTTCCGCTGCTTTTTCTGCTGCTTCCCCATCTGCGTCATCTGCCTGAGATGCATAGGGGACCTTGCGGAATCTGACAGTAATATTGCCCGCACTGTCACAGACGCGGTAGCGGACGATGTCTCCGTTGACGGAAATCTCCACCTGGCTGGTCAGATCGCCGTCCGTGTCATCGTAGGCAGCGTAGCCTTCCTCTTCATACTGGCCGCCGGGCTGTACATAATAGCGGTTGTCACGGGTGAGCATGATTGAGGGGGGCGTGGTATCGGCCCTGGCGGGCTTCGGCTTTGTCAGCCTCCCGGAAAGTGCGCTGTAGGAAAGGAGGGCAAGGAAAAGGGCAGGGAGCAGAACAAGCAGAGCATTGCGCAGCCTGTCAAAAGATGTTTTATTTTCGTTCATGATCACATTACTCCTTTATTTATAGCCTTATGGCCTTTTCTTTTTCGCTTTCTCTATTATAGCTGTTTTTGCCGGCCGTGCCTGTGGAATTTGCCGCAAAGATGCTGTGGAATTTACGGAATCTACCTTGAATTTACCGCAAAGTTGCTGTTGACGAGATCATCCTTCTGTGCTATTGTATATCAAAGGTTGCAAAAGGTCTTTTTTTTTTGCGCGAAAAGTCCGGAAGCATCGCCTGCAGCGAGCAGGAACAGTCCGGAAACGAGGCAACGGCGCCCGGCGGGGATGTAACGGCAGATCGTGCAGGAATCAAAAAAACAGCGCATATTGTTGGAGGTTCGGCATGCGTACAAGGATTACATTATCATGCACTGAGTGCAAACAGAGAAATTATAACACAACCAAGGATAAGAAGACACATCCTGAGCGTCTCGAAATGAAGAAGTATTGCAGATTCTGCAGAAAGCACACTGTTCATAAAGAGACTAAGTAAGTAAGGAGTCATTCATGGCAGCGAATGAGAAGGGTAAAGCGAAACAGTCCGGCATTGGCGCTTTCTTCAAAGGCGTCAGGACTGAGTTCAGCAAGATCATCTGGCCCAGCCGCGACACGATCATCAAACAGCTGGCAGCGGTTGTCTGCGTGACAGTTATTGTCGGTCTTCTGATTGTGGCTATTGACTTTGGCGCACAGAACCTGATCGATGCTCTGGTAAAGATTAACGCAGGTTGATCGATTTGGTGAGGTGGATGAATGGCAGATAATAACTTCGATGCAAAGCCTGTGAGAGCGAAGCTGAAACCGGGAGTCCTTCCCGGCGTACGCGAGATCAGGCGCCCTGATTTTTCCCGGCGTGCGGAAGATATCGAAAAGGCAGAGGAAGCCAGAATGCAGTCGCTTGCACTTGAGGCGGGCGCGGAAGAAGGCTCTGATGTACTGGACGGCGCGCATGCTGCAGAAAGTCTTTCGGACGCGGAAGAGGCAGCTGCTGTAGCGGCTTCACTTTCGGCCCAGGAAGGTGCTTCTGAAGAGAATCAGCTTGATGAGAGCGCAATCACAGATGAGCCGAAGTGGTATGTTGCGCATACTTATTCCGGCTATGAAAACAAGGTCAAGATCAACATCGAGAAGACGATCGAGAATCGTCATCTGGAGAACCAGATTTTTGAGGTCCGCGTACCGATGCACGATACTACGGAAGTCAAGGACGGCAAAAAGAAGAATGTCTCCAGAAAGATGTTCCCCGGCTACGTGCTGGTGCGTATGATCATGAACGATGACACCTGGTATGTTGTCCGCAACACCAGAGGTGTCACCGGATTCGTCGGACCGGGCAGCAAGCCTGTTCCGCTTACAGAGGCAGAGATGAAGCCGCTGGGAATCCGGGTCAAGAACATTTCTGTCGATTTCGAAGTCGGCGACAGTGTATCTGTCGTTGCGGGTATCTGGAAAGACACCATCGGTATCGTACAGAAAATGGATTACAGCAAGCAGTCCGCCACGATCAACGTGGAACTCTTCGGGCGTGAAACGCCGGTTGAGATCGGATTTGCAGAGATCCGCAAGTACTCCTGATGCCGGACGGCTGCCGGCATGCGGCGTTGTTCCGCGGCACAGGCAGAAGGCATACGGGCAGAACTTCGGGCAACATAGTTTTCGTGGGAGCAGCAGCCATGCTGCGTACACCACAAAGGAGGAAAAATGGCTAAGAAAGTAACTGGTTACATCAAATTGCAGATTCCGGCCGGCAAAGCAACTCCCGCTCCCCCGGTAGGACCCGCTCTTGGTCAGCACGGTGTCAACATTGTGCAGTTTACCAAGGAATTCAACGCGAGGACTGCAGACAAGGGTGATCTGATCATCCCTGTCGTCATTACTGTTTACGCTGACAGAAGCTTCAGCTTCATCACAAAGACTCCCCCCGCAGCAGTTCTGATCAAGAAGGCAGCGGGCCTGGCAAAGGCTTCCGGTGTTCCGAACAAGGAAAAAGTCGGTTCCATCACCAAGGATCAGGTTAAAGAGATCGCTGAGATGAAGATGCCCGACCTCAATGCAGCAAGCCTTGAGGCAGCTATGAGCATGATCGAAGGCACAGCAAGAAGCATGGGTATCACTGTAGCGGAATAAGTAATCGCCGATAGGAGGAAACAGATATGAAACATGGTAAAAAGTATACTGAAGCGGCGAAACTTATCGACCGCGCAGCCGTTTATGAAGCGGAAGAAGCCATTTCGCTTGTCAAGAAGACCGCAACTGCAAAATTTGATGAGACTGTTGAGATCAACATCCGTACAAGCTGCGACGGACGTCATGCAGATCAGCAGATCCGTGGCGCAGTAGTCCTTCCCGCCGGCACCGGCAAGAAGGTTCGCGTGCTCGTATTCGCAAAGGGTGCGAAGCTGGATGAGGCACAGGCAGCAGGCGCTGATTACGTCGGCGGCCAGGAGCTCCTTCCCCGTATCCAGAACGACGGCTGGCTTGATTTCGACGTAGTCGTTGCCACACCTGATATGATGAGCGTTGTCGGTCGTCTCGGCCGTATCCTCGGACCTAAAGGCCTTATGCCGAACCCCAAGGCCGGTACCGTCACGATGGATGTTACCAAGGCAATCAACGATATCAAAGCAGGTAAGATCGAGTACAGACTGGACAAGTCCAACATCATCCACTGCCCGATCGGCAAGGCTTCCTTCTCTGAAGAGCAGCTGCTGAGCAACTACAATGCACTGATCGATGCAATCGTCAAGGCAAGACCCGCAGCTGTCAAGGGCCAGTACATCAAGAGCATCTCTCTTGCAACCACCATGGGCCCTGGTGTCAAGGTTGTTTGTAACCGATATTAAAAACAGTCTTGACAACTTATTTAGCAGATGCTAAATTGTATAAGGTTTTCACCCACCGAAGACAGCGGGTGTGTCTGCAGCCGGATTCCGGACTGTCAGATGCGTAAAGGCAAGTTCCACCCGCCGAGGATGAGTAATACGTAATATCACGATTTTTATGTCGATATTTCCGAACTCTCTGTCTTCGCGGCAGAGAGTTCTTTTTTTGAGAATTACTCTCCGTCGGAAAATGCGGCGAATCAGGTGAGCGCCGCAAGGAATCTATAAGGAGGTAAGATAATGGCAAAAGTTGAATTGAAGCAGCCTGTCGTCAACGAAATTTCCGAGAAGATCGACGGCGCCCAGTCTCTGGTCCTTGTTGACCACCGCGGACTGACAGTTCAGCAGGATACGGAACTTCGTAAGCAGCTCCGTGAGGCCGGCGTATTCTACAAGGTTTATAAGAACACGATGATGAATTTCGCGTTCAAGGGAACCCCGTTCGAAGGCCTTTCTGATCTGCTCAATGGTCCCAGCGCAATCGCGGTTTCCAAAGATGATGCGACTGCACCCGCAAGGATCATTGTTGAGTTCGCCAAGACTGCTAAGAATCTGGAAATCAAGGGCGGTGTCGTTGAGAACAGAGTCGTAGACGTCAAAGGCGTTGAAGAAGTCGCGCAGATCCCTTCCAGAGATATCCTGCTCGGAAGACTGCTCGGCAGCATGCAGTCTCCTGTCGCAAACTTCGCACGCGTCATCAAGCAGATCGCGGAGAAGGACGGCGAGGGTGCAGCTCCCACCGAGGCATAATATACGCCCGGGAAAAGTTAGCGGATCCGGTCTGTACCGGTCCGTACAAAGTATTTGATCAAAGATTGATTATTTGAAAGGATTATAAGGAGGTCATAAAATGGCTAAACTTACAACTGCTGAATTTATCGAGGCTATTAAAGAGCTGTCCGTTATGGAACTGAACGAGCTGGTCAAGGCTTGTGAGGAAGAGTTTGGTGTTTCCGCAGCAGCAGGCGTTGTTGTCGCAGCAGGCCCTGCAGCAGCAGCTGAGGAAGAGAAGACTGAGTTTGATGTCGAGCTGACTGACTTCGGCGCACAGAAGATCAAGGTTATCAAGGTTGTCCGTGAGATCACCGGCCTTGGCCTGAAGGAAGCTAAGGAGCTCGTCGAGGGCGCTCCCAAGAACATCAAAGAAGGCGTCTCCAAGGAAGAGGCCGAGGCCATCAAGGCGAAGGTCGAGGAGCAGGGCGCAAAAGTTACTCTCAAGTAATTTTTTCCCAATTGCATCTTTGCATGAACAAACATGTATGCATGAACAGCATACATTCGAAAGCGGTCGGCCTTCGGGCCGGCCGCTGTTGACGTAAAGACAGAGAAATCTCTTTATTTCGGTTTTGCAAATATAAAAATAATTGTTGACTTGAAGCGAATGCAGTAGTAGAATGTTATTCGCATCTTTTTTGCATGCATTTCTATAGTCCTATAGAAATTGCTGTACAGTGCTGCAATGTGCTGCAGAAACTGTACAAACAGGTTTAAATACACAGGACTGTCTGAATGTTCGCCGTAAAAACGGTACATCTGCACAGGATGAAAATCGGACAGTGCATTTTTTGGTGCGCAGATGCCAATGACAACGCATGAATAACGGGGTGAATTAGATGGAAAAATACAGGATACATCCTACAGGCAATGGCAAAAACATCCGAATGAGCTATCAGCGTCAGAAGGAAGTTCTGCCGATGCCGAATCTGATCGAGGTTCAGAAGAACTCCTATCAGTGGTTTCGTGATAAAGGCCTTCAGGAAGTATTGGATGACATTTCGCCGATCGAGGATTTCAGCGGGCATCTCAGTCTGACGTTCGCCAGCTATGTTTTTAAGGAAGAGGACGCCAAATATTCGATCGAAAAGTGCAAAGAGGGAGACCGTACTTATGCGGCTCCGCTCAAAGTCACTGTCCGCCTGTATGATAAGGAAAATAACCGGGAGATCAAGGAGCAGGAGATCTTCATGGGTGACCTGCCCCTGATGACAAAGAACGGAACGTTTGTGATCAACGGTGCTGAGCGTGTTATCGTCAGCCAGCTGGTCCGTTCCCCCGGCATCTATTACGGAATCGATAAGGACAAGTTCGGAAAGCGCCTGTTTTCCTGTACTGTGATCCCCAACAGGGGAGCATGGCTCGAGTATGAGACGGACGCAAACGACGTGTTCTATGTTCGTGTGGACAGAACCAGGAAAGTGCCGGTCACTGTCCTTGTTCGTGCGCTCGGAATCGGCACGGACGAAGAGATCGTGGATCTGTTCGGCGATGAGCCCAAGCTCCGCGCAAGCTTTGCAAAAGACCCCTCCCATGACTATGAGTCGGGTCTGCTTGAGCTGTACAAAAAGATTCGTCCCGGCGAGCCCCTTTCTGTCGAGAGCGCGGACAGTCTGATCAATTCAATGTTCTTTGATTCCCGCAGATATGATCTGGCCAGAGTCGGCAGATATAAATTCAACAAGAAACTTGCTATGCGCAACAGGATCGTCGGCCATGTCCTCGCAGAGGATGTTGTCGATGAGGCAAACGGAGATATTCTGGGAAGCGCCGGTGAGACGGTTGACCGTGAAATGGCAGATCTGATCCAGAACGCCGCTGTTCCTTATGTCTGGATTCAGACGGAAGAGCGCCCTGTCAAGGTCCTGTCCAACCTTATGGTCGATCTCACACATTATGTGGACTGCGACCCTGCAGATTTCGGTATCACAGAGAATGTATATTATCCTGCACTTCGTGAGATCCTGGTCCGCTTCCAGGAGAGCGATGATCCCGAGGCTCTCGGCGATATTCTGAGCAGGAGCGTCCACGAGCTTGTTCCCAAGCACGTTACCAAAGAGGATATTCTTGCCTCTATCAACTACAATATGCATGTTGAATACGGTATCGGTACGGATGATGATATCGACCATCTCGGAAACCGCCGTATCCGCAGCGTGGGTGAGCTGCTGCAGAACCAGTACCGCATCGGTCTTTCCAGGCTGGAGCGTGTGGTCCGCGAGCGTATGACGACCCATGATTCCTCTGAGGAAATTTCTCCCCAGTCACTGATCAACATCAAGCCTGTCCAGGCAGCTGTCAAGGAATTCTTCGGTTCCTCCCAGCTGTCCCAGTTCATGGATCAGAACAACCCTTTGGGTGAGCTGACCCACAAGCGTCGTCTGTCCGCACTGGGCCCCGGCGGTCTGTCCAGAGACCGCGCAGGTTTCGAGGTCCGTGACGTTCACTATACGCATTACGGGAGAATGTGCCCGATCGAGACCCCTGAAGGTCCCAACATCGGTCTGATCAACTCCCTTGCAAGCTATGCCCGCATCAATCAGTACGGCTTTATTGAGGCGCCTTACAGAAAGGTCGACCAGACAGACCCCAACGGCCCCCGTGTAACGGACGAAGTCGTATATATGACTGCGGATGAAGAAGATAATTACCATGTCGCGCAGGCGAGTACGGAACTGGATGAAAACGGTTACTTTGTACACCGCAATGTATCCGGACGTTACCGCACAGAGACTTCTTCTTATAATAAGAGCGTCTTTGAATATATGGACGTCTCTCCCCGTATGGTCTTCTCTGTCGCAACATCTCTGGTTCCCTTCCTGCAGAACGATGACGCAAACCGCGCCCTGATGGGTTCGAACATGCAGCGTCAGGCGGTGCCGCTTCTTACAACAGATGCGCCTGCAGTCGGTACAGGCATGGAGATCAAAGCTGCGATCGACTCCGGTGTCTGTGTTCTTGCCGAAGCAGACGGCGTTGTCCAGTTCGTAGATGCCAGAGGCATTGTTGTGCGCGAAGAAGACGGTTCCAGACGCACATATCATCTGACCAAGTTTGAGCGCAGCAATCAGAGCAACTGCTACAACCAGAAACCGATCGTGGTCACCGGCGAGCATATTGTCAAGGGACAGGTTATCGCGGACGGTCCTTCGACCTGCAACGGTGAGCTTGCCCTCGGAAAGAACCCCCTGATCGGATTCATGACCTGGGAAGGTTACAACTATGAGGACGCTGTTCTTCTGAGCGAACGTCTTGTGCGTGACGATGTCTACACATCTGTCCACATCGAAGAGTACGAGTGTGAAGCCCGTGATACCAAGCTCGGACCGGAAGAGATTACCCGCGATGTTCCGGGCGTCGGTGAGGAAGCCCTCAAGGATCTTGATGAGGAAGGTATCATCCGTGTCGGCGCTGAGGTCCGCGCGGGAGATATCCTGGTTGGTAAAGTCACACCCAAGGGCGAGACCGAGCTGACTGCGGAAGAGCGCCTGCTGCGCGCGATCTTCGGTGAAAAGGCCCGTGAAGTTCGTGACACATCCCTGAAGGTTCCCCACGGTGAATACGGCATTATCGTAGATACCAAGAAGTTCACCAGAGAGAACGGAGATGAGCTTTCCCCCGGTGTGAACGAGTCGGTTCGCATTTACATCGCGCAGAAGAGAAAGATCTCTGTCGGCGATAAGATGGCAGGCCGTCACGGCAACAAGGGTGTCGTTTCCCGCGTTCTGCCCATCGAGGATATGCCTTATCTTCCCAACGGACGGCCTCTGGATATCGTCCTGAATCCTCTGGGCGTGCCGTCCCGTATGAATATCGGACAGATCCTGGAGATCCATCTGTCCCTGGCTGCGGAAGCCCTGGGCTTCAATGTGGCAACACCCAACTTTGACGGCGCCAGCCATACAGACATCCAGGATGCTCTGATCATGGCAAATGATTACGTCAACACAGAGTGGGAGGAATTTGAGAAGAAATACAGGGATGTCCTTTCACCCGAGATTTTGAATTATCTGTACGAGAACCGCGATCACAGGAAACTGTGGAAGGGCGTTCCGATCACGCCGGACGGCAAGGTCCAGCTTCGTGACGGACGTACAGGAGAACCTTTTGACAGCCCGGTCACCATCGGACACATGCACTACCTCAAGCTCCACCATCTGGTAGACGATAAGATCCATGCCCGTTCTACCGGCCCTTACTCTCTGGTCACACAGCAGCCTCTGGGCGGTAAGGCACAGTTCGGCGGACAGCGTTTCGGTGAAATGGAAGTCTGGGCGCTTGAGGCATACGGTGCGGCATATACGCTTCAGGAAATCCTGACTGTCAAGTCAGACGATGTTGTAGGCCGTGTCAAGACTTACGAAGCCATCATTAAAGGCGAGAATATTCCCGAATCCGGTATTCCGGAATCCTTTAAGGTGCTCCTCAAAGAACTGCAGGCACTGGGACTGGATGTCCGCGTACTGCAGGAGGACGGCAGCGAAGTAGAGATCACAGAGGATATCGACTACGGTGAATCCTCCATCTACCGCTTTGAAATGGCGAACAGAGTCGGAAGCAGCAATTATGGCGGCACGGATGAGGAGAGCCTCGGACGCGCCGGATTCAGCAGCAAAGAATTCAATACCAGGAGCGGAAAGCTTGAAGACGCTGTAGATTCCCTACCCGCAGCCGGCGCATTCGCTGTGAAGACAGACAGTGACGATTACAGCGACGGCAGCTATGAAACAGACAGCAATGAAGAGGAGAACTATTGATCTGCTAATCCGATCATCTGATCCTCAGACGTTTCTACTATCGCAATGCTTCTGATAAGGAGATAAAAATGCCGAATACGAAACAGCAGAACTATCAGCCGGTCACATTTGATTCGATCAAGATCGGTCTCGCATCTCCGGAAATCATCGGCCCTCGTGAAGACGGCGGATGGTCCTATGGCGAGGTGACAAAGCCCGAGACCATCAACTACAGGACATTGAAGCCTGAGAGAGATGGCCTTTTCTGCGAAAAGATTTTCGGACCGACCAAAGACTGGGAGTGCCACTGCGGAAAGTACAAAAAGATCAGATATAAAGGCGTGATCTGCGACCGCTGCGGCGTTGAAGTTACCAAATCAAGTGTCCGCCGCGAGCGCATGGGCCATATTGAACTGGCCGCACCCGTCTCTCATATCTGGTATTTCAAGGGAATCCCCAGCAGAATGGGTCTGATCCTCGATATCTCTCCGAAGGTACTGGAGAAGGTCCTTTACTTTGCGTCCTACATCGTTCTGGACAAGGGCTCTTCCGAACTTGAGTACAAGCAGGTGCTCAACGAGAGAGAGTATCAGGAAGCCCGTGACAAGTGGGGCACCAGATTCCGCGCAGGAATGGGTGCCGAGGCTGTCAAAGAGCTTCTGCTTGCCATCGATGTCGAAAAAGAATATGAAGAACTTGCAGCGCAGATGGAAGATGCTTCCGGACAGAAGCGCGCCCGTATCATCAAGCGTATTGAGGTTATCGAAGCCTTCCGTGAGTCCGGCAACAACCCCGCATGGATGATCATGGACCGCATCCCGGTAATCCCGCCCGATCTGCGTCCCATGGTACAGCTGGACGGCGGCCGTTTCGCGACTTCCGATCTGAACGATCTGTACCGCAGGATCATCAACAGAAACAACCGCCTGAAGAGGCTCCTGGAACTGGGTGCGCCTGATATCATCGTCCGCAACGAGAAGAGAATGCTGCAGGAAGCAGTTGACGCCCTGATCGATAACGGCCGCAGAGGCCGTCCGGTCACCGGTCCCGGCAACCGCGCCCTCAAGTCTCTCTCCGATATGCTCAAAGGTAAATCCGGACGTTTCCGTCAGAACCTTCTGGGCAAGCGTGTTGACTACTCAGGCCGAAGCGTTATCGTCGTAGGCCCCGAGCTCAAGATCTACCAGTGCGGTGTTCCCAAGGAAATGGCACTCGAGCTGTTCAAGCCCTTTGTTATGAAAGAGCTGGAGAGCAGAGGTATTTCTCAGAATATCAAAAATGCCAAGAAACTTGTTGAAAAGGTAGACAGCCAGGTCTGGGATATCCTGGAGGATGTCATCAAAGAGCATCCGGTCATGCTCAACCGTGCGCCTACCCTTCACAGACTTGGTATCCAGGCTTTCGAGCCCATCCTGGTTGAAGGTAAGGCAATCAAGCTCCACCCCCTTGTCTGTACGGCGTTCAATGCGGACTTTGACGGTGACCAGATGGCGATCCATCTGCCCCTGTCCGTGGAAGCCCAGGCAGAGTGCCGCTTCCTCCTCCTTTCTCCCAACAACCTGCTCAAGCCGTCTGACGGCGGACCGGTGGCGGTTCCTTCACAGGATATGGTTCTGGGTATCTACTACCTGACACAGGAGCGTGACGGCGAACCCGGAGAAGGCAAGTACTTCCGCAATATGAGCGAGGCAATCCTTGCTTACGAGAACCACTACATTACCCTGCACTCCAAGATTAACGTTCGTATGTCCAGGCAGAACGCGGAGGGTGAGGTAGTCACCGGCGTGATCGCCACTACACTCGGCCGCCTTCTGTTCAACGAGATCCTTCCTCAGGATCTGGGATTTGTCGACAGATCCATCCCGGAGAACTTCCTGAAGCTGGAAGTTGACTTCCTTGTTAAAAAGAAAGATCTCAAGAAGATCCTGCAGAGGATCATCGACACCCACGGAACCTTTGCGACGGCAGAGGTCCTTGACCTGATCAAGGCCATGGGTTACAAGTATTCCACAATCGCCGCTATGACGGTTTCCATCGCGGATATCACCGTGCCTGCACAGAAGAAAGACCTCCTGCAGAAGGCACAGGATACAGTTGACAAGATTTCCAAGAACTATCGCCGCGGTCTGATCACGGACGAAGAGCGCTACAGAGCAGTTGTCCAGACCTGGACAGATATTGATAATCAGCTGACCACTGCACTGCTCGAAAGCCTTGATAAATATAACAACATCTTCATGATGGCTGACTCCGGTGCCCGAGGCAGCAACCAGCAGATCAAGCAGCTGGCCGGTATGCGCGGACTGATGGCAGATACCACAGGTCGTACCATTGAGCTGCCCATCAAGTCCAACTTCCGTGAAGGTCTGGACGTTCTGGAATACTTCATGTCAGCACATGGTGCCCGTAAAGGTCTGTCTGACACCGCTCTGCGTACTGCGGACTCAGGTTATCTGACACGACGCATGGTAGATGTCTCCCAGGAGCTCATCATCCGTGAGGTCGACTGCTGTGAAGGCAAGGAGGCTGTTCCCGGAATGTCCGTCAAGGCATTCATGGACGGCAAGGAGACCATCGAGGGACTGCAGGACCGTATCACCGGTCGTGTTTCCTGTGAAGATATTTATGACAATGACGGCAATCTGATCGTCAAGAAGAACCACATGATCACTCCGGCGCGAGCCACAAAGATCATGGCCAAGGGTACAAACAGAGTCAAGATCCGCACGATCCTGACCTGCCGTTCTCACTCCGGTATCTGTGCCAAGTGCTACGGCGCCAACATGGCGACCGGTGAAATGGTACAGGTCGGTGAGGCAGTCGGCATCATCGCAGCACAGTCCATCGGTGAGCCCGGTACACAGCTGACCATGCGTACCTTCCATACGGGCGGTGTCGCAGGCGGTGATATCACACAGGGTCTTCCCCGTGTCGAGGAGCTGTTTGAGGCCAGAAAACCCAAGGGACTTGCGATCATTTCCGAATTCGGCGGTACCGTTACAGTCCGCGACAACAAGAAGAGCCGTGAAGTCATCGTGACAGATGATGAAACCGGAGAATCCAAGGAATATCCGATTCCTTACGGCTCCCGTATCAAGGTCATTGACGGCACCAGCATTGAGGCCGGCGACGAGCTTACAGAAGGAAGTATCAACCCCCACGATCTGCTCAAGATCAAGGGTATCCGCGCAGTCCAGAACTACCTGCTGCAGGAAGTTCAGCGAGTCTATCGTCTGCAGGGTGTTGATATCTGCGATAAGCATATCGAAGTCATTGTCCGTCAGATGCTCAAGAAGATCCGTATCGAGAACAGCGGCGACACGAGTTTCCTGCCCGGAAGCCTTGTGGATGTCCTTGACTTCGAGGAAGAAAATGAGCGCCTGATCCAGCAGGCCCGCATTCCCGCCGAGGGCAAGCAGGTCATCCTGGGTATCACCAAGGCGGCGCTTGCGACCAATTCCTTCCTGTCTGCAGCATCCTTCCAGGAGACCACGAAGGTTCTGACTGATGCAGCCATTCATGGACGCATCGATCCCCTGATCGGCCTGAAAGAAAATGTCATCATCGGTAAGCTGATCCCCGCCGGCACCGGCATGAAGCGTTATCGCTCCACACGCCTTTCCACTGACGCAAGGATCCGGGCAGCCAAGGCACTTGCTGCGCAGAGAGAAGAACAGCTCAATGCGGAAGAGATTGCCTATATGATGGCTATGCACGCTCCGCAGGAAAACCAGTTTATCGGAGCACAGGACGAGCCCGAAGATCCGGAAAGCCTGCAGGATTCCCTGAACAACGTTTCCGATTATGAGGATGAGGACAAGGATCAGGATCTGGACGATCTTCAGGGACCTGAAGCGGAAGACCTCGAGGAAATGGAAGAAGAGATGGCCGAAGAAGAGAGTGAGAATGTTGAGCGCGAGGCCGAGTCGGAAGACGACTCTGAGGACGAGCTCATCATTACGGAAGAGTAAGTTCTGTTCCGGAATTCACCAGTCAATATCAGGCAGCGCAAATGTAAAGACAGATGCCAATAAGATGTGTCGCTGTTCACGCCCTCAAAAGGGGCGTGAACAGTTTCAAAAAAACAAAGCCTGAAAAAAGGTATTATTAAAAAATATTTATTGACAAGCATATGGCACTTGCGTATAATTCATGGGTGTGGCTCCGGCCACACCTTTTCCATTTGCTTTTTTTTCTGCGGAAACCGGGAAAGAGAACCTGCCCGGTTTGTGCCGGAGAAACAGCAATGGAGGAAAACAGCTGCATAACCCTGTGCAGCACAAAATCTTACAAGGAGGTGAAATAGAATGCCAACATTTAACCAGCTCGTTAGAAAGGGTCGTGAGACATCTGTCAAGAAGTCCACAGCGCCGGCACTGCAGAGAGGCTTCAACTCCCTGCGCAAGCGTTCCATCGCTGTCAGTGCTCCGCAGAAGCGCGGTGTCTGCACAGCAGTCAAGACGGCAACTCCCAAGAAGCCTAATTCTGCGCTTCGTAAGATCGCCAGAGTTCGTCTTTCCAATGGAATCGAAGTTACATCCTACATCCCCGGCGAAGGGCACAATCTGCAGGAGCACAGTGTTGTTCTGATCAGAGGCGGAAGAGTTAAAGATCTGCCCGGTACCAGATATCACATCATCCGCGGCACTCTGGATACAGCAGGCGTTGCAAACCGCAAGCAGGCTCGTTCCAAGTATGGCGCCAAGAGGCCCAAAGCTGCTAAGAAGTGAGGTACTTTTCCGCTGGCTTCATGAGTACAGCGGACAACAACTAATCACGAACCCGTAAGTGTTGGAGTTCTATAACCGTATAGATGCGCTGCGGTACAAATGCCGCAGCAGCGGGATCCTCTCCGAGGCATTCCGCATATGTTTTTGACAGGTCTCGGTAACAGAGAAGAGCAGAACCATATAAGAATCGTATAGTAATAGAAGATACAGCACGAACACGAATATCCGTATTAGTGAGTACCTGTGATTTATCAACATTGATAAGGAGGGAAGTAACGTGCCGCGTAAAGGACATGTTCAGAAAAGAGATGTACTGGCTGATCCCTTGTACAACAATAAAGTGGTCACCAAGCTGATCAACAGCATTATGCTGGACGGCAAAAAGGGTGTCGCACAGAAGATCGTGTACGGGGCATTTGCCAAGATGGAAGAAAAGACCGGTAAGCCCGCCGTTGAAGTCTTTGAGACCGCTATGAACAATATCATGCCCGTTCTCGAAGTCAAGGCAAGACGTATCGGCGGTGCCACTTATCAGGTACCGATCGAGGTTCGCCCCGACAGACGTCAGGCGCTTGCACTGCGCTGGATCACCATGTTCTCCCGCAAAAGAGGCGAGAAGAAGATGGAAGACAAGCTTGCCGGCGAGCTTCTGGATGCGTACAACAATACTGGCGCATCTGTAAAGAGAAAAGAAGATATGCACAAGATGGCAGATGCCAACAGAGCATTCTCCCATTACAGATTCTGATTTGCGGTCTGAAGACACTAAGACTGCAGCATGATCATGATCTGCAAAGAAAGGAGCCTGTTAAAAGCGGCTGCGCGGGAGCGCAGTTTTGAAGTACGATGGATTTCGCTTTTGGAAGAGGCCGGGAAGAGTAGATTATAATTTTGAAAAAAGCGGGATTTGTTGTAAACAGCTCCGCAGGAGGAAAATAAGTGTCAGTTAGAGAATACCCCCTGGAAAGAACCAGGAATATCGGTATTATGGCCCATATCGACGCGGGCAAGACTACGCTTACAGAGCGTATTCTGTATTATACCGGTGTAAATTATAAGATTGGCGAAACACATGAAGGTACCGCAACCATGGACTGGATGGACCAGGAACAGGAGCGCGGTATTACGATTACATCAGCTGCAACGACCTGTCACTGGACGCTGCACGACCACATGAAAGTCAAGCCCGGAGAAAAAGAGTGCAGGATCAATATCATTGATACTCCCGGACACGTAGACTTTACAGTTGAGGTCGAACGTTCACTGCGTGTTCTGGACGGAGCAGTCGGCGTTTTCAGTGCCAAGGGCGGTGTTGAGCCCCAGTCCGAAAATGTGTGGCGCCAGGCGGATACCTATAATGTTCCGCGTATGGCTTTCATCAATAAGATGGATGTGATCGGAGCCGATTATTTCGGCAGCGTTGACCAGATCCGCAACAGACTTGGCAAAAACGCGATCATGATCCAGATCCCGATCGGGGCGGAAGATACCTTCAAGGGTATCATTGACCTCTTTGAGATGGAAGCGTATATTTACAATGACGACAAGGGCGATGACATTTCTATCATCGAGATCCCTGACGACATGAAAGACGACGCAGAGCTCTACAGAAGCGAGCTGATCGAAAAGATCTGTGAGCTGGATGATGACCTGACAGAAATGTTCCTTGAGGGCGAAGAGCCCACAACCGAACAGCTCAAGAAGGTTCTTCGCAAAGCCACCTGTGAATGTACAGCTGTTCCGGTCTGCTGCGGCAGTGCCTACAGGAACAAAGGTGTACAGAAGCTGATCGACGCAGTCGTTGAGTACATGCCTGCTCCTACAGATATCCCGTCCATCAAGGGCGTTGATCTGCAGGGCAATGAGGTTGAGCGCCACTCGTCCGACGAGGAGCCTTTTGCAGCTCTGGCGTTCAAGATCATGACAGATCCCTTCGTCGGTAAACTCGCATTCTTCCGCGTATATTCAGGCGTGGCCAAAGCCGGTTCTTACTGCCTGAATGCTACCAAGGATAAAAAAGAACGTCTGGGACGAATCCTTCAGATGCACGCCAACAAGCGTACAGAGCTGGATGAGGTTTTCTCCGGTGATATCGCCGCAGCTGTAGGCCTGAAGTTCACTACTACAGGTGATACGATCTGCGATGAAAAACATCCGGTTATCCTCGAGTCCATGGAATTCCCGGAACCCGTTATTGAGCTGGCAATCGAGCCCAGGACTAAAGCAGGTCAGGGCAAGATGGCCGAGGCACTGGCAAAGCTCGCCGAAGAAGATCCTACTTTCAGGCAGCACACCAACAAGGAAACTGGTCAGACCATTATTGCGGGCATGGGCGAGCTTCATCTGGAGATCATCGTCGACAGACTTCTGCGTGAGTTCAGAGTTGAGGCAAATGTAGGCGCTCCTCAGGTTGCTTATAAAGAGACCTTCACAAAGAGCGTCGATCAGGATTACAAGTACGCGAAGCAGTCCGGCGGACGCGGTCAGTACGGACACTGCAAGGTTCGCTTCGAGCCCATGGATGCCAACGGTGAAGAACTGTACAAGTTCGATTCCGAAGTCGTAGGCGGCAATATTCCCAAGGAATATATTCCTCCGATCGGCGCAGGCATCGAAGAGGCCATGCGCGCCGGCTCTCTCGGCGGATTCCCGGTGGTCGGTATTCATGCGACTGTTTATGACGGTTCCTACCATGAAGTCGACTCCTCTGAAATGGCTTTCCATATCGCAGGTTCCCTGTGCTTCAAGGAAGCTATGAAGAAAGCGGATCCCGTTCTGCTTGAGCCCATCATGCGTGTCGAAGTCACCATGCCGGAAGAGTACATGGGCGACGTTATCGGCGATATTAATTCCAGACGCGGACGCGTCAGCGGAATGGACGATATCGGCGGCGGCCGCAAGGTCACAGGATTTGTCCCGCTCTCCGAGATGTTCGGTTATGCGACAGATCTTCGTTCCAAGACACAGGGACGCGGCAATTATTCCATGTTCTTTGACAGATATGAGCCCGTTCCGAAGAATGTCGCGGAAAAAGTCCTGAATATTAAGTAAAACCACAGTTAAATACTGAAAATCCTTATTGAAATCTCACACGTTGTTTATTATAATTGTGTGCAGTGACTGTTAAAACGACCCTTAAATAGAAACAGTCATCTGCAGCTGAAATAGTATTTCAAAAGGTTGTAATCCAATTATTTAAGGAGGAAATCACACAATGGCAAAAGCGCATTTTGACAGAACAAAACCGCACTGCAACATCGGCACCATCGGCCACGTTGACCACGGCAAAACCACTCTGACCGCTGCAATCACCAGCGTTCTCGCTGTCCGCCAGGGCGGCCAGGCTGTTGCTTTCGATCAGATCGACAAGGCTCCCGAAGAGAAAGAGCGTGGTATCACCATCAACTCTGCGCACGTCGAGTATGAGACTGCAAAGAGACACTATGCACACGTCGACTGCCCCGGACATGCTGACTATGTCAAGAACATGATCACTGGTGCTGCTCAGATGGATGGTTCCATCCTCGTAGTTGCTGCTACTGACGGTGTTATGGCTCAGACTCGTGAGCACGTTCTGCTTGCACGTCAGGTCGGTGTTCCTTATATCGTAGTATTCATGAACAAGTGCGACATGGTTGATGACGAAGAGCTTCTTGACCTGGTCGAGATGGAAGTTCGTGATCTGCTGACTGAGTATGAGTTCCCTGGCGATGACCTTCCCGTTATCCGCGGTTCTGCTCTGAAGGCTCTTGAAGATCCCAACAGCAAGTGGGCTGACAACATCATGGAACTCATGGATGCTGTTGATGAGTACATCCCCAACCCTCAGCGTGAGAATGACAAGCCTTTCCTTATGCCCATCGAGGACGTCTTCACAATCTCCGGTCGTGGTACCGTTGCTACCGGCCGTGTCGAGCGTGGCCAGCTGAAGAGCATGGAGCCCGTCGAGATCCTTGGTATCAAGGAAGAGGTTCAGAAGTCCGTCGTTACCGGTATCGAGATGTTCCGCAAGACTCTGGATTATGCAGAGGCTGGCGACAACGTAGGTCTTCTTCTTCGTGGTATTGAGAGAACCGCCATCGAGCGCGGCCAGGTTATTGCAAAGCCCGGCACTGTTACCTGCCACAAGAACTTCACCGCTCAGGTTTACGTCCTGACCAAGGATGAAGGCGGCCGTCATACTCCTTTCTTCAACAACTATCGTCCTCAGTTCTATTTCAGAACAACTGACGTTACCGGCGTTATCTCTCTGCCCGAAGGCACTGAGATGTGCATGCCTGGCGATCACGTTGAGATGACCATCGAGCTCATCCACCCCATCGCTATGGAGCAGGGTCTTACTTTCGCTATCCGTGAAGGTGGCCGTACTGTCGGTTCCGGCCGTGTTGCTTCCGTTCTTGACTAATCTGAATAGTAATAAGGACAGATTATACGGTCATCCACAGGATGATAGGCTGTCGGCATGACCGGCAGTTGTAATTAAGATCTAAAGGCCCCGCCGCGTGATAGCGGCGGGGTTTTTTTCGAACAGCCTGATTTTTTTATCAGGTTCTGCTTATCACATTGATATCACATGATGTTGAGGTATGCGGTGGCTCTGAGTCTCGTCAAGCTGCATAAACAGCCGAAGGGCTGAGCGGCCGGTACCTGCATCATCACATTGATTCCGGAGCGAGATGAAAAAACGAAAAGGGAAAGGCGGCGCGATCCGTCTGTTCATTTTGATATTCCTACTGGCTGCTGCCGCCGCAGGTGCACGAATGGCGGCGGGAACTGTTGAAACAATGGCTGCCGCAACCGAAGATGCCGGCCAGAGTACTTCTGCACCGGATGCCGCCGGCGGACAGGATGCCACTGCGGCAGCTGCCGAAGAAGACTCTGCCTATGATCATCTGGCGACAGAACTTGAGAAGGGGCGGGCCTATCTGCTTTCTCTGGAGGAGCGTACCCCTGTCGAAATGGAATATATGATTGCGGAAGCGCGGAAGGAACGTGAAAAGGAAATCGCGCGCGAGGAATATAGCAGAAAAAGAGAGGCTTACCGCAACACACTCAAGGATGATAAGCTGTGGGATTCTTTTGAAGACTATGTTTTTCTGGGAGACTCCCGTGTAGTCGGCTATGATGTGTTTGGATACCTGCCTTCAGAACGGGTTCTGGCGGAAGCGGGTGATACGATCAATTCCATTTCCGATAACATGGATACAATCAGGGAGTTGTCGCCCAAATATATTTTTATCAGCTATGGAATCAATGATATAGGGATAGGCTACTGGCCTACAAAAGAGGAGTATGCGGCTGCTTTTGCGGACAAACTCCATGATCTGCAGAAGGCAGTGCCGGATGCCCAGATCTATGTCAACTCCATCATCCCTGCAAGAGAGGATGCGGCGCAGACATATACGATCTGGCAGGGTATTCCGGACTACAGCGAGGCTGTGCGCCAGATGTGTGAAGAAGAGGGGATCCCCTTCATTGACAATAGCAGCATCCTTGAGGAACACCCGGACCTGTATGCTGCGGACGGGGTTCATATGCAGTCGGAATTCTACCAATACTGGGGCGAAAATCAGCTGTTGGGCGTATATGATTATGAAAACGGCCATCTCACGTTTTGAGAATAAGTGCGGAATATAACATCTGTGTCTCAGGCGGGTGAGACGACAGTAGTTGATGGGTTACGTTAGGATATTTTCAACATGGCATTTGAAAAACATGCTGCGCAGGAGGAGCCGGTCTCCGCGGGCGCATGGGAAAAGAAACAGAAGAGGCGGACGGACATGGATAAGGCGGATTCCGTGAAGCGGACATCGACATATGCAGTGACAGATGATGCAGAAAAATCCAAACCGGCGGGAGGGACCCGTGCCGGCAGCGGTCTGCCCATCTTTCTTTTGTGTATCCTGATGATCGCTTCAGGGATGGGACTGATGTATAAGGACATCAGCCGCACATTCCGTCACGGGATTTACCGCTGTGAATACGGAGGGATGTTAGAAGAGCCCCGGGAACCCGATGACGAGAAGATCACTATGGCTGCCGGCAGCATGGAGGCCTTGTCGCAGACCTATCCGAATCTGCAGCAATATGTGATGCTGGTCCCGACAGCGGCCTGCATTCTGCCGGATTATCTTCCGGAAAGCGCAGAGATTCGCGATCAGAAAGCAGACCTGGCCAATATTCAAAGCCGGCTTCCCGGAAGTGTCCAATGGATCGACCTTGTGCAGCTGTTTTCCGATCACTCCGGAGAAAAACTATATTATGCTTCCGACCGATATCTGACCGGCTGGGGAAGCCGTTACGCGGCAAGAGCTGCAATTGAAGCAATGGGAGAGGAGATCCCTGAAGGAAAAGACCAGTGTTATCTTTTGTCAAACAGTTTTTCGGGAAGATTTGCAATGGACAGAATACCGTCCCTGAACTATTTTGAGTCTTCAGGCGAAAGGCTGGAGATCTATGTTCCTGAAAATGAAGCCTGCTATTATCGCGTAGACGGCCGGAGCAAAAAGTGGAGCGGGTCATTGTATGATGCAGATGCCGCACAGAGCACAGCGGCTTATAATGTCTTTTTCGGAGGAGAAAAGGCACTTACAGAGATTCATACGACCAGGATCAATGCAGAGACGCTTCTCGTGATCGGAGACCGGACCGCGGACAGCATCGTCCCGCTCTTTGTCTCTTCATTTGAAAATATTGTGTTTGTCCATCCGTCAAAGACGCCGGCGACTGTCGAAAAACTTGTTAAAAAGTATAATGTGACGAAGGTGCTTTATCTTTACGGGGCAAATGAATATATGACAGACCGTACGCTTCTGCGCACTTTGCAGCAGTAATGGATCGTATACGATGCGGACAAAATGGGATGACACCGCATGGGTGGAAGTGCTTTAATAACCACAAAAAGCGGACCTGTTCCTGAACAGACAGGTTTCCGATACAGCATATTTAATGTGGAGTAGGAGGGAATATGGAGAACAAAGCCGTTCAATCAGCTGAAGTTCCGGAGAATACAGGGCAGTCTGATCAGCGTGCGGAGGAAAAAGAACTTCGCGGGCAAAACGGGCAGATGCCCGGGGAGCAGGAGAGCAAACTGCAGGATACTGCAGTGCTTTCATCCGCAAAGGAAGTATCCGATGTATCGGGATTGAATGTTCTGCAGCAG